>SDBT01008192.1_pt1 | contig 17097 bp, 14 predicted proteins | sample 2277101 | NCBI WGS metagenome assembly SDBT01 (sample SAMN10404973, study PRJNA504765) | marine sediment metagenome | isolation source: marine sediment core GS10_PC15, 103 cmbsf | place: Arctic Ocean: Southern Knipovich Ridge | collected 2010
ACGCCCACTGGTAGAAAAAGGGGGATATATTCCCACGGTAGATCACCGTGTGCCTCCCGATGTTTCCTTTGAGAACTACCTCTATTACCTGGAAAAAAAGAAGGAGATTTTGTAGTACAATAATTTTTTTATTAGGTCTCTTTGAATAATCATATTTATATCACTATCTATACTTTTATTACAATTATAGTTTAACTATTTTTGCAAATTTGTCAGAATTTTATATAAGATTGCTGAAAAATGCAATTTGAAAGCAAAATTACCCCTAATGTCATTGCGAAGGACGAAGTCCTGAAGCAATCTCGGTTTTATCGCTCGGGATTAAACTGTGCAATCTTTTGTTGAAACTGTAAAGCTTGGCTTAAACTTATCTTGGGATTGACTTCTCTTAAAAGGTATTTATAATTATAATCACTATAAGGGAGAAGGATATTGGAAGAAAAAAAAGGAAAGTACTGGATAAAAGCCTGGAAAGGGCGATTAGGCCCTCTACAGACAGAGATAATGCACTTGATTTTTCGCTATGGAAAAAAGGGAGTGCCAGTACGAGATATTTTTGAAATTATGTACGATAGACAGAAGCTTCCCCGCAGTAGCGTCTATACGGTTTTTGACCGTTTAATTAAGCGAGGTCTCTTAGAGCGAAGAAGAGTGGATGGAATATATCAATACTATCCCCTCATACAAGAAAAGGACCTTGGTAAGTTTGGCTCCTTTGAAGAGAAGAGGTATAAACGAGGTGCGATGGATTTAATCTCTCGTCTGCTCCGACGAGAGATTAGCTATGATCCTGAGGAGATAGAAAAACTGCAAAAGCTTATAGACCGAGAAAGAGAGCGATTAAAACAAAAAGAATGAGTTAGGAAGCTACCAAATGGATATTATTGTATCTTCTTTGGAGCTGGCTAAACGTATCGCAATTTATCACATCATCCCTGCCTTAATTTTGTCCTCTACTACACTCCTTTTAGTTTTAGGAATAATAAAATTATGCCGAATTAAAAAACCTTCACTGCGGGGAACTCTTTATTTTATTGCCTTGCTGAAGCCTCTGTTTGTTCTTATCCAGGGAACATATCTTGCCCCAAATATAATACATACCCCCATAGCCCCCAGTCTGGTACTACCTGATCCAATAAACTTTATTCCCGCTCATCTCTGGCACAATGATGCCCAGCTAATCGATATCAATATGAGCATCAGTCTAATTCTGATTCTTTCTCTAGCAGGTCTATTCTTGTCCTGGCGCTGGAGATCATACTATCTTTTCTGCCAGAAGGTGTCTAAAGAGTCCTCGGTTAAACAAAAAGAAAAGCAGGGGCTTCCGGCTATTTTGGCTAGGCTACAGGAGAAAATTAGTATCTCAGCCAGATTACTAATTACCAAGACAGAATATGACAGTCCCTTTTCTGTTGGAGTGAGAAACCCAGTAATGGTCTTTCCTTCTTACATCTTAGCTCACCTTACTGCGAAAGAGAAAGAAGCTGTTCTGGCTCACGAACTAATACATATCTGCCAGAGAGATACCATTCGACAATGGCTGCCGGTTATCTTAAAGGACATTCTTGCATTTAGCCCCTTTGTCCATTTTTCCTTTGCCAGAATCAGCATGGAAAGAGAAAAGAGAGTCGATGAGGCGGCAGTAAATTACCTCAATGACTCTATGTCATTGTCCTCCGCTCTCCTTAAGACTGCGAAGTTGATGAGAAAAGAAAAAAGTTCTCTACCGACGACTCAGTCCTTTCTAACCCAAAAGTTCCTAAAACCGAAAAAAGCACTGACTGAAAGAATTAAGGTTCTCATAGCTCTTTCAGGAAGGAGAAACATCCCCCTTTCTTGGATTAAACGAATCTTAATAGGAATAGGAATTGCTCTTCTTTTATATCCACAGATATTCCTCCATATTCGTGCTTTCTCTTATATGCTCCAAATATTCTAAGTGTTTTTAAAAAAAGAGAAGGGGTTGACAGTTATATTGTTTGTATTACTATATATACAGATAAAACATACAAAACGCATATACAAAAGGGAGGTGATCCCTATGATTAAAGCCATAACACCTGATGAAAAACTTTGGCATACACAGCTGAGACTGGAAAGCCAAGCATCTGACAAAACAAAGAAGATAGATTATGATGGGCCGGGACCTACCTGCTGCTGGCATTTTTGCTGGTGGATAAATTAAGATAGCTACAAAGATTACTTCAAAGCCCGGCTCTCCCCTGCAGGAGGAGTCTCTTCTCAGGAAGGGAATACTATATAAATGCATCTTACAAATCGCTTACTAATCCACCAAGACAATGGGCAAGAGTGGGTTTTCTTTAATACGCTAACTGGTGCAGTTGATGTAATGGACAGGGAAGGATACGAAGAGTTCCAGAGGATGAGGGAAGGTGATTTATCAACTGTTGATCCAGAGTTTGTGAATATATTGAAGAAGAGAGGCTACCTTTTTGAGAATGAGGAAGAAGAAGATAAATTACTAAAGAGAATGCTTGAGCAATCCAAAAAAAAGTTCTTTGCTGGCCCAATTAAAGCTTTGATATGTCCTACCTTTACTTGCAATCTACGATGCACTTATTGTTTCCAGGGAAATCTTCGAAAAAGAGTTCCCGTAACTCTCAGGCAGGAAGAAATTGCCCTAATATTTCGTGCTCTAGAAGATATCGTAAGAAAAAAAGAAGCTCCTGGAGCTCAAATTGAACTGAGCGGTGGAGAGCCGCTTCTTTCTCGTAACTATCAGCTCATAGACTACATTCTAAACCTTGCTTCTGAGCGGAATTATCCAGTGGGTATAGTTACCAACGGAACTAATCTTCTTCAATTTAGACCTCTTTTGCAGAAATATCGAGACTCTATCGGAAATGTGCAGATTACCATTGATGGTCCGGCACCTATTCACAACAAAAGAAGAAAACCTGTAAGCGGGCAGAGAACCTTTGATAAGATAGTCCAGGGTGTTGATCTTGTCCTGAATCTAGAAATTCCTGTAGTTATGAGAACGAATCTGGATTTAGATAATGTTGATTATTTGCCAGAACTGGCAGGATTCATAGCTGACAAAGGATGGAACAAAAAAGAACATTTCAGGGCACGATTAGCCAGGGTGGAAAATCACAGAGAAATAAAGAACGAAGATTCTCACTTTCTAGAATACACGCTTACCGAACGAATCGAAATGCTGGAATCATCCTATCCTCCCATGAAAGATATATTCGTTGATTCGCGTATCTCACGTACCCTGGGACAGATATCAAAAATAATGGAAAAGGAATATGATAACTATAAGCCGAATTTCTATTATTGTGAGGCCACCTCAGCAGGATTGTATGTGTTTGGAGCTGATGGTCTTTTGTACCCTTGCGGAGAAGCAGCAGGGAATCCCTTCTTTTCCATTGGAAGATTCCTTCCCACCTTAGAGATAGACGAAGAAAAGCTCAATCGCTGGCAGGATCAAAGCATTGTGAAAATCCCGGAATGCCACGACTGTCCCATAGCTTTATTGTGTGGTGGTGGGTGTAGATATGAAGCGATTATGAAAGCCAATGACAAATCACGGAAAGCACTTTGTGATGCTCGAAAAAAGCAGGTTGAGAAGTATATAGAGTTACATGCGAAAAGATGGCTTACGAATCGTGAACGAGTTGCCTTGGCATCCTAAAGTGATCTCACATACTACTGACAAAAGCTATATTATCCTTTGCCAGAGACTTCACGCGGTAGGCTTGAAATGGCCAAAATAGGAGATCATTTGAGACTTGTCAAAATGCTCCTGAACCTGTAGTATACAGGTGGATGGAGTATAAAATCCCTGGTTGTTCTCCCAATTAACGAGAAAGAGAGAGGAATCTCCCTTTCTCGTTCCTGTAAATCTTCAGCAACTTGAGAACTTATAAGATATGTTTAATTAGGTAAGGTTGGAAGGAAGATGGGTCGGACATAGTTTAAGAGATGTAAACTGCTCCATACTGAAGGGCTATGCAAGTCAGAAATGAAGTATTTATGTAGAATTTGAATCAAGACACAAATCCTTATGAATAAAAGAACGCAAGAAAAAATTGCCACACACTTGAGCACGTTTTAAATATTCGTGTAAGAGATGCCCTACTTATGGATATGTTCAGTAAGACTTCGAAGCTTCTTTAATTTTTCTTAAAGGAGTTATTATTAGGTTTATTCTTGCTTATTCATCTAGTCTTAAGAAAGCAGATACCCTCTACGACTCTGACTGAAAGGGTATTCAAAGTAAATAATGGAGGTAAAATAATGACACCCACGGAAAGTTATTCATTCTTTTGGTCTAATATAGCACCAAAAGTATTACAAAATCCACCCCATAAGGAGATCTCTATACCTATAGAATCTATTCCTGATCCTGTAGTTGTAGGCGCTCGTCAGAGACTGGGTGATTTTAAAGGACAATCATCCGATTATGGTATCGTTCTGCAGAGCGGTGAGGAAATTCATCTCCGGAAGTATCCTGCTGAGTACAGAATCCATCGGGACATTGTTTCTCCTTCTGTTGATTGGCTAGAACATCTCCGTCTAGATGCTCCTCATTGGTACGTTATCTTGATAGTCTTAGGGACCTTTGGGTTAGGATTAGCAATAGGATACCTCATTGGTAGCCTAGACTCACGATAGGAAAGTCTCATAGAGGGGGTAGATTTAGGTAATTCAAGGGATAGGCATAGATGTCGTAGAAATAAAAACACTAAAGGAAGCAATTGGCAAAAAAACCTTGAACGATAAGTTGGGAAAGCTAAGAATCAATCTTTTTACCAAAGCCAAAAAGCTAGCGAGTAAAATGAAGGGAAGATTCACATAAGTCTTTCACAATAGGAGAATTAGGCAATAGCTGAAGTTATACTGGAAAGTCAGAGACTTTCAATTTCTTCTTCTAGCCATAAATTCTAGATGGTTACAAGGTAATTCAAAAAAAACATATTGTTGCGTTTCTTCGTTAAGAGTTTCATAAGGGGAGCTAAACTATGCCTATAATAGGAGTCCAGGACCTGACAAAGGAATTTCGGAGGCAGAAAAGGAAGGAAGGCTTTCTTGGTGCTATACAAGGTCTATTTAATAGGAAATATGAGATTATCAAGGCAGTAGACAATATTTCCTTTGAAATTGAAAAAGGAGAAATCATCGGATATATTGGCCCCAACGGAGCTGGAAAATCAACCACTATAAAGATATTAGTAGGGATATTAGTTCCTACAAGTGGCTCTGTAGAGGTTAATGGTCTTGTTCCTTATGAGAATCGGATAGAAAACGCCAAAAGGATGGGGGTTGTATTTGGCCAAAGAACTCAACTGTGGTGGGATATTCCTGTTTCCGAATCGCTCAACTTAATGCGTTACATGTATGATATCCCTGAGATTCAATACCGGGATAACCTTAAACTCTTCTCCAAAATTCTTGGTATAGATGAATTCATTAATGCTCCCGTAAGGCAACTAAGCCTTGGTCAGAAGATGAGGGCAGACCTCTGTATGGCATTCTTGCATAATCCCGATATCCTCTATCTAGACGAGCCAACCATTGGGTTAGATGTGGTCGCTAAAGAAAATATTAGAGAATTCATCAAGGGTATCAATCGGGAACGTGGTACCACAATAATGTTAACTACCCATGATATGTCAGATATTGAAAAGCTTTCTTCTCGAGTAATGGTAATAGATCACGGCAAGATTATGTATGATGGAAGTCTTGACAAGCTCAAAAGTAGGTACGGCAGTGAAGAAATGCTAACAGTGGAAACAGAGGACTTTATCTCTAATGTTGATGGATTAGAGAGGCTTGGTATTATTGACTGTGAAGTCGAAGCAAATAAGCTGTCTATAAAGTATGACCGTAAGAAAACAAATTCTTCAATAATCCTTGAATGGTTAATGAAGCGACAAAAGATTAAGGATTTCGTTGTGCGAGAAATAGAGATCGAAGCAGTTATTAGAAGAATGTACAAGAGTTTTGATAAATAAGATGAGCGGAGGCTACTAGGCCTATGGTCAGAGTTTACATTGAGTTTATGAAGAACACTCTGCAGTCAAATATGGCCTACAAATTCAATACATTTCTTCATCTGTTTGGCCACATGATTTCCCTATCCATACAGGTATCTATTTGGCGTGCTTTATTCAAGGGTGCAGTTCAGGTAAGCACGAACACAGGATTTGTTACCATAAATGAAATGACTACTTATGTTATTGTAAGTACCCTAATGTCGGTGGTAATCTCAAGTGATGCCATTGGTAGAATTGATTCAAAAATAAGCAGTGGCGAGGTGTCTATTGACCTCATTAGACCTATAAACTTCTTGCCGTATGTTTTTTCTGAAACACTTGGTAATATGAGTTTTCGCTTGATATTCGAGATTATACCTCTTTCGATTCTAGGAATATTCATCTGGGGTATGAACTATCCTTCATTTCATAATGCTCTATTCTTTTCTATAGCCTTAGTAAATGGAATGTTCATACATTTTCTATTAACATATACAATTGGGTTGCTAGGCTTCTGGTATTTAAAGATGTGGCATCTGCGCTATTTAGTTGGTGGTGTAATTATGCTCTTTTCAGGTGCTTTCATTCCCCTATGGTTCTTCCCCAAAGTGCTACTTGGCATCTCAAATGTCTTGCCTTTTAGACTTATTTATTTTATCCCGTTATCCATTTTTCTGGGGAGAGTGGAGTACACAGAGTCGATTAAGCTAATCTTACTTCAAGCCCTTTGGATTGTGATCCTTTTCATGGCTCAGAAGATAGTCTGGCATAAGGGCGTTAAGAAATTAGTGATCCAGGGAGGATAGATGAGAATTATTAAAGCTACCAAGCTCTATGGAAGATTCATTCTAATCTATTTAAGAAGCATGATGGAATACAGATTCTATTTTTTCATGGAGATGTTTAACCAGGGCTTTGCTGTGGGTGTTGGCTATCTAAGTATATGGATTATTCTCAACAGATTCCATTCCATCAACGGATGGAGCTACTACGAAGTCATATTTTTGTATAGTCTGAATTATCTCTCCTATGGGATAAGCAGCCTTTTCTTCTGGGGACCAATGCAGGGCTTAGGAGATATGGTACGGAAGGGAACCTTTGATAGTATCTTAACAAGGCCAATCAACCCTCTTTTTCATCTGGTGTCCAGGCAATTCCTATATCTGTGTTTTGGCTATCTTTCCCTGGCGGTGATAATTATTATCATATGCTTCAAGAACTTAGGTATTGAATGGACTATTATTAAGGCAATATGGTTTCTCGCAGTCATAGTTGGGGCTGTGCTCATTCAATCTTCTCTTATGATCATAGCAGGTACAACTAGCTTTTGGTTTGTGAAAACAACTTCTGTGGTAGACACGATGATTTATGGTCTGAGAAGATTCCTTGACTATCCGATTTCCATCTATAGTAAATGGGTACAGGCCGTTCTAACTTTTGTTATACCGTACGCTTTTGTGAATTTCTATCCAGCTCAGCACTTCCTTAACAAAACTGATGGACTGTTTTATCCTGTATTTGCTTATGGAACACCTGTGGTCGGCCTTGCTTTGTCCCTTTTGGCCTACAAATTCTGGTGTTTTGGGATCGGGCACTACCAGAGCACGGGATCATGAATGGAAGATTTGTTTTGCAGGGTTATTGTTGGAGCATATGTACACTTTGAAAATGGTGCCTCATTTGTCAAAACCAGTTGATTAGATCTGCTTACTCTTCGTTATTTCGTCTGAATGAAATTCTTTATGACAAACACAGTCTAGGTTGCTAAATATACAAAAGACAAATTGGCCCGTCCTATGGGCGAGGTGTATCAATACCATCAATTGACAGGATCTTCTAAACAGAATATCACCTTTATTTGATTCAAGAAAATAGCAAGAGCGAATATGGCCTCTCTAGATAGTACCCACAGACATTGGTCAGTATTTAAGGATCTTACGCAAACAAGGAGCTTTTGATTAATATGGACAATGTTGAAAGTAAGATAAGAAGTATTCTGAATGAGAATATTAACCTGCAATGTCCAGTGGAACAGGTGAGGATAGAAGATGACCTACTTGCAGTCGGTATGGATTCCTTGGGCAGTATTAGGTTAGTTGTTGCTATAGAAGAGGAATTTGGGTTTGAATTTAACGATGAGGATTTAATCATTGATAACTTCCGCACCTTAGAAGATATAATATGTTATGTCAAAAAAAGGATCTAGTATACTTCACAAGCTGGATTCTATGTAGATTGTTAAGATGCAAATCTAGAGATTCTCTAAAAGCTTTCCAGAGTCTCCTTAGTGCACTAATTTAACACACGGGTCGTTTTATTAGCAAACCAGATAACCCTTTTGGATACCCTGAGGATAAGGCGGGTATAGCGCATATTTAAAGGCAAAGAATCAACCGGATTTATTTGAATAATCGCCTAGTCTATTCAGCATAGTTCAATTAGGCATTGGAGGATAAGTGGCTCGTATTATACTGCTCAGTGGTTCAGTGGTCATAACCAATCATCTAATTAGCCAAAAATATGAAGTAATCCGACTCAGGTGCAGCTATAAGCGAAAAAGATTAGTCCACTACCTCTTGGGGCAACGTAAGAAGCGAACATACTCACCTTATTCTTTTAAAGAAATATGGATAACAGACCTGGAGACATCTTTAGTAGATACGATACAAAATGCGGAACCCGATATAATTCTAATGTTCGGATTTGCAGTTATCCCAGCATCATCTCTCAAAAGGATTCATGTTCCCTTTGTAAATCTGCACCCATCTTTACTTCCTGCCTATCGTGGTGCTGATCCATTGTTTTGGCAAGTCTGGAACAACGAGTCTATTGGGGATGTTACTGCACATTTTGTCACTGCGCAAGTTGATACAGGCAGTATCGTAGGCAAAGCAGAGTTTTCTATTCCATCTAATATGACATTAAAAAAACTACGCGCTTTTGCTGAGAATCAAGCCGGATTACTTGCGGTTCAGGTAGTAAGGAGATTAGAACGAGGAGTACTAAAACCTTCTTGTCAACCGGTTATAAAAGGCACATGGTTTCCCAGGCCAGTCAAAAAGCATCTCTTGCTTACTCGCGCCATGAAATGCGCTGAAGTTCAGCGGTTATTGACTGCCTTCAAAGGGACTTGCCCGCTTTTCATCGAAAACAAAAAGAAACTGGTTCGAGTGGTAGATTTCAGTAATGAGAGAAGAGTGAACGCATTGTTTCCACAGGTAATAGAATATCAGTTTGCAGATGGGAGTATATACCTTTGTATGGATTTCATGGGAAGAGTTTGCTATTCAATGCCGCGAATCATATACAAATGGCTTGACCAGTTCTATAGTCAGCTTAGAACCCTACTTAAAAAGAGTCGGGTCTCTTAATTCGTTACAGAGTAAAAAATCGTACCTGACTCTCTTGCAGGTTTTAGCATTCCTTGTATGATCCTACCCTTGAGAAACTTTTATAAGTAAAAACATCTTTTAGAGAAAGACTAAAAGTTCCTATGAATTATAATTTAGTAAACATTATGGAAGAGACAAAAAATAGAGTTAAAGTTCATTTCTCCTGCGATCCTAAGAAATTATTGCTAGCCTTCAGTTTTTCAGATGATGGGATTTGATGGGGGGATGGGGGGTAGCATACTTGACAAAAGGGAATCTTTGTATATAATGTATGTAGATATACGGAGTTAGGATAGCTAAAACTAAGCTAACGCAAGTCAATCTTTGCTCCTGCCGAGAAAACTTACTTGTTGACCGAATATTGAGAAATGATGTTTCTCTCTAATTCTGGTGTAGCTTGAGGAAAATAAACACTGGAACTCACAGGAAGAACCATAGATGTACTCCAGCATGCCATACGGAGCGGGCAAGTAAAAAAAATGATTATTCCGATTGCTGTGATAGGAGGAGACGGTGTTGGTCGCGAATTGGCAGAACTCGTATCGGACTCACTACAGTCTTGTTTTGATATTTCTCTTATAAGAATAAACGCAGGATATGAAAATTATCAAAAGACAGGGAAGAATCTTTCTCAAAATGACTTAGAAAAGATAGCCATGTGTAAAGGCATACTCTTTGGAGCAACTTCCTCTCCCAAGTCAAGAATACCTGGCTATGTTAGTCCAATTTTACAACTTAGAAAACAGTTTGACCTGTTTGTGAATATACGACCCTTCAAGGCTAGATTGAACCGCCAGGATGACTTTGATCTGGTTATTCTACGAGAAAACATTGAAGGATTTTATACAGGGCGTGAGTCAGTAAAGGATGATGGAAAAGTAGTTGCTGAAAAAATTGTAACCGAGAAAAACAGTGAGCGTCTGGCAAGATTTGCATTCGAATATGCTCAAAAGCATAATCGCAAAAATGTCACAGTGGTCCATAAATCCAATATATTCGAATTATCAGATGGTCTTTTTCGGGAGATTTGTTTTAAAGTAGGGAAAGACTATCCCGGGATTGATATCAGAGAAGAACTAGTTGATACGGCTGCCTATTATTTAATCAGAGATCCTCAAAGGTTCGATACAATACTTACAATGAATATGTATGGCGATATTCTGTCTAATGTAGCCGCTGGAGTTGCTGATGGTTTAGGGTTTGCACCAAGTTTATCTGTTGGCCCGTCAATGGTTTTGGCTGAGCCCATTCACGGCTCCGCTCCTGACATCGCGGGAAAAGATATTGCAAATCCTTATGGTATGATATTTTCTCTATGCTTGATGCTGAAATACCTGAGGATAGAACCTAATGCGAATTTATTGTATGGATACGCAGAGGAGGCAATTTCAGAAGGATTCCTTACCCCAGATGCCGGGGGGAAACATTCAAGTAAGGAAGTAGTTTCTGCTATCGAAAAAAAACTGTTAAATAGACTCCAATAAAGAGGTTTCTTTGTGTGTATAACTGAAGCGCGACATTGGGAATTGAGGGATTAGCCAAATGAGCACAAACACACTGACTGGCTTATTAAATGAATCTCTGATTGAAAATTCAGCCGAACTTGCAGTCTGTGGGGATAATCACCTCTGGACCTATTTAGACATTGATAAACTATCAAAGTTAGCGGTATGCTATCTTCAAAGACTAGGGATTGGCAAAGGCGATAAAATAATTGTGCTTACTGGCAATTCAGTGTGGTCAGTTATTGCCCTCTTGTCAACTATTCGGATTGGTGCAGTTGAGATTGCATTGCATCCCTCCGATGCATTTGTTCGCATTTTGAGAATCATTGAGGAAGTCAAACCTAAGACGATCATTGTTGGTGACTATGAGCTCAAAGAGAGGATAGAAAAGGAAAAGATATTAATACCAACTGCGATTCTGTCATTAGATAAGGTTTCTCAATTTGAAGATGACCTACCCAAATTTGCTAAAGCCCAAATCTCTCCGAATGATATAGCCCTCATTCAATATACCTCCGGTTCCACAGGCAAACCCAAAGGAGCAATTTTTTCACATGGGGCAATCGCTACGGTTTTGTGCGGCGCAGACTATCTATCCTCATTATACAGAAAGCGTCTTCTTTTAGGAATTCCTTTAGCCCATGCATATGGAAAGACATGTCTTATTGAATACCTTATTGCTGGGGCACAGATTTTCATTGAGAAGGCTTTTCTTCTACCAAGACAGATAACGGACCTTTTAATGCAGAAAGAAATCCAGGCGATAGAAGGTCCTCCTACCCTGTACGAGATAATCTGTAAAGACGCCTCATTCAACACAATTAGTCTGCCCAGTCTGTGCTATATCGCCATGAATGCGGCCAAACCAAGAAAAGATTTACTCCTGGACATTCGCAAGAGATTCCCGCAAGCCGAAATTGTCGTTCGATATGGAATCAGTGAAATTGCCGGCCCTATCTCCAGGCTAGTTTGGAGAAAAGCTAAGAGCATCCCCCTTAATTCTTGTGGTATCCCAGCCTCTTTTGTAAATATAGACCTTGTTGATGAAGATGGACGTAAGGCAGAGGAAGGAAAACAGGGAGAGATTGTGGTACATTCACCTGGACGTATGAATGGATACCTGGATGAGACCAAGAAAAATGCTTCTAAGAAACAGAAATTCAAAACAGGGGATATAGGTTGCTTCGACTCGAAGGGATATTTATACCTTTTGGGTCGCAAGAACTTTATGATAAAAAGTGGTGGTCATAGAATTTTCCCAAAGGAGATAGAAGACGTCATAACTACAGTTTCTGGTGTGGCTGAATGTGCTGTCGGAGGTATACCCGATGATCTTTTGGGCGAAAAAATTTGTGCCTGGATCGTCCTGAAGAAAGATACTGAGGAGGATGCAACTAGACAACAGATTGTCACTGTTTGTCGCAACAAACTACAATCTGTTAAGGTCCCTCATCTAATCGTATTTAAGAGGGAACTGCCCAAGACAATGTCTAATAAGGTCAAAATTGCTGAGCTTATAAATAAAGTCCTTAGAGGTAAGTTACGGGTTTCAGATATAAGAAATAAAAAGCTGAACCAGGCCAAGAATAGAGAAAAAGAAACCGTAAATATCCCGCGGCTATATGATAATACGATGAGAGATGGCGAGCAGACCGTGGGGGTTTCCTTCTCAATGAAAGATAAGGTCACGATTGCAACAAGACTGGTGAAAGCGGGGATAACTCATTTTGAGGCTGGTTTTGCGGTAGTCTCCGACGAGGAACGCAGGACTATTAGATCTATCGTAGAAAAAAACATAACTCAATATGTATTTAGCCTTGCCAGATTAACAAAGGAAGATGTGGACGAGGCAATAGAGGCGGGAGTTAAACATGTGACTCTCTTTATACCCTCTTCTGATCCCATGATTCAGGCAAGATTGAACTGTTCTGAACAAGAAATAGAAAATAGAATTTCGCAAGTGGTTGATTATGCCAAGAAATTGGAATTGTTTGTGAAATTCAGTTGTGAAGATGCCACAAGAACTCCCTTAGAGCGTCTGGTCAAATTCTATACTATCGCTCGTGAATTCGGTGCAGATTACATAAGCTTACCAGATACTACTGGCATAGGTACTCCTGAGCATATAACAGGACTTGTAAAGACTCTCAAGCAGGAGGTCAAATTGCCAATCTCCTTCCATGGACATAATGATCTAGGGCTAGCAGTTGCTAATAGTATTGCTGCAGTGAAAGCAGGCGCAGATGAGATACAAATAACAGTCAATGGCCTAGGAGAAAGAGCCGGAAATACACCAATGGATGAATTCGTCTTAGCCACGAAGGTAGGTTACGGTATTGATTTAGATATAGATTTGATTGAAATGGTTGAGCTTTCACGGTTATTAACTGAGATAACGGGAATTGAATTAGCCTCAAATAAACCAATAGTTGGCAAGAATTCTTTCTGTCACGAGTCGGGGATACATGTACAGGCATTACTCAAGGAAGATTTAGGGACGTACGAGCCATTTCCACCAGAATGGATAGGACGAAAACATGAGGTTGCATTTGGAAAACACTCTGGAAGGAGTAATATTAGATTTTTATGTAGACAGGTAGGTCTTTCATTAAATCCGGAAGAGGAAAATGAAGTGTTCGAGCGTATAAAATCTTTATCTCAGACCCGCGGATATGGAATAGAACGTGGTGAAGTCCTGGAAATAATTCTTGAGTCTCGAAGAAATAAGATCTTAAATAAAGTGAGAACCTAAGATGCAGAGTCTTATTCTGAAAATTCTCTCCAGGGGTGCAGGAAAAAGAGTAAAGCCTGGAGATAAGGTCGATGTTAGATTTGACTATTGTATGATCCATGATGGTTCTGCTATGTTAGTACAAAAATATATCGAAGAAAGAAAGATTAAGAGACTATACGCTCCTGAAAGAGTATTTTTGATATTTGATCATATCTGGCCACCCAATAACGAGACAACTGCTGAGATTCATCGCGAGACTAGAAATTTTGCAGAAAGATATGAGCTTCGCTTCTACGAGGGTGGAAATGGGATTTGTCATCAAGTATTGCTGGAAGAAAAAACAATCAAACGAGGATCTATTCTTGCTGGAGGAGATTCGCATACTCCAACAATTGGTGCAAGAGGGTGTCTGGGTATAGGCTTTGGTGCTAAGGATATGGCTGATATTATGACTGAAGGAAAAACCTGGCTTAGGATTCCCGAAATCATATGGTTGAATCTCAAGGGGAGAATGCCAAAGGGGGTTATGGCAAAGGATGTTGCCCTTGCTATTGCCGGAACATACGGAACAGATTTCGCTAATTATCGTGCCATTGAATTCGAAACTAGTTATCCATTTACTCTATCCGACAAAGCTGTTCTTTGTAATATGACGGCGGAATTTGGGGCAAAGACAGCCATTTTTCTCCCAGAACACTGGAAAGATAAAGGAAATGACGATGTAATCTCCTTAGATCTAAATCTGTCTGAACTCGAACCGCTTGTGGCTACCCCACATAGCATGGAAAACGTGAAGGCTGTAAGAGTAGTAAAAGAAAAAATCGATGTTGCTGTAATAGGAACATGTACTGGTGGTAGAATAGAAGACTTTCAGGAAGCGGCAAAAGCAATGAAGGGAAGAAAGGTTCATGATCAGGTAAGATTACTTATTTCGCCTGCATCAAAGGCGGTATATAAAAAGATGTGTGAGGAGAATCTTTTAAAACTCTTTATTAATGTGGGAGCTACAATATTACCCCCAGGATGTGGACCGTGTCTAGGAACCCATGCTGGCGTTTTGACATCGGGGGAAGTATGTATTTCTACCGCGAATCGCAATTTCATCGGGCGCATGGGTTCTAAGAAGGCCCGTATTTTCCTTGCCTCACCTGCTACTGTAGCCTTCTCTGCTGTTGAGGGAAGAATCGCAACTGAGTATGCAGGGCGCAGCAATTTTTGGAGAAAAAGTCGTGTGATAGCAAGAAATATAGGAGGGAGAGAGAACAATAAATCCTTAGAGACAATTCTTAAAGAGATTCACTTTGATAGCAAACGAAATCGTATCTGGGAGTTTGGGGATAATGTTGATACTGACCAAATAATTGCCGGTAGATTTTTAAGGACTACTGATGAAAATGTGTGGAGAGAGCACGTTTTTGAAGCAGTCTGTCCAGAACTTTCAGGACTAGTTAAACAGGACGACATCATAACAGGAGGGAAGAATTTTGGATGCGGATCCTCCAGGGAACAGGCAGTTATTGCACTCAAACTATGTGGAACAAAAGCTATCATTGCAAAATCTTATTCTCGAATATTCTACAGAAACTGTATTAATATGGGTGTAGATATTTACAGATGTGAAGGGGATTCTCATCTCGGGATGAGTAGTCTTCCCAGTGTTTGTTGAATATCTGTATTCATGGAGGAGTGATAGGAAGATACTTTTTCTACATGACAATAGTACTTTATCAAGGGGCGTTGCGGAGGCAAATAAGTAAGGGCAGTATCTCTCAGAAACTATCAAGGGAGAGAAGAGAGGATTTCAAGAGAAGGGGATTCTCCCGTTGACTATGTTGGCAATAACTTTGAATGAGGATCATCTGGATGTCACATCGCGTACCAATGATTCTGGGCAGAGGTCACAAGCTATATATGTCAGCATCAAGACAAGAAGTCGTCCACGGGAGAGAACACTTTGGGAGAAGATTATCCGCCTTGCACTCTGTGCTTCGTAAAGTCGCTTCAGGACTGGTGCGTTGTATCATAGCGTACGCCGCTGGGTTTCAAGCAATACGTAATCAATACTCCGCGGAGCGTTTGAGCAAGTGCCAAATTGTGCGGTTATCTAGAATGTTATTGTATTGCAGAGAAAACATTTCATATTACCGGGTCAGCTTAAAGGATATACGGATCAAGCAGATAAGGTCTCCAGAAGATATGGTCCGTATTCCAGTGCTACCGAAAGAAACAATCATGAGAACCCCTTTTAGATTTCTCTCTTATCGAATGCCAGCATGCACAGTTTATTATACGTCCGGAACAACAGGTCGACCGATGATCTGTTTTCGAAGTCAAGCATCAAAAACATTTGAAGATGCTGTTGCGATACGTAGGAAATGGAATGAAGGCATCCCACTACATTGGTCGAGAGTGGCAAAAATTAGTATCGGTAATCACCATCTGAAATCTCCAATGAGCGACGTGGTATTGCACAAGAGACACATTGGCCTTCGACAGGGGGTGTCATGTGTGCAAGCATTTGTTGTCTCCGAGGCAGAGGCTGTGTTCGACTTTCGGCCCACTATACTTTGTGGTACACCTTCAGCATTACGATATTTCGCATTTGAATGTAGAAAACGCTCCATTAAGATTCGCCCGACCCTTGTCTGGACTCATTCTGAGATGCTTGATTCTATATCGAAAGAAATTATTGCGGAAGAGTTTGAAGTCCCTGTGCATGAGGATTATGGATTGTTTGAATTTGGAGTGGTTGCGTCGAGTTGTCGCTTTGGTTATGGGATGCACATAAATGCGGACAATTTCCTAGTTGAGGTTATTGATGCATCAGGGAAACAGACTTATGAACGCCCTGGGCGGATTGTTGTGACGGCCCTACACAACTTTGCTATGCCATTGATACGTTACGAAACTGGTGATATAGGAGTCCTGAGTCTAGAGGAATGTGAATGTGGCTCTGTTCTTCCCCGGTTGAAGCAAATTCAGGGACGTGCAGCGATGAGCATAAAGACGAAGACAACCACTATTACTCCAAGTGTTCTGCTTGAGCACTTTGCCCTGACAGAAGGACCAAGACTCTTTATGTCTTTAGTAGAACAATTTCAGTTCGTATTTCAGGAGGGTAAGGTTATTGTACGGTATGTGGGGAAAAAAGTGGGTGTTACCGAGGCTGAGCAGATCATGCAAGCTGTGCAAGACTTGCTTGAAACGAAAATACAAGTCTATTTCGAACGATTTGATAGTGTTGATGCAATACTCAATCAATCAAGCTACAAGCATTCTCAAGTACTGGATCAGACAAGCTAGTTGTTAAAGTTATGTGGAAAAGGCCGAGTCTTATCTTAACGGAGATGTTGCATTAAGTGCACTTTTTCAAAATGCTGTTTATATCTATATTAAAAGGAAATCCGAGGTAACTTTAAAAAGATAAAAGCCTGTGTAGATTGAATTTATATTACCACAAA
>SDBT01008193.1_pt1 | contig 17094 bp, 42 predicted proteins | sample 2277101 | NCBI WGS metagenome assembly SDBT01 (sample SAMN10404973, study PRJNA504765) | marine sediment metagenome | isolation source: marine sediment core GS10_PC15, 103 cmbsf | place: Arctic Ocean: Southern Knipovich Ridge | collected 2010
ACTACTCTTTTGCCCCGAATGTTGGGACATGACTAAACTTCAATATGAACCTAAGTCATGTCATTGTGGTAAAGCCTATGGTTATTACAAACCAGGTGGAGTAAACGTGAGCATATCGGGAACTGGCATCTGTATAGGTATCTCAAGCTCTGAACTTCTAGTAGCTACGCAGATGTTAGAAGACCATCCCGACATGACATTCAAGGCAACGTTTGCATTACTTAACTTCCGCGCTTGGATATTCCACCCTAATCATTCTAGCAATATTGAATTTAAACCCTAACGGCTCAGTGGTTGTAACGGTAACTTCTACCGGATTCTATACGAGGCATTCCTAGTATAGCTGGTGGCGATGCAAGTTCGATTCTTGCCTGGGCCTTTATTATTTGTTTGATTAGATAATCGCTGGCCAACGCACACACGAGAGATAACAATGATTGTAGTAAAAGAAATAGTAAAACGGGGTCGTTGGTATAATACATCTGACTTAGTAGCCATACACGTTACCAAAGATATAGATATCAGCGCAACGCCCGTATTATTACAAGTAGAATTAGAACATAAAAAAGTATGTCACTATCTCGATAAAGATAGTATATTTACAGCAAAAATGTCCAAGAATCTAAATCTCAGAATAGGTCATACTATTAACGCTATTCGATTCTTTAAACTCCATCCTAAACATTTTGTCACGAGATATCAACCATGAGAAAATTTCTAACACTAGCCGCCCTAGTCCTATGTGTAGGGTGCGCCGGACCTAAATCTTTCTGGAAACCGGATTCGCTCTATACCGAACACTCCACCTATGATGGCGACCAACTCTACAATGAGGTAGGAGTCAGTGGTGAGCTAGGTGGGTCTGATATCCGTATGGATATATTTGCGATAACTTATACAGATATGCATGATGGTCGTGACCGTAGCATAGGCGGCGGCGTTCGTTTCGAAATCCCTATTGGTAAAAAGCGCTGGTAATAATGAACGACTCTTTCCTTATCATACATATGTGCATTTTAATTGGTGGGATTATTGCGGGTATTATATGTATCATTTTCGCATTTAAAATGCAATCAACTAATGAACCGGGCGCACTGTGTTTTGGTCTAGCTGGATTTATGGTATTAATAGTAACTATTGCGGGTGTCGGGATGGCTACCAAAGGCCATTATAAACCCGATATGAAAATTGAGAAGCCTCGGTGACGCCGTCCGAATCTGAAGAACCTAAATTGTGTATAGTTGCAGATACTCATTTTGGCCACGCAAACATCATTAAATATTGCAATCGTCCATTTGCAAATGTTGATGAGATGAATGAGGAATTGATTCGTCGTTGGAATGCCGTCGTTAATCCTCAAGATACAGTATTACATCTCGGTGATGTTGGTTTTCATTATAGTTCTTTATTCAAGATTATTCCACGACTCAATGGTGGTCTAAAGCGCTTGGTACGTGGCAACCATGATTGGAGCACCGAACGCATGGAAGCCCTTGGTTTTCAATGTGTAACTAATCGGCGCAACGATGTATTCTCACAGCCATACAACAATCGTATGTTAATTTGTACGCATCGACCGCGCGATTTACCGACATGGAACCCTGAGAAGTTACTTACATTTGGAAATAGAAACATTGTCCTTTGCGGACACGAGCACGATAATGCTCCTCATTTTATTAAATGGGTGAGAGATAAAAGAGATAAAGCAAGACCTGTCATGGGTCTTAACATCAGTATTGAACATACAGGATATGCTCCTGTTACTATAGATAGATTATGTGAGATTTACGATAATTTCTTGCAACCCTATCTAGATAAATTAGGCATACATTACTAGATAGCGAAGTAATCCAATCTGGCAGAGATACATCACTCAAAATGATGAAAGTGCCGGTTCGACTCCGGCCTTCGCTACCACCTGAGAAACATCCTATGAACGAACAACTAAAACAACTTCTTGAAAAATTAGGAGCAGAAGGTAAAGAAGCTTGGGTAATCCTAGTTCAAGAGCAATTAGCATACAATCTAGCAGAAGTAAATATGTTTCTATATTTTGCGGTAGGAATATTCGCTATGAGCGTCCTTATTACAGTCGTTTGGTGGGCTTTAACTAAAAAGGATGATAGTTGCACGGCCGTAATTCTTGGATTAATAATCAGTATTATACTATGTGCATATGCCGCCGATGCCTATATAGAAGCGCAGGCACCAAGCATTACCCTTCTTAAAGAGCTTATAGGATGAAAATTCCAAGAACTGTTTGCGCTGAATGTAAGTGGGTTAAACATATTCCTGACCCTAAGAAACAGCGAAGAGACCCCGATTGGTTCGATTTTCGTTGCGGAGCAATCGTCAACGATAAAAAAATTGACCCTGTAACGGGTCATCCAATTTATATATCTCATGAAGCGGGATTTCTCACTTTAGATAAACACCCCAACTGTCGAGATATGAATAAAGATGGAGAATGTCCTCTATTTCTATGGGACGAAATTACACTATGATGATTATAGCACATTTAGACTGGCTTGTTTATCCTCTATCTATTGCTGCTACAGGATTAGCACTTTGGGGATTGAGTAAGATTCTTACCTAATGGAAGACGCCTGTCGAATTGCTGCCACGCGCGCTGCTAGAATGTGGTGTAAGAAAGATTACCGTGGTCTACAAGACGTAATTGACGGCCATATCTTTTATTATGTAATTTCAGACTTGACATTTATTGTCGAATATATGGGCTCATATACAAATGACCAAAGCTCAACTTGAACGGCTTATTTATCTTGATAGTAAGGAAAGCTGGACACAAGATGAATTAACAGAACTATCTCGATTGTACAAGTTGTTTTATAGACATATATGTAATATGACTGTAAAATTAGAGATTCCTATGAATTATTTAATGGACTTATCGTGACTGTTGATTGGGAATTTCGTAAAAAGCGTTGGGATGCCTACAAATTAGGTAAAGCCGACGCTATCGCAGGTTATCCTTACGATGAGTCTCGTGTGGAAGAAAGATTTCATCTTCCATATAAAGAAGGATATGAACAATTTAAAGATGAACATCACAATTAACGAAGACGCCGATGGTTGGTCAAGGTCTGAGGTAAAATATCCTAAACCTATTCCTGTCATCCAATCTAGCACAAATCAAAAACAAAGGCGTGATGTAAAGTCACGTAAAAAGGATTAAAATATGGCATTTATTAAGTTAATAATAACGGGAAAGGGCGGAACACCGCTAAGTCTACCCGTTAAAGTAATATCAGGGCTACCGCTAGTAATGGATGGTCTTGAAAGAGAGACCATTGCAATTGAGATTACAAACCCATTAAGTAACAAGCTAGTTATCAATAATCTCACTGTCAAAGTAGAAGGCGAAGCGGCCCCAAAAATCAGGGCGACACTACGCTTTGACACACATACAATTCCGGCTGGTAAAACGGTCGATAACTTTATCGACGTTGAAAGCGTCGAACTTCTTTATGAAGGCGAGTCCTTCTCGATAACTTTGGAGTGGTCAAATGGTTGATGAAACAAAAGATTTTGAAAGTCTCCCCAAGCTCGTACAACGTGCGGTAGCAACGGCCAAGGTGCTGTTTGTTGCATTCGCAGCGCCTGTTAGGGCGATGTATGACATTATTCAGAACGCTATGCTGACAGCCGCTACGGTTATCGGCATCATTGCTCTTGTCATTTACGCCGGCTGGGAACTACAGCATGGTGATAGTTACGATGATGTACAACAGTCTGTCGTTGCTATTAACCTAGAACGTGTTCGCAGTATGAAGATTTCCAACAACAGGGCAGACCCTGAATCTCAGTTGGGAAATTTCGCTGCACTTACAGCAAATGTCCAAAACAATGGAGCTACGGACGGTCTATTGGTATCTTTTCAGCCTGTCAATGGTGCTCTGTGGTATACACTTTCGTGGGAAATGCCACACAACAAGCGTAACCTCATCAAATTGACTAGTACAGAAACTGACTCAGGTGGATTTATTCGTGTATTCGTTCCGGCTGCTGACTTCAAAATTGGAACTGCGCCTGTGTGGCCTGCGATTAGTGCGGAAGGTGCAACTGTATCTGTACCTATTTCGCTTTACATCTATGCCAGCAACGATATGTCGAGTATCCGGTCTCCGCGACAGCACGTTCGTACTAACTAGAACATAAGGGCCTGTAACTCAGTCTGGCAGAGTGGGGGTCTCTTAAACCCTTGGTCCTAGGTTCGAATCCTAGTAGGCTCACCAAATAACGGGAGTGGGTGTGTCGTGTCCATATGAAGAGTCTTCGCAGATTGCGCGGATACTGACGGCCACTCCTCCCTGTATTTAAAGAGAGTATCATGGATATCACAGATTTTATTAGTAATTGGACCGCAGATGGTCAAAAAGTTCTAACTATAGGACAAAATGGTGCGGACAGGGAGCATCTTGGCGATTGGTTTGTGCTACTTGGTTGCCCCGGCGCAGAAGTAACTGTAATAAATTTTCAAAATGATTTGTTAATGTTTGAGTACCTACATAGTCAGACATCAAAAGAACAGTGATGTGTATAATCCCCAGTCTTTCTGTAGTAGAAGCAAAAGCTATAATTGCTCGTGCAGACTTACGCATCTTCCATGGAACTGCTAAGTCTGGGCGAACGATAAAAAGACGCACAGCACTTATTCAGCCTAATACAAAGTCCTGTTCTAAATGTGGATTTGCATATTCAGCTAAGAATTGTCCAGTTTGCTCAGTTCGTAAAGCAAAGAAATTTGACCTACAAAATAGTGATGTTGAACTCAATGGTATTAGACCTTTAAAAGAAAAAGATATTATCATTGCTGTTACAATAGTTATTGTCATAGCTATAATTATATACGTAGTACTATGAAAATTTGGCTAGATGACGTAAGAAAGCCACCGTCATCTGACTGGGCATGGATGGATTCTGCACGAGCAGTTATTAATGCTCTTAAGTGTTCCCAACTTAATATAACTCAAATTGACCTTGACCATGATTTGGGTGATGAAAAGATATACGGAAATGGGTATCAAGTCTTAGCATGGATAGAAGAACAAGTTTTTACTTCAACAATATATAAACCTCCGCAAATCCAAATACATACACAAAATCCAGTAGCATATCAACGAATGTCAGCGTGTCGTACTTCAATAAGAGCACAATTAGAACGAACAAATCGTTCTGCATTTCCATAATGTTTTATTTTTTAGCTATTGTATTGCTGTCTTTGTTTGATATGATGGCGACCCATTATTCTGTTGAGGTAGTGGGAACATATGACATAGAAGTTAATCCATTGATGCGATGGGTAATGAAAACATGGGGTATGACGGGCACATATTTACTTAGATTGTTATTGCCTACCATACTTGTTCCTGTTTTACTACACTTACGTGATAATCATCAAAGTACAACTGCATTGGCAGCACTACGCATTGCACTTGTTGCCCACACACTAGTAATAGGTTGGCATTTTTACGAAACTAATTATTTTACACTACACCTTGGTTAACTATGAATAAACATAGAAAACAACAAAAGAGAGAACTTGCTAAAAAGAACGAACAACGTCGTAGAGGAATTACGGCGAGCGAGCAGCTTGATATCTTGGATTCGAGGCTGGGAAAAGACATTGGCGCGATTCGTGAAAGAACCAAGCTCCAATCTATCCTCAGAAAATCAACCACTTAACGTGACAAAAATAGTAGTATTACGCGCTAATCATCTATACAAACTCCTTGACGACGATGTTGACTTCGTTGTTCGTATAGGAAAAAATTATTGGCAAAACGAATACTATGACCTTTGTCTAAATAGTGGATGTGTTATTGCTTTTGTAAGTCCTGAAAGAAATAGCGCTGAGATTGGCGTTATTATAACAGAATCTAGTAAAGATGACCTTTTTGGTGTTCGTCAAATTATATCTAATACTGAAAAATTAATACCCCAATTTGAAACTACTGAGGTAATTGAAAACACTAAAGTTCGTGTATCTTCCCTCATGCTATCAATACATATAGCAGATGTACTTTGTGTGTTTAAGCCCTATGCTCACGTAGAAGAAAAGAAAAAAAAGTTGTGGAGACTTTGGTTGTCTTATTCTATAGGTGGCACTACTAAAGAAATCACCATCACAGTTGATGAAGACTTACAATTACTAAAAGAAGTTCGTAGAGACTTATTAAGTAAATGTACTTCAGAAGATATGTACGATTATACAATTACTGAGGTGACAAGTGTGTAAAATGTTTGCTGCCACTGGACGATTTTCATCTCTTGAGATAGATGAACGTATAAAATTCTACGAATTCATGAATGACCTATATCGTAGTACGGCGTACGATGGGCAAGACCAAGATGCAGCAGGGTTTTATTCATGGGGCGGCGACCGACGCGCTTTGGGGAAGTCGGATGGGGACGCACGCCACCTAATCAGAACGTGTGCGGCATGGCATGCACTGAAGATAAATCCACAATTGTTATACTTGTGTCACGCTAGAGGAGCAATGAGTGACGCAACTAAGTCGTCCAACAATCATCCTTTCATTGGGGATAACGTAGCATTAATGCATGAAGGTTGGCTATCGGACCATCGCACATTTGCTACTAAGCGTGGGCTTACATTGACCACTGAGACCGATAGTGAATTCTATATGCGTCTCGCTGACCAACGGAGGCCGCCGCTCGGGGATAGAGAAGAGTGGGATGCAGCACAATGTATGGCTGCTATGTTAAAGGTAACTGCCGAGCCCACAGCTATCGCATTTGTAGACCATTCATCTCGTTATCCTCACATCTGGTTTGGTCTGAATGATAGTGGGGATAATCATCCGTTTGTATTCTATAGAATCAAGCGTTTTAAAGGAACGTTTTTAGTTTCTACGGAACAAATGATGACGATTGCTTCTCACTTAGCATTTGAGAATCCAGATGAGGAAGTAGAGAGAGTAGAATTTAACGTAGAGCCGTTCAAGGTTTATAGAATGGGCGCACTTCACGACAATATCACAGTATATGAACCGTAATGAGGTAATAATGCATACGATTGAACAGGATAATTTCTTTTTCCGACAAATTGCGGAAACAGACAAAGATGGTAAAACTATTCTTAAAGAATACCCTATCTTAGATTTCATCTATGGATATAGAGAACGTAAAGGGCAGAAAATTCCGGCACTCACACTATGCGTAATTCCGTTTACTAACGGCGGCGCTATGTTTTTTGCTATTGGTTTGGCTTATTGTTCTGAAAAAGACCAAGTTGAAAAAGCCCGTGGTAGAAAAATTGCAGAAGCTAGGGCGCGGGCGTCTATTAATATTGCAGATGGTAATTTACTATTAAAATTAAAGAATGGCACTATTCGTTGGAAAATAAACCATAAGACCGATGATATTAGTGATGGCCATGGACGTCTTTGTGGCCTCTGTATGTATCATGAAGACACTGAGCTATTACCTGATGTGTATCAACAGTTTGAATTAAATCCTGATGAAACCTCACGTCTTACAAAAAGCTTTGCTTTTCTCTCTAAGCTTTTAACTGTTGAGTTTGCATAACGGTCATGTTTGTTGTTGAGAAGAAATAGGATAATGATATATATTTATAGATATCTTGGTTGGATATTTAAATCTATAGAAGGAATTACGCATAAAATAGAATGTTTCTTTTATACAAAAGAATGTATGGTTATTGCTGGAACACCGAAATTTAGCATAGGTGATAAAGTAATTTGCAAAGACTCGACGGCAGAAGACTATTATCATCAATGTGAGGTTATGGGTAAGCCTAAAATTGATTGGGGAAGCCAAGGTTGGATATATTTATGTAAACACACCAACCACGGTCATCAATTTAATTATAAACAATGGGCTTTAGAGAAAGCCTAACCAATAATGAGGAGTAGCCTAATGGGTAAGGCCCTTGATTTTGGCTCAAGTTAATGCAGGTTCGAGCCCTGCCTCCTCAGCCATTTAAGATAGGATAAGAGAGATAATCATGAATCGCGAAAATATTTTATTGTATTCATTTATTGCTATGATTATGTTATCAATACCGTTAATGTTTATTCACCCTTTGTTGGGACTGGCACTGCCAATAATATTTATCATATTAGTAGTATATTTTATGATAGAAAGTGAAATAAAGATAAGTAAGTTTGATGAAAATACATAAATCAATTTGTGCCAAATGTACTCATTGTGTTAGCAAAGGTGAAATATGGTATGATTGGTTTTGTCATGTTGTTGAACGGGAGCGTGCGCAAGACCCTGTTATGGGAGATAAATGTTTTTCCAATAAAAATAGTTTGGGTGGAAAATATTACACAGATGTAAGATTTCCTAATTGCCGTGAAATCAATCCTGATGGTAACTGTGAGCTATTTACTAAAAAAAGTTGGCTTAAAAGCTAGTATAAGATATTTTATGTGGATAATTCAGATTGCTGACCAACATATTGGTCCGTTCCGTAGTCATATTGATGCTATGTTTTGGCTCGGAGATAATAAACTTCAACATCTTAACTATAAAGTTAGGATGTTAGCAAAAGTACCCAAAAATCTTTCAAACGAACAACGGACAGCGCTTATTGCGTTAATTACTTAAACCGCAAGTAGCTTAGTCTGGTTTTAAAGCGCCACTCTTATAAGGTGGATATCGTAGGTTCGAATCCTGCCTTGCGGACCAAAACATCCTATGACCTGCCACTATAAACACCATAAACAGTATAGTAAAAGTTTAGGACTTTGCACAGTGTGTAAATGGCCTATTCGATGTGGTCCGTTTGACCATGCGTGCCCTAGGTGTCAGCCTGAAAAATGGAATAAATGTGGACTATGTCACAAGCCTAGATTCTATTGTAACTGTTAGGGATAAAATGAGTTGGAAACAAGAAGTTATTGAAGTATTAGAACAAAAAGCGAGCAATGCGTACGATAACTACTATCGTTCTAAAATATCTTTAGGAGAACATCACTCTACTACTGTTGGATATAAACAATGGTATCTTGAAGCACAAAAGTTGGTAATGGAAGCAAAAGCTGAAATCCTATGATTCCGACTAGAATTCGTAATTTGGTCGACGATACCAAGAACTACGCCGATATCAAGAAGGAGTACCACCCCGAACCTCACGTGAATAATCACTTGGGACAGGTGGCCACACTTGCTATTGAGCGCGGTCACGAGTGGGCAATTTGTTATGCAGCCATTTTACACGACATCTGTAAAAATTCTAGTAATCCAAAAAAGTGGGCACAGCACGCCCAGCGTGGCTCTATGCTGATTGCATCTGATGTGACCGAGAAAGTTCAATGGCTGGTTTCTCAGCACATGCGTATTATTGACTATTGCAACAACACGATGCGTGAATATAAACGTAAAATTTTTGAGCAAAGTCCGTGGTTTGATGAGTTGCTGAAGCTTCATTTATGCGATTGTGATGGGCGTAATGCAGATGGTGTCCATATGCCATGGGAAGACATTTACGCACACCTAGATGCTGAAGACCCGCGAGGTAACCACGTTATTGTGATGATTGGAATCCAAGCTTCGGGTAAATCTACCATTTCAAAAGCAATCGTAGATGCTAGTCGTAACCATGGTGAATGGTGGAAGCCGGGCTTTGAGCGAACCAGCAAGGACGACTTGAGATTACTGATGGGTGCGGGACCGGAAGCTTATCGTCACCAAGAGAATTGCGTGCATAATGTCCAACGCCAAGTTATTCGTATGGCTTTAGGTAGAGGACAAGGAATTCTCGTCGATAATTGCCACAATACTATCAAGCGGCGCAAAGATATTCTGGAGTGGTTGCAATCTGAATTCCCCGGTATTCACATCGAAGCACACTTGGTATATGCTCCCCTCGATGTTTGTCTTACGCGCAACAAAGATGAACACGGGCAACCGCACCGTCACCGTGTACAGATTCCCGACAAAGTCCTCAAACAATTCCACGGAGACTTGGTTTCTGGCCTAGGTAAAGACTGGAGAGAAGAGATTCTTACTGAGAAACTTATCTCTGAAGGTTTTGATTCTGTAACCATTTCAAAAACAGGATGAATAATATGAAACAAAAAGTAATAAATACCCTTCTCGGTTGTATTCTTATTTATTTTGTAATAGCTATGTTTACATATAGATTTAGATATCCAAAGCAATCTGAGACAGAATTATTTATTCATATTCCTGATGCAATGATGTGGAAATAATATGAATTTTATGACACTACATCGTTGGCTTGGGCTCTCCTGCCTTATCATGATAGGTATGAATTGCTATGTAGAGTATCCTCTTAGTAAAACTATTGCTATATGGGGTGCATTGATTTGTTTATCCATTGTATATGGTACACAACTTTATAAATTAATAGATAGATGGTTACCTAAATGAGATTTGACATTGGACAAACCGTCTATACATGTAGAAATAGCCGTGGTCACGCCATAAAAGGTGAGCAGCCCGTCACGATTGTATCTCATAATGATAATATGGATACTTATGTAGTGAAGTTTAGAGATAATACACATGGTGTTCTAGATGCGAAAAATTTGCACGCCACATCTCTATGGGCTCAATCAGAAGATAGAGAACGACGGGAATATGATAGATTAAGGAAGAAGTATGGGGACTCTTAAAATGGAAAATCTTAGAGCAAAACTTCAGGCATATACAGAAGAATCTAAACTACAGATTATCATAAATGCCATGGAAAGCCGAGCACAGTGCGGATATACTTACCTAGACCTTTTTACTCAATCCATATATGGTACATTCTGTTCTATATATAAATACGACGAAGATACACTACAAGCTTTGCGTAATAGTAAACTCACTATTGAAACTTTTGAGAAACATATTACTAAAGGATATTGGTGGTGGAAAAAACACATAAATACAAAAACACTTCATACGGTTCGCTGGGACTAAATGACAACCTCTAATCTACTCGTTTACCGCGCATTGGCTGGCTCACAACTATATGGTACAGCTTCGCCTGATTCAGATACAGATTGGGTAGAAGTTTATCTTCCAAGTCGAGAGAGTATCTTTGGCATAGATGATAAGTGGGGTCGTTACAAGCAAGATACCGGAGAAGAGAGTGACGTTTCACGTTTTGGTATTAACCAATTCATGAAACTGTTGGGTAAAGGAAACCCCAACGTTTTAGAGACCTGCTTCTGTCCTACTAATCGTATTGAGCACTTAAATGTGGCCTTCTCGACCCTAATTAGTGGAGACGAACAAACAATGACTGGTCTAGCCGCCATTCTAAATAAGACTAGTGTTGTTAAAGCTCATTTAGGATTTGCTATTCAGCAAGTTAACAAGATGATGCCGTCTAAAGCTAAGTGGACAGGACCTCGCAGAGAAGCCTTATTTAAAAAGTATGGCTACGATGTGAAGTATGCTGCACATGCAGTGAGGCTAACTTATCAGTGTGAACAATTACTCAGTAAAGGTTACATTGAGTATCCCTATCCGCCATTCATAGTTAAGATGCTAGCAAGTATTCGTGCTGGAGAAAAAACATTAAAAGAAGTACGGGATTGGTTTAATTCTGGGCTGACACTAGTACAAGAGCTTGAAAAAACTCAGTGTGCCATCACAGATGAAGACAAAAGACCTGAAATTAATCGTCGCCTAATTAGATTCTACGAAGAGGTAGGTTACGCGGCAATTAAGTTCTATTAAACTGGATAAACTGATGAAACACATCTCCAACGAAGAGATACTATCCCATATAGCTGATGAGAAATTTGTAGATTTGCGCCGTATGTACTGCGAAATGTATCTCGTACAACAGATGGGTAACGGTAAACTTCCTTATAGCTTCGGTAATCATGACCGTCGTCATTGGGAACACGACAGAGAGTTGCGTGGAAGTTGGGATAAACCTGCTCAACGCTTGCGCGACCTACATATGTTCAGTTCAGTCTTGCAACACAAAGTATCACTTGAGACGTTATTTGCCATTATTAAAGCTCACATTGCTGGTGAGAAGATGAACGAGCCCGTACATGTTTGGACAGCTAGTAAATATAAGGATTGTGGTGAGTGCGGACAATACGCACAATTATGGACTAATGGGATAAAAATGTGGAATCCGCATACTTGCCCATATCCTGACGGCCAATCGGCGTACCATTTCGATTTCAACTTTCCCTCTGGTAAGATTGTTGTTGAGAATGATATGCGCCACTTGGTCCCTGAGCACGAAGACCTATATGGTAATGGTTTAATTTGGCAGCACCGTATCTCTAAGTTTTACCATCCGCACCAGATGGCTCATTTCTTCGTCGGCAACACCTGTCCAGGTCTGTGGGAGATATACGAAGACCACTATCTAGTGGCTCCTACGCCAGATATTACAGATTATGGGTGGAAGCCCAAAGCAAGTATTTGCACAGACCTCTGGTGGTACAGTATCATGGACCATGACCTGTTTATCGAACGTGGTGGTAAAATCGTCAAGAATCACCAAGATATAGTCGAAGTTACTCCAAGTCGGTATCGTTTTAGTCATCGCTACCACCTTTCGCGGGACCAAGAAACACCCGAGATTTATACACATATTACTAGGGTATATGATGAGAATCTTCAAAATAATTCTGAGCAATGAACCTAGGATAATACGTGCTGACTATGACTATGATTTAAAAAGTAGTATCTATGTTTGCGCGGATGGTGAAGATGTGGCCAGACAGGCTATACTAACAGATTATCCAGCGCACGATTGGCAAATTGAGGATGTGGAAGAAGTGTCTATTAACGAAAATACTAGTACTGTGTTTGGTGGCCGTACTTGGGAGAGAGATGATTAAAGATGAGTACACCTCATGAACGCGAAGGCAGAACATGCATCGAGTGCGGCATTGAATTGCCGCCGGGAGTAGGGACCACCGTTAGCACAGGTGGCTACTTATATATGGATTTCTGCAAAAAACACGGTACTCCTTATAGAGAAATGGCTGATGAGCACGACTCTCTACAAAAATTACCTAAAGAGGAAAAATGAAAACTTTTACCACAATGATACCCGCGCAACTAGCACTAGAGTTTAGTAATGACCCTATTTCTGTATTGTTAGAAGATTTTCTTGGTAGGTTCAATAGTAGTGTCAAAGCTGCTGCTATTTGTGGCAGTAAACAATTCCCATTAAATCTAGGAATAGAAACAGACGATTATACAGACATACACAAAGCGCGTGACTTACTTGTGACATTGGCATCCCAACAAGGATATAAGGTTAAGGTGAATGACCAACATAACATCACCGTATTCCTATCATAATGACAACACCTCTACAACGCCAACTACGTAAAGCAGAGATAAAGTAATGAAATATAAAAAAGGTGACCCTATTGGTTATACTGACCATCATGAATATACAAACATGAGCTTACAAGAGCGGCTTAACTGTCTACGACAATCTGATAGTTATCATATATTTCTTCATCCTAGTAATTCTATTTTTAAAGAAGATTATCTAGAAGATGGATGGTACTATTCTGAATACGACGGTTCAGCCACAGGCCCGTTTAAAACACAAGAGAAAGCTGAGATGGCCGCTGGGCTTCTATATTTAGAAAATTCATAATAATGTCATTAAATATCAATGATTTCTATAAGAAGACTAAGGACGGCCTCATTCGTGAGTTTGGCGACGATGACATAGTAGGCTTTGTCTACACACAAGAATGTGTACGAAGCCGAGCTTGGTGTAATATCACCAAAGAAGCACGAGGAATTCTTTTTAACAGAAAAACTGGTAAAATAATAGCACTGCCATTCCGAAAGTTTTTTAATCTACATGAATGTTCTGAAACTGAACCCAAAAACCTACCTAAAGAACCTTATTGCATCTGGGAAAAAGTAGATGGAAGTCTAGGGATTGTTTTTTGGAATCCAATCCGAGAATGTTGGGATATCTCTACAAAGGGTTCATTACATAGTGACCAAGCCAACTTCGCACGCGAGACACTACTTCCACGCCATGCCCGTGCACTTGAAGACCATATATCCCACAGTACAACTGTCTTAACGGAAATCATCTATCCCGAGAATCGCATCGTGGTGGATTATGGGGAGATGAAAGAGTTAAGATTGCTGGCGATGCGAAACATCCATACTGGGGATTATGAGAACTCTGATAGAATCCGTAACATCCTCACTGATAGACTGGGAATGGCATCCTCCAACTCCACCGGTATCCTAAGCCGCACCCATCATCCGGAACAATTCGCAGACTTATTCATGAAAGAGAATATGGAAGGTTGGGTACTTGAGTTTGAATCGGGATTTAGAGTAAAGGTGAAGAATTCTTGGTATTTAACTATACATCGGGCACTAGACTCAAAGAGCTTAAAGCGTATCATCGCGTTGGTTGAGGGTAGAGAGTGGAGAAGCTTTTGGGAAGCCCTCCCTAAAGATTTACAAAAGGAATTCGATGACCTGTACTCCCAGATTCGAACGGCGATATGGGACGTGGAGAATAGGGCCCAGGATGCTTGGAAGGCATGCTCGGACGCTAAGATGGTGATTCAAGGGCGGAATGGGAGATTGGGGAGACGAGATTTTGCTGTTTGGGTGCAGATAAATGTAGAATCTGAATTGCAGCCTATTATGTACTCAATCTTGGATGGTCATGATTGGAGGCATCATGTGTTTTCTATCATTAAGAGGAAGTTCAAATAGTGTGGAGACCAATACCAAATACTAACGAATGGTATGAAGTATCGGATTGTGGACAAGTACGGTCTGTTGATAGACAAATAAGTATATCTCCAACAAAGTATTGGCCAAACGGTCGAACTCTTAATATGAAAGGAAAGCTATTAAAGCTAACCCAAGGTAAACATTATCTATACACGTCATTAGGCGCTTCATCTGGCAAAGTTTATGTTCATGATATAGTTACAAGAACTTTTCTTGGACCTAAGCCAGACGGATATGATGTAGACCATAAAAATAAAAATAAATTAGATAATAGATTGACCAATCTTCAATACCTACCTATAAAAGAAAATAGAGGTAGGATAGGAGAAAAACATAATCTAACCAAATTAACAAATAAAGATGTACTTTGGATTAGAAAACATTGTATACCTAGGCATTCAACACTAGGAGTAAAACCTTTGGCGATTAAATTCAATGTAGCGCCAGAGGTTATATATTGCATCGTAAATAGGAAAACATGGAAAAACCTTTAAGAGTTTTGTTCATTTATGGTATCTTAAAACGTAGATATCCCAATGCACAACAAGCTAAAGTACGTAATTTTAGATTAATAGATTTGGGACAGTTCCCTGCTGCAATACCGGAAGATGGTAGTGTAATTATTGGCGAACTCATTGCTGTCGACGATGAGACAGTAGAAGAGTTTGATATGATTGAAGGGCATCCCAATTTTTATATTCGAACGGATATTGAAGTAGAGATAGACGATGGAAGTTTGGTGGAAATACAACAAGCCCAAATGTATGTAATACATAAGTCATATCACGACTTTATCAGTTACCAGACAAGATTTCTAGCAATTAAAGAAGAAGGCGACGAGATACTATATGAGTATTTCGGTTAGTCCATCACGAAAACAGTTAATTACACTGATTAAAGCTAGAAGACCATTTAAATTAAGAATACCTGGTGCAGCAATCATAGTAACACCCAATTATAATTGTGAAGCATATTCAAATGCATTAGCTGGAGACATTATAGCAATTATACATGGAAATTGGCTCGACATAGCTCAAATTGTTACCGATGTTGCTTGGTGTAACAAAAAACGAGGTTGGTACTATACTGTCAATAATTTTCACCGACTAACAGAAATGGCAGGGAAACGTGGGTCATCGGCTCCTTTACAAAACGTAGCATGTACTTTTAAGGTATTAAAATGGCTGGATGCAAAACCTACATAGAAGAATTGGCTAGCGATTTACCTCCGTGGTGGCTTACAATTCTTATCCTAGTTGGCCTTGCAGTTATTATATACATAAACCATACGCCGCAATAGCTCAGTGGATTAGAGCGAGTGCCTTCTAAGCACTAGGTCGAGGGTTCAAATCCTTCTTGCGGTACCAAAAATGCCAAGACCTTTAATAAAACAGAAATGTTCATTTTGTAAAACACAACATATAATCCGAGGTGATGAAAGTCAAAGCATATGTGTTATATGTAGAGAAGATAAAATAGTTTTACAAAACTACATTCGACGTAAACAACAATTCCTAATTCGTATTCCAAACTTATCAGAGGAATTATTTAGACCAGTGCATTATATATCATTTAATGTGTGTAATACTTATGTTGGGATTGTTATAGCATATAAATTAATGGGAGTATTTTTTATTGGAACAATCGTTGAAGTACGATTAAACTACATAAAAGTTAAACCTGCGGCACGTTTACTAGATAACCCTTTGAGCGTAGGACATATAATTAAATTTCACGACATACTTTGTAAACTTATCCAATGATACATAATCCACAAATACTTTTAGGAAGATTAGTTGTTGCTGGTCGTCCATTTCGTATCTGGATTAAAGATAGAGGAACTTATCAAGTTATCTATAGGTGGAACCAACATAAAATAGAATTAGGTGATATAGTTGGATATATAACAACTATAGAAGAAAAACATAATCTTGTTTTATCAACAGTTGAAAGGATTTTCTTAGGTCCAAAGCCAAACTATACATGGTGTTTATCAACTATTCCAATTCAACACTGTAACGACACCAAAACACTAGAAGAATTATCAGTATCAAAGCTAGTTTTATCTAAAGAAAACATTTATTGTGTTTTTGAAAAAGTACCAGAACACAAATGTTAATGTCTTATATAGATAAAGATGTGTTAATAATATTAGGAGTAGTATTACTATTTATTATTTCTTGGAAAATAAACACTCGATTAGATGCGAAGTTTTGGCGTAATATGTGGCAGGAAGAATTACAGAGTCATAATAGACTTCACAGAGTACATGCAAAACAATCATTAGAAATTATCGAACTTCGTAATTTAAAATATAGATTTAAGAGATTAATTGAAGATACAAAAAGGAAAAAGAAATGA
>SDBT01008194.1_pt1 | contig 17094 bp, 15 predicted proteins | sample 2277101 | NCBI WGS metagenome assembly SDBT01 (sample SAMN10404973, study PRJNA504765) | marine sediment metagenome | isolation source: marine sediment core GS10_PC15, 103 cmbsf | place: Arctic Ocean: Southern Knipovich Ridge | collected 2010
ATCGGGGTTAATATTACTTACAGGATCATTAAAACTGAGAATTAAATCTAACAATAATCCATAATAGATATTTTGTTTTTTATAGATTGCTTTCAATCTATTCTAATAGTGGATATGCCAAATAAGCTATGAACTATTTCAAATCTTCAACGAAACAATTTCTTTTAGGAAGTTTGAAAATGTAGAAGTATTTCTCAAGTACTGTAAATGTTTAGGAATACATTCATATTCTGTTAATAATGAACTTCTCTATTTGAGAGCGTGTAAAATTAACCCAAGTTTTATAGAAGAGAAGTTAATGGAAAATCCTGAGAATTCCTTTCCACATATTGAAGCATACATAAATTATTTAATAAAATTCCATGATAAACCGTATTGGAATACAATTAAAAATATTGATATGGATTCTCTAAATGAAATAATTCAAATCTATATAATCAAAAGCTTAGCTAAAAACGAAAAATTGGAATTATTAAAAGAAGAGCTTCAAGAATATGCGTCAAATTATAAAGATAAATTAAATTCTCAGATTATCTTTTATAAAGCACTTACAAAATTTCCAATCAGCGAAATAGAAAATGAATTTATAATTCCTGATGTAAATGATCTTTTAATTTCAAGACAAGTTAAATATTCAGATAGAGGTTTAGAAAAATATCGTAGAAAACTGTGGACACTAGGTTATATTAATAAAAGGAAACACCATAAGAATTTGCAGTTATATTTAGAATCCAATCCATCATGGTGGCATAATTACTTATTATATTTAATTAAAGCAGGAGAAATCTATGGATATTATTTAAGAAATAGTGATGATGATGTTTTTAATTTAGCCATAGAAGCTCTTGATTATCTTTCAAATATAAAACCTGCAAGAAGAGAAGATATTTGGAATCTTATTCGAGTCAGTCGTAATGAATTAAAAACTAGCTTATATAAATTAACACAGGTAATTGTTGAGAAATATCCTTTAAGATTAACTGATTGGTTTAATAAGATAAGATCTCTACAATCCTCTGAATTATGGACAAAAAGAGTAAGCTTTGGAGAATTGTGGGATAGTTATGTCTTTGAATTGTTAATCTATAAAAAATTATCAAGAATTTCACTAATAAAAAGAAATATAATAGATTTCTTAGATTACTCTGAGGAAAAAATTCTTCAATCAACAATGATCAAAGGAGGGAATAGAGTTGAGCATTTTTTCTTATTAGCATTAATTTCTGCATATTGTGGTTTTAAAGATAAAACAAAAGAATGGTTAAAAATTGGAATAAAATCGACCTTAATTTATGGTTATAGAAAAGATATGACTCTTTATCAACTGATTAGAATTATGAGTAAATTAAATAAATATGATTCTGAACAATCATTATCAAGATGTGCTGAATTAATTGAATTAGTAGATTGGATGCCTCATCTCACAGATGGAAAAGAAACTAGGCATTTTCCATATTATATATTTAGAGAAATTACAAAGATAGATTTTAATATAGCATTGGAAGTGTTAAAGATTTACGCCAAGAATAAAAGTCGATGGCAGATGCAAGATTGTCTGGAATATTTAATTAATAAATTAAATTACGGAAATCCAGAAATATTATGGGCACTTACAGAACTGTTTACAAATGAATACTCTGAAGATGGTCGATATTCCAAGCAGATATTCAACTCTAAGCAAAAAATTATTGAATTAATTGAAAAAGGAGGGGATAGTGGTATTGTTGAGAATTTTAAAGATAGATTATTGCTCTTTGTAAAAACAACCATAAATCCCAAGGATTGGCAAAAACTTGATTTTAAATACTTCAATATCTAGTATCAGGAAGAGAAGGATTTGGTTTCGACTACACAGGAAGAAGATAACATAAGGGAATATATTTTAAATGGTGAAAAAGTTTCTGAAGAGGAGATTAAGAATAAACTACAAGAATCATTCGAAAATTATAAAAAAATCATCAACGCTCTTAAAATTGAAAATGAAAATTTCTATATAACATCTGAATTTAGCAATATTCTAAAAAACTTCATATTAAGAACAGTTGAGGTAGAAAAATTAAGAGACATAACAGATTTTATTAATAATAATGTAGGAATATCCTTGCAAGAAGAGCTAGCAGAGAAATTTTATGAGCTAGGTGAAATAAGCTATGCACTTGATCATTATGAGAAAGCATATCTAGATCACTTTGGATTTTTTGATTGGAACCCGCCAGATAACCTTTTCTTAGAGATTATTAAGAATCACGATGTTGACAGGGCCAAATCGCTGGTAATTAAAAAAATATATAATATACTTAAAAAATATACAGGATTTCAAGTTCCCGTACTAATTGTTAATGCTCTTGATATTTTTGAGGATATCGAATCAATTCAAAAGATATATGAAGATTATTATATACACACTAAATCATTATTTTATCATTTACCCAGCATAGATGATTATGAATGGATTAAAACCATTAAATCAGAAGAGATGGATTTTGATCAAATTGCTCTTGATTTGTTAACTGATGGACTTAAAACAATTGAAATTGATTTATATAGAAGATTATTAGATTCTTATCGATGGTTGTGTCTGAAACAGCCTCAATTACTCATTCCGTATATATTTTCAAAATTAAGTACAAGCACTGGTTTGTTAAAAGAAAGATTAATCCAAATAATATATATGATTTCATTTGAATTAGCTGTCCAATTACATCCATTCATTGAACAATTAGAACAGGAACTTATGATTGCCTCTTTTTCAATAAAGATGATGCTGATTAAAATTTTAAAAAACATACAAAAAAAAATTGAAAATGATGAAGAAATCCTAGAAAAAATAGAGAATCTCAAATATAAAACAACTACCAATGAAGAAATAGTAGAAATTAATATTCCTAATATATCTCCTTCTATTCAGTTTACATCTTTTCTATATCGTAATATTAATTTAATTAAAAAAATAGAGGCATGCTGCAATGTTCTGAATATTAATGAGAATCATTTCATACATTTATTAGAAGAAAATTTATTACGGCAGAATTGGAACATTCAAGAAGAAGAAAAAAGACTCAATTTAGACTGGAAGGGTAATGTTCATGCTCAAGGTTTTCCATATGTACCAATATTAACACATTTTGATTATAAAATACTAAAAAATATTAATAAAATAATTAACAATCTATTAGAAAAGAACCCTGTAAGTGATAAACAACTTAAAAGTTTATGGCGGATATTACAATCTGTTGATTTTGAATATAGCTTTTCTAAAATTAAACCAAGACCAATAGATATAGAGAAACCCGTTATTGAGAATAAGGTATCTTGGTTTGATCAATTAAAAAAGTTAGATGGTACAATTAAAATGATTTCGAATCCAGATGAATGGATAACGATTTTTGAATTTAGATGCTATGAAACAGAGGAAGGTTTGAGTGAAAGGTATAAAACTCATTTACAACAAGATTCAATCTTGATTAGGAAGGATTCAAGTTCAGCTAAGGAAATTGAAATAAGTATGGATTTAATAAATCAAAATGAAAATATTACAATTAGACAAGCAAGGAATTATATACAGAAAGATATTTTTAAAATTAAGGAAGACCACCACTCTTTACCAATATTAATAAAAAAAGCAAACAAATATCCATTTTTTGGATATCGCGGTATTATATCTTTACCAAAATATATCATAGATCACTATAATCTAAATTTCGATAATTCATTTAATTTCTTTAGAAATGGTTCTATAGTAGCTAAATTTGAAGAATGGCAAGAGGGGTATGTTTCAAATTCCTATTCAAGAAATCTACGATTCTATGGTTTACGTTTTTTAATTAATCATAAACTTTTAAAGCAAATACTTAGAGATTATAATGTTTATTTGAGTAAACGGTTTTTAGAAGCAAGGTTATTTTTTAAAAGTATTTTCGATAGAAATGAAACAGAAAAAGAAATCGGTGTTTATTTTGAAAGAATAATCTAAAAATTAGGGGTAAAAATGATCTTAGTAATTGGTTATGGTTCATTAATGAGTCGTTTTGGAATTGATGAAAGAAAATCAACAAATAATTTGGAAATTGTAAAACCATTTATCGTTAGATTTCGAGGAAGACGAGGATTCAATACTAATCGGGGGCGTTATATGGATATTGGTAAAGACTTCGATCCTATTGGGGAGATTGTAAATATTTATGAGTCTATTGATAAGTCAGGGAACTCCTTTGAATGTATTGCTTATTATATCAAGGATGAGGTCTTAAAAAGAGTTGCACAAAGAGAAGGCTATCCGAGTTCCATAATAGAGAGAATTAAAAATGAATTAATCCACTACAACACAAATAATGATAAATTTAAAACCATTAGTGAATTTCTTTGGAATTTTTATCCATATCAAGAAAAAAATCTAAACCACAAGGAAAAGATTCAGGAATATAGAATTAGACTAGGTAGGTGTATTAATAGTGATGTATTAAATTCTAACAGTTACATTCCTCATCCTGTTAAATTAAAAATGAAAAACAACCCAAATTGTATTTACGGTCTGATTTCAATTCATACGAGTATTGGAGCAAAAAAAGATTCAAATAATGATATTCGTTTAATGAATTTCAACAAGGCTATTCATTCAGGAGATTTAGGCCGAGATACCTATTTTATGGAGTGTATTTTAGGAGGTGTTCATGGTATTGATATAAGAGATTTATTGTCTATAATGGATATTGATGATGAGAAATTAGAATATTATGTAAACAACCTGGAAATGAGAATTAATGAAGAATGGAAAAAAACTCAAGATTGGGAATTTCATGGAAGTGATTTATGGAAAAATCTCAACCGATCTGGAATTTTAGAATATTTTCCTAACTTAATTTCTTGAATCTATAATAAATAATGAAATTTATTTACAAAAAAAAAATAGAATAAATGTATGGTAAATATTCAAGACCCAATATTTAGAACTGCAATTAGGGATGTATTTAATAAGCAATGTTTTTATTGTAAAGATCTAATATCAAAATATCCGAATCTTCACATTGATCACATTATAGCGCAAGTAGTGCCAAAAAATTTTCCCAAGGAATATGAAACCCTTAAAAAACAATTAAAATTATCACCTGATTTTAAGATTAATGATATAATTAACTTAGTTCCTTCTCATAACAAATGTAATAGAGAAAAATGGGGAAAAATTTTAGAATTAGAAACATATTTACATTATTTTTCAATTACAAGAGAAAAAATAGATGATATTAAAAAAAAGATGAATATAATAAGGGAGAAATATGAACAATTTGATAAAGAAGCTCTTATTGAATATCTATCATTAAAAGAACTAAATTTAGACATAAAAATTCCGAATCTTAATGTAATTGAAGAAATAATTGAAATATGGAGTGAGGTACAACCCTCAGAGAACGATGTCTTAATTTATATTATAAGAGACAAATTTAATGATATTTTTAGTAGAAAGAAAATCTCTGAGGTAGAATTACCAGTAATAAAGAAATTTTTAGATTTTGCTTATAATATGATCTTTAATTTGGACTCAAGTCTAAATCTTGAATTCATCGATATATTATATTTGTTAACGCCTGCTAAGAAGGCAAGGCTATTACTTAATGAAACGATTATTCCTGATATTGAAAAAGCTCATAATAAAGGAAATAGGGACTTAGAAGTTCTCAAAATACTCTATATGTGCAAAAAATTAGGAGAATTCTTTGATTTAATTGTTAAAACTATAGATGAAAATAATTTACAGTTTTTTAGATTTTTAAAAAATGAATATTATATTTTAATCCGGGAAGAAAGAGAGAAAATCATATCAAATAGAAAAAATATTGTCAAACAATTAACAAAGAAACGACAGGAACTTGAACAAATAGACAATCCCACTTCTGAAATTACAGCATTTATCACAGGTTTAAATGAAATTATAAGAGATATAATGAAATATAAATAAGTGATTAATTAAAGCATTTATCTCTGTTTCATCATTTTTTTTTAAAAATATAGATGTATTTTGGCTCTTTGCCACCACCAGTTGCACCCTTCATCCCTTTTTTAAGGAAGTCTTTTTCAAGTTTTCTGACAACGCCCTCAGTATTGGCTCTCCATTGAAACCATTTTTTAGGATTTCCATGACCACTTTTACGTGTTTTTGGATTTTCTGTTATCCCAATTGTCCATTCTGCATAGGTGTGCGCTTTCTTCATTATAGCTTTTCTGATATCGTCTTCGTTCATATAAATATCATAAATTTGAAGTTTTTAAATCCACTCCTCTCTGTTGCAATTAATTGTTAATTAACTATTAATGGATTATTACACAAATTTTTCTTTTTAAATTATTATTTTAATTATAAGATATAAGATAGAAATAAATGGGTTACTATGTTGAAAGAAGAAATTTATGATAAAATCAAGTCAATATCCTTAAAGGAATTAGAAATTTTAGTTGTGAGAATACTAAATAAAAACTATTCAAATTATAAAGGAGATAAAAAAGAAGAAACTATTAAAAATATTACAGATGGATTCCATGATAATGATAACTTTTTAGATTTTATAGATTTACTAACAAGTTTAAAGGATATTAGTGTCAATAAAGCAAAAGATTTTAATAAGTATTATATTGAAGGTCCTGAATGGTTTAAATCTTTATTTCAAATTTCCACCGATTATGGATATAAATACTTTTTAAACAACTATGTTACATTTCTTAATAAAACGAAAAATCCTAAAAATTATCCTAGATATCATTGCCTTCCATTTAGTCTTTCAGCATTCTGACTTTTAGAAAACCAGAAATATAATATTAGGGAAACTTGCTAAAAGATTTCATTTAGATTCTCCGTTAATCTTAGATATCGCGTTATTTACAAAAAAATTTTCTTTAATAGTAGAAAAATTGATCTTGGGATTTTTTAAGATCGTTCCTAATTATTTTAAATTAAATCAAGAGGAATATTATCATAATTTAACAAATGTAGAAATGAACTTACCAACATTAATAATAAACGAAGTTTTAAGACAAGAATATTATAATGAAAGATTTGATATAGTAGGTTTAACAGAAAGGGAAGTATTAATAAAACATTTAGTCTATGAAAAAAAAGATCTTACTCGGAGAAGTAAAATATGCCAATTATTAAATATTTAGATCACTTAAAGTCTAAGATACAACAATTAATTCAAGATAATTACATTAATGGCATTTCTTCTTGTCCAAATGATTATATAGATGCAACGGAAAAGCTTAATGATAATCTGAATGGAACTATTGAGTTTTTAACAAGAAATAGACGGGAAATAGAAAATTATATAAGGACTGAATCAGTTTTTATTTCAAATATTAATGGAATATTTGGAATCTTTAGACTTAAATTCATACCGATGATACAAAAAAAAGAAATTCCTTAATAGTAAATGCTAATCCTGAATTAAAACTTTTTACATTGATGGTTGAAATTAAACAAATCAATGAATTCTAAGTTTTCAAATAATTATATAACCGAATAATAAACCTGATTTAAATATTAAGCGTTTTTATAATCTTTAAAGCATATATCTAATTTAATTTGATTTGAATGATAATATAAAATTAAAAGGAATTTAGATGCTTTTAGGAAATCGTATCAGAGATAAAAATAAATTTATATAACATTTTTTTATTATAATATTATGAATGAAAAGGACATTAGTAAAGATTTCAGGAAAGAATTATTTGAATTGCTAAAAATAAGATTTTTTACAGGAGCTATTGAGAAAATGGGAGAGAAAAACCAAGATGAATTATTAAAGCAAATCTTATCGAAATATTCTGAAAATTTACCGAACTTTTCTATTAACAATTTAACTATCCACATACCCGAATTAATTAGTTATGCTGTAGCACTAGGAATTCGATATGGAGTAGATTTTAAAAACTTTGAAATGGCCGTAAAAAGGATTCAGGAAGAAATAAATAAAAAAAAATTTGAATCCTTTTATATATAGAGTGTTTTAAAATTCAAGATATAAAAATAAAGAATTATTACTCTGAAAAGTGCTGGAAAGTAGTAAAAAAAAGGAGATATAGAAAAATTGGGCATATTAGATGAACTTTTAAGAATTCTAGAGAATGGTTTAATTAAAGAAGAAACTGGGAAAGAAATTGGTTATTTTGATTACATGAAGAAGTATCACGATTCGGACAATAGTTAAATTAACAATCCTTTATTAAAAATAATTTGATTTCCTAAATGAAAAGTTAGGATTGCTAAATTTTTAGTTCTTAATTTTAGTTTTTTCTCAATTTATGATGTGGTTTATAAGAAAATTTATTAATGGGTGTGGAGAAGTATAACTGAAGAAAAAATTCATTCTTCAAAGTAAATTTGTTTATTCTGGAATTGAACATACGTTGTTTGATTAGCAAATAAAAGTGATTAAATTTGGATTTTAAGAAAAATGATTTAGAAGATTTCCTTCAAACAATAATTGATATAACTGCTAATTCTAAGAATGAAGAGGAATTAAAAATTGCAGTGGAAGGAGAACTTAAAGATTTTTTTCTAAAATATAAAATTGAATTAGATCCTCAATATGAAAAAAGCGTGTTCAGAGGAAGAATTGATGCGCTATATGGTTTTTTAATTGTGGAGTATGAGTCCCCCAGTGTTATGAATGCGAAAAGAGCTCGTGATCATGCCGTTGATCAAGTTAAGGAATATATTGAAAAATTAGCAGTTGAACAAGGGGTTACTCAAGAATCCTTATTAGGTGTAGCGTTTGATGGAGAAAATATCATTTACGTAAGATGGGGTGATAAATGGATTATTTCTAGAATGTATAAGACAGACATTGATACATTACCCCAACTTCTTGAATCATTTAGAGGTTTGTATCGAGAGCCTTTGACTTCAAAAGCCTTAACCAAAAATTTTGGCTTTAATTCAGAAATATGTAGAAAAATGATAAATACGCTGAATATTAATCTTATAAATTTTAAATCAGAAAGGACTAAAGTTTTATACAACGAATGGTTTAAATTTTATTCAGAATCTTGTGGTTATGACTTCAGTAAACCAAAAAAATCTTTAGTTGATTTTGTCAAAAAAGTTGGTCTTAAGAAAACTGAGACACCCAAAGCAATTTTTTGTCTTCAAACCTATTTTTCATTAATTTTAACACTTTTAGCATCTGATATTGTGTCTTACAGAACAATTGCTGCTTTCGAGGGATTCTTAGAGCATTTATTAAACTGTTCAAAAAAGGAATTACGCCAAATTTTTAAGGATTTACCTGAAGGAGGGATCTTTGAAAATATGGGAGTTAAAAATTTTTTGGAAGGTGATTTTTTTTGGTGGTTTACTGAAGAATGGACGGAGGATTTAGAAAAACACGTAATAAACATCATAGAGATGCTTAACAAATATGAACCACCTTCAAGTCCTGTATATAGTGGGGATGTGAAAGACATATTAAAGGAATTATACGAAGACCTCATACCGCATAGTGTTAGGCATGATATGGGCGAGTTCTATACGCCAAACTGGATTGCAGAATTCATTATAACTAATATCAATCTTGAAGAAAATAAACGATTATTAGATCCAGCTTGTGGTTCTGGAACTTTTTTAATACAGGCAATACAAAAAATAAGAGAACAATTCGATAAATCTAAAGATGAAACTGAATTGTTGGAAACTATTATCAATAACATAATTGGGATCGATCTCAATCCTGTAGCAATTATCACCGCTAGGACAAATTATTTATTAGCAATTGCTGATTTGATACCATTCTCAAAGGGCTCATTGTTCATCCCAATATATTTAGCAGATTCTATCGCTTCTTCAAAAAGAACTACACTAGGTCCCGCTTCTAAGGAGACTTCATTAGGTAGTTCGTATTTAATGAGAACTAGCGTTGGAGAATTTGAAATTCCAACTGTATTTATTGATAGTGATAACAGATTAAATTTCTTTGAAACTTTAGAAGATTGTATTAAAAACAAGAGTAACTTTAAAATCTTCAAAGAGAGGTTAAGCGATATATTCCCTGACGAAGATTTACAGTCTTTATCTAACTTATTTGAGCGATTTACAAAATTAGAAGCTGAGGGTAAGAACCGTATATGGACAAGATTATTAGCAAACATAATTGCTCCCTTCACAATAGGAAAGTTTGATTATGTGATCGGAAATCCTCCTTGGATAAACTGGGAGAGTTTGCCTGTTGGTTATAGAAGTAATACTCAAGATTTATGGAAACAATATTACCTTTTTTCTTTAAGAAGCGGTGCTGAAGCACGATTAGGGGGAGGAAAAAAAGATATTTCTATGTTATTCGTTCATAGATGTATAGATTTTTATCTCAATAATCAAGGAAGGTTAATTTTTCTTATTACACAATCAGTATTTCAATCAGTAAAAACGGGCGATGGCTTTAGAAAATTCCAGATTGGGGTAGAAAAGTTTTTTGCTGTTGAAAAGGTAGATGACATTGTTAAATTAAAAGCATTTCGAGCTCAGAATAATGCTGCGATAATTTACTGTAAAAAAGGTCAAAAAACACAATATCCATTAGAATATAATATCTGGGAAAAAAAGCCATCCGTAAAAGTAAAACTCTCTGATAATAGTCTTATTTATAAAAATGTGAGAAAGTTAGTAAAGATAAAGAAAAATCACGCACATCCATCTACAAAGAAATTTCATTCGCCGTGGTTAATTTATCCTATATCTTGGAAAACGTTTCCAAATATTATATCCAAATTTTCAGGAACATCGAAATATTTTGGAAAAGCAGGCATTACTACATGGATGAATTCAGTGTTTTACGTTAAAATATTACGAAAGTATCCTGATGGAAAAGTTCTTATAGAAAATCTTGGTGATATTGGTAAGATTAAAGTAACAATCCGAAGAGCTAAAATTGAGCCATATCTTCTCTTTCCTCTACTAAGGGGTAGAGATGTTAGAGAATGGGAAGCAAAACACTCAGAAAATATATATATCATAGTGACAAATAATATCAATAGAAAACCAATTCCATTAAAAAAAATGCAACGCGAATATCCATTGACATTAGCTTACTTATCTAAATTTGAAGAAAAATTAAAAACTCGTTCAGGATATAAAAAATATTTTCAAGGACGAGGACCTTACTATGCTATTTATAATGTAGCTAAAGAAATATTTCGCCCATATAGAATTTTCTGGTCTGAGATGGGAGATTTTGGAAGTGTAGTAATAAATACAATAAATGATCCATTTCTAGGTGAAAAATTACCAATGACAAACAATAAAAACATGTATATTCCGTTCTTAAAAGAGGAAGAAGCATATTTTGTTGTAAGCATTATAAACTATCCTGATGCAAAAAAATATATTAATGCCAAGACATTGGGAACTTCAACCACTACTAAATTGATATCTGAGATGAAAATACCACAATTTGATATAAAAAACAAATTTCATGAGCAAATTGTAAATTTAGCTAAACAAATAAATAATAATGATAGAAGAACAAGTACCCAAATTAATAAACTAAATTAATTAGTGGGTTCAATTTTATAATCAAAAAGGAATTCTATTTTTTAGCGAGATTTTAACTACGAGGAGGAAGACGGCGGTATAATCGTTCGATGGGTAATCCCTTTTAAGTATTATAAAGAATTAAAAAAGAGCAACCAGATTCTTGGATAGATATTGAAGAAGAAGATTTTGACATAGAATAATATCGACCTTTTACATCGTATTGATCTTTTATAATAACCTCTATCTGAAATTTTCTCCTCTCTTACCATATAAATCTTATAGGTACATTTCTTTTTTGATGAACCATACCCATCACACAAAGGAACAAGCTCGTGAGTTCTTAAAGCAAGAAGCAATGAAAGAAATATTAGAAGTTTCGGATTTTACTCGTTTTCACACCCGCGTCTTTTGTGTAATTGCGAAATACGGGTTCCAACTCGAAGCAAAGGGGGAAGAACTTTTCTCTGGGGACGAGTGGAGCGATGCTGCCAGTAAAGACTTGCTCGTCGAAAAAATAAAACATTTTTTAGATAAACACCTCAGGTAAAAGAATTTCATTGATCCAATTTTCTGTAAAAGAATACAAATTTATGTGAGGATTTGTTATTTACTCTTGACAAAATAAAGTTTAAGTGTCGACATTTAGAAGATTTTTTACCTTATTGGAAGCTGGGAAAACTTCGCGTAAGGATAAAATTTTGTAATTATCGGCGTTTAACCTTTTTTTTTCTCATTGTGGTCAAACTAAGACAAAATTACGAAAAATTACTTGGTTAATACCCATCTATTTTTAATATAGATCGCTTACGAACTACATCTATGACACAAGTTTCTCAAGAACGATCTTGCTGTGGATGTAAAAAAAATATCTCGTTTGAAGAATTTAAAGCGAACCACCTTCAGTATTCTAAAGAGCGAGCCCTCCTTATCTGGAACGACGAATTATTGTCAATTTTTTGTCCATCGTGTTTCCTTAACGCTCCTGAGAAACCTTACAGAAAAAATAAGTATAGCTACTTTCAGTCTTATTTAGGAGTTCGGAAAACGAATTAACGATTTGTGATCGTATTTTTTCTTTAAATAAAAATAAAACAGGAATTTTACATGATTGAAGGATTCCCGCTCACTCAGTTGCAACTTTATGTATTTCTTTACGCCTTAGAGGGTAAGTGCAAATTTGATGGGGGTGAGTGGAAGTGCGGAGGTTCGGAGTTTCCTTACGCTATGAAAGTACTTACTTCAATGGGAATCCCCCCGACCGATCAAGAAAAGGTTTTGGAAATGATAAAATATGCAGAAACTTTAGGGGTAGATACAATTAACTTTCATGCACTATTCAAACATGGTTTTCCTTTAGATACTTGGACAGAAGAGACAGATATTAGTTGGAAAAATTGGATGGATGTTTATTCTGTTATTAATAAAAGTGTTAAAAATGATGAATACGATATTAATGTAAGATTACCACAACATTTTGTTAGCCCCGAAGAATTTCAAAAGAAACCAAAATATTATGGATATTGTCCAGTAAAATTACGAGATCGAATTTTAGTACATCCAGATGGGATTTTAAGAATCTGTTCAGGACTATTAGGTAGCCAATATGGAATAGGACGCTATTATGGAGACAAAATTACGTGGGATAAAAGTGGAACAAATGAAACTAATGATCATAAATTTGAAGAAGATACAGCATGTACTAATCAATCAAGGAATGGATTGTGGTGGAATGCTTCCGCTTTGTTTTTCCTTTAAACCAAATCAGGAAGAAATGGTTTGGGTTAAAGAACTGCAATGGGATTCTGTATGTTTTCTTTCTACGTGTTGGACTAAATCGCTCAACGATCCGCCAATGTCGTCCCTATTAATTCTGTGATATCCTTGTGCCTCGTACTCCCTTGCAAGAACAGTTTTTCCCGAAGCGGGGTATCCCATAATCACAATAATTTCTTTATTCATCGTTATTCACATTTTATTTGTGTCATGCCTATTAAATTAAAAAACTAAAAAAAAATTAAGACTAGAGAGTGTCCAACTTTATTGTATTAAACAATGTTAACAGGCGAAAACTTTTCTATTGCTTGGATATATTTGCTGTTTAAATTTTTTGTTTATATAAACTCGTCTTTTCAGCGTATTATAACATTGAAAGCTTAGTAAATTCGTAAAGAGAAAATTGATTTTAATAAAAAAAAAAAGAAAGAAAATTATTTTTCGAATCTATTATTGCCTTCTATGACGAAGACGAACTCGACAAATTCAATGTGCCGTGGAGCGTAGAATTCCAAGTCAATAAATTGGGAAATTCCGTTATTATGGTCTGCTCCTAATGCTTCAACTTTTTTATCATCACTAGATTTTAGCAATGATTTCACATGCCCTTCTTCACTGTGTATTGCTGACTTCAGTGGTAATTTAATCATTCTATTGTTAGATAATTTACCCCACAATTCAACTCTGTCTATATGAGATATGGTTTTCGGATGCTCAGTTAATCTTAATTGAAATCGATTGTTAATTGCTGCAGGCGAGTTGATTAGAACATGTTGATTAATAATATCATTCCCTTCAGGATCATGGATGTCTAATAACCCTTCTTCTTGATATTGAACACCATCGAACACACTCAAGATTGGACACCCGCCACCGCTACCGCCCCCAGAAGTATATTTTACTCCTAGATAATCTATCCATAAATGAGCTTTTTCAATACTTCCAAAGACAACAAACTGTACAAATAAGACTTCTAGATTCGGACGAGTAGTAAATGTTGCTGTTTTATATCCAACAGGATAAGAAGCCAGTGTATAGGGATCTGTTGCTGATGAGCCATAATAGGTAATAACCATAAAAAGATATGAACTCCCTGTGTAATCATATACAACTTTTAATTGTCCAGAAATAGTGGATAATGATGGTTGAGGAAAAAAGTTGTAAACGGTAATACTGTTTGTGCCTCTCCAATGAACAACATCGCCATCTATATTCCTAAAACTGTTTAAATTTCCTGATAATTGCTCACCCTGTCCTTGAGGGATATGAATTTGATCGGGATATTCATATTCTGTAGCAGCCATGACTGATGGTATCGAAACAATGAGAACGACACATGTGAAAAAAACGCTCAATAAACTTGTTCTCTTTTTGACCTTAATGTTTTTCACCCTTTTAATATATTTAAACAACTTTTGTTTTTTAGATTTTTATAAAGATTACATGTAGAAATAAATATTTAAACTTTTCTTTTTATATTATAAGGTTTTTCAAATAAGGTGTAACATATTACAGTTGCATTAATCGTGTCCGCGATTTGGATGGGCATCTTTAGCCTGTAAAGGATGTGGATATATAATGCATCTCACTGAAGAATTAATAGTCCAAGATTATAATAGAAATCTTCTTCAAATTACTAAAACCGGTTCTCACTCGTTCGGGAATATACCGTGATCTTTTTTCTGGTTTTTCAGATTCATTAATACAAACAGGACATTTTGCAGAGGGAAAATTAATCATTAATGTTTGACATGTAGGACAGTTTTTTGTACGGAAGAGCTTATCTTTATATTCCATAAATGGTTCTCTCCCAATATAAACTATTGGTAAATTAACCCAATCAGTCTTTTTTATTCTATTTTCTTCTATTTCTTTTCTTCTAGTTTCTGGTTCTATCTCCTTTCTGTATTCAACATGTTTAAAACATGCAAAACATTTATTTTCACCAGATATAGCTGGACGAATACCACATTGATTACACCGTTTTATAGGTGGTATCTCAATCTCTTTTCGCTTTTTAAAAAACATGGTGTTAATTACCTATATATCATTTTAAAACATTCTTTATTTTTTTACTTAGTATTAATAGAAATAGTAAATGCAAAAATAATTCCGCAAGTTGCTATTATTGATTTAATTTTGAGTATTTTTCTCATTTTACTTTCACCATTATTTTTTTTTTAATTCGTAAAATTTTTAGCACGGTTTAGTGTTCAACTACATTGACTCTCTTTCGACTTTTGTTATATGATTACTTTTCTTAAACGTATATACATCAGTTACGAAAGAATCTAGAGCTCTTTCGTGGGAAATAATAATCATCTGGGAAGTATTGAGCGAATTAAAAATCTCTTGCATGCGATTAACTTGTTGTTGACTAAAACCGTCTGTAGGCTCGTCTAAAATGAGTAAATCTTTAGTCTTGACATCTTGATACCGTTCGTTAATAATCTTAGTCAATCCTAATCTATACGCTAACGATATAGCGCTTTTTTCTCCTCCCGATAGGTCGCGAAAAGGAGAATCGTAACCGTTCACGTTAATTATCGGCTGAAAATCGTCGGGGCGAATCTCAACTTCTATATTTCCGCTCTCAACTAAGATGTTAAACCATTCTTTAAAAAACGCGTTAAAATCACGAGCGCTTGAAACTAAAATCTGTCTTTCAATATCTCTTAGTAAAATAGGAAATTGGTCTTTTACCCAATTTCTAATTTCAGTAGAATGTTCCAGCTTCTCTTGTAACTTTTTCCTTTCTTCTAATCCCGTTTTTAATTCGTTAACTTCCTTTTTTATGTACTCTTGAGTTTTTATTTCACCGCTTAAATCTATGTCGATAGCATTTTTTTGGGATTTCAAGTTCTCTATCTTCTCTTCAAAAATAGCTAGATTTTTTTTTATATCTGACTCTAATTGTTTTAATTCTGTTATATCAGCGATTTGATAAGTTTTTAGAGTATTATCGATTTCTTTTTGTATCGTGTTTATTTTCTCTGTCATCTCATCTAGTTTCTTCTGATTATCTGTTTCTTGTATTTTGCTTGCTTCCACTAGTTTTTCGTATAATTCTATTTTACTTTTGTTAGCCGTAAAATCTAGCAAGTTTTTAAGATTCAGTTCTAATTTGTCAATATTTGTAGACAACGTTTCTATTTCGTTCGAAAACGACTCAACCTTTCCGATAGCGTCTTTCAGTTCTTGTTTAAATCGTTTCTCTTCGTGGATTTCTTGTCCGCACATCGAGCATTTCCCTTCCTTTAATAACTTATCAATATTTTTAATATTATGTTCGATAACTGCTTTTTTTTTTCCTTTCTCAGAAATTAGCTCTCGGGTTTCGGCGATTTGAGTGCTTATCTGCTCTTCCGTTAAATCTGTTAATAACTCAACTAATACTATTTTTTTAGCTTCTTCTTCGTTTGTCGTAATATTATTCTTGGCGGTTTCAAGATCTTTAGCGTATTTCTCTTTTAATTCGTTGTATTCTTTAAAGGTCTTATCTTTGCCTTCCAGTTCTATTATTTTCTTTGATACTTCTTCTTTCTTTGTTTTTATTGCGTCAATATCCTTTTGAACAAGATCGACTTCTTTTTGTTTGACTTCACTCTCCTTTTCCATGGTGCTAATTTTGATCTCTTGCTCCTGCAATTCTTTCTCTTTTTCAGGAATCAAATCTTCGATCCCTTCGAGTTGACCGATTCGAAATTCAGTTTCTTTACTATCGTCTCTTAAAAAATCGATAATAATTTTGATGTTTCTTAAGGCAACTTCGTATTTTTCAATGCCAAAGACGTCCTTAAGAATTT
>SDBT01008195.1_pt1 | contig 17093 bp, 11 predicted proteins | sample 2277101 | NCBI WGS metagenome assembly SDBT01 (sample SAMN10404973, study PRJNA504765) | marine sediment metagenome | isolation source: marine sediment core GS10_PC15, 103 cmbsf | place: Arctic Ocean: Southern Knipovich Ridge | collected 2010
TCCGAACTTCTTCACAATGTTTTTGAATAATATATTAAGATCAAAGATAACTCCCGTATCTTCATCAGTAAGAGAATCTGAAGGAAGTGAACCAGTACTGTCAAAGCTCATACTTGCAATCAGGGTATCAATCATAATCTGCTGGTCTTGAACAGATCTAACTAATAACGATACAAATTCCGGGTAATCTATTGAATCAGGTCTTCCTTCAGCGTCTACTATCACAACTTCAGGAATTATTGGATAAACATCTTCAGCAATAAGTCCTAATCTTGTTTCTGTTCTACCCAGTCCAGTTCCGGAAATAAAGTTAAAAGATACGGGGTTTAATAACATTAGCTCATCCAATCCGTAAGGTAGTGGAGCTTCATTCTCTTTATATCGTCTTGAAGAAACAGTACAAGTACCAGCTTTAAATTCTAATTCTCCTGTTGATGAATCAGCGCATACGGTTACATCATCTGATACTGAACCTAATCCTAGAAGGAATACGTTACCTCCTATACTTGCTGTGCCTCCTACTTCGAAGTTTTGAGAGACAGAGGCTGAACCTCCAACAAAAAGACCATTTGATAAAGAAGCTCCTACATCCCAACCAGAACCAATGACAAGACCTATTTCAGTAGCGTCTGCATCACTATCTATGTCATCAATATTTATTCCAGTAAGAAAATTATTAGAACCGGTATGGTCTGCATTATTGATAACGTCAACTTCAAATATAATATTAGTATCATCTCCATCCATAGCAAGTAAATCCGCATCATACGATATCCAATTTGTTCCTGTACCTGCAACGGGTCTGTCAACCAAAAGTAATCGAGCATTCGTGGCTTCACTAATTGCCAATGAATTACTGAAAGTAAATTTGGAACCCGACCCTGGTAGAAGAAGTGTATCGTCCTGGAGTTGCATCTCGATAACACCATTTACTGCCCATGCCATATTTGAACCTGTTGTATATATACCAGTATTCGTTTCACTGTTGAATGCCAAAGCAGGAGCAGCAGCCGAGCCATCACTTATAAACAACTGTCCACTTATATTCGCTGTACCTCCAACTTCGAAGTTTTGAGATACTGAAGCGTTTCCTATAACATCAAGTTTTGTTGTTGGTGAGGTTGTTCCGATGCCAACAAAACCAGTGGAGGCAATCGTCATAAAACCGCCTTCTGTTCCGTCTTCTGCCCCTACCATGAAGGCGTAGTCGTCTAGGGCTGTTGAAGCGGCTATACCAAATCTGGCTGTTGGTGTGGTGTCGCCAATGCCGACATCGCCAATAGAATTAATCGTTACAGCGATTACATTATTTGTTTGAAATTGCATAGTATCACCTGTATGGGTATAAGTAATACGGCCTAAATCGTGATCATCTTTATCCCCAAAGAAGATTTCCGATTCTCCATCATCGCCCGCTATTATAGAGAGATGGGCATCATCAGTACTATTTGCATTATTTCTTAGACGTAGCAATGACTCATTATGAACAACTGGAGAAGTTCCATCTCCTCTTACAATTTCAAGATCCATCACCGGCGCTGTTGTTCCGATGCCGACGTTGCCGCCTACATCTATCGTCACATGTGCAGCGTTATTCGTCCCCAACTGCAATTCATAAGCTGCGCCAGTATTGATAACACCTGCATTATCAAGAAAGCCTGCCCCAAAAGCTGGCCCCCCACCTGCCGAATTATCGTCTGCAACCCCCAGATATAATTGGTTGGTGTCGTTCTCGACACGCATGATTGCCTCCTCATTAGCCGTTGTACTAGTAAACTCCGCGTAGACGCGTCCATCTTCTACGTCCAGAATGCGGCTCGGATCCGTTCCTATTCCTACTCTACCATCATCATCTATAATAACTACATCCCCATCATCACTTGTAACTCTCATTAAAATCGCCTCATTAGTTGACGATAATATGTCTAGCAAGTAGCTTGGCGCCGTTGTGCCAATACCGACCTTTCCATCATTTTTAACAATAAATAAATCTCCAACGGAAGTAGATGATATGGCGAATATCTCGGTTTCTGTGTCGTTGTCTCGGATATCTAAAATTGCTCCAGGAGCTGTTGTTCCGATGCCGACGTAACCTTTTGAGGAGACATTAAATAAATTACCAACAGAAGTGGAGCTTACAGCGACAAGAAAATCAGATGAATCGTCGTCCCAGACATACAGCGTTGAAGATATGGATGCGTATCCTCCGACTTCGAAGTTTGAAGAGACGGAGGCACCGGCAAAAGCAAATGTTCCGGTTCCTGTGATAGTACCGTCAACAATAAGGTTACCTTCAACCGTCTCATTACCCGTAACAGTAAGATTGTCATCAATCGTTGTTTCTCCTGTGAATGAATTGAGAGTAAGATCGGAAGATAACGTAGTAAGAGTTGAACTATTTAATCTAAGTCCGGTAGTATCGATAGTTAATAATCCTGTTTCTATCACATCAGGATTTAATGTTTGAATGATTGTAGTTGAACCGCCTCCACTAACCTGTAACGGGGGAGGGATTTGATTTAATCTTTGTTCGAGATCATTTAATTGCCTATTAATCCTTACTAAATCATCAAAACTTGCTAAAGATTCATTTAAACTAGCTACTACGGGTATGGGAACTTCAACTTCTTTAATAATGTCTCTGACTATTACTTTATTAATCACTTTAACCACCTCAACTACTTCCTCTTCTATATTACCATCTGAAAAAGATGTTATCAGCCCTTCTTGAACTTGTTCTTGTTTCTCTGTATTCAAAGAAAAAACAGCTTCTATATTATCAAAAACCTTATCCCAAAAAGTATATGCATTTCCAACAAAAAAGAGGGTCGTTCCCATAACTACAGCTATCAACAAAATTAATACTCTTTTGTCTAAAGCATATTTTCTCATTCCCTTATATTTTACCATAAAAAAACCACCCTAAGTGTGGACAATAAAAAAAAGAGAGCCTGATTAGTGGGCCCTAGCGAAGCTTGACGGGATTGTAGTTCGATTATTGATCATCTTTTTCAGTCATCCAATTATCTGTAAATTCCTGTGTTATTACAGTATAAAGACGTAGTTATGTCAATGGTCATTACAAAACTAGGTGTTTTAGACCAATATTAAAAAAGAGTCCAAAATTGATAACTTAGATATAGAGACGTACCCAAGGTCAACTTTGACTCGTTCTACATTAGAGCATACTTTTTGATTAACCAGAGCTTCAAAAAAACATACTCTTTAATCAACCAGAGCGTCTAATTCCTCAGTTTAAGAAATAAAAAACTGTACTAAAAGGTGTCTTTATTTAATTCCTCAAATTTCCAAATTGTCGATATCTTTCTTGGTTTGTACTAAGATCTCCCCGAAGCAATCTAAACAAAAAGTTTTTTTACTAGTAAAACCTCCTCCAACTTTGGGTACCTCAAAACATATTCCTCCAGAGGAAATATCAAAAGAACATCGTCCACAAGATCTACGGCGTTTGGTTATAACTTTTACTGGCTTGCCACTTGACCCAGTGATTAGTGATGGAGTTTTACCTCTTTTTTTTATCATCGAATTTTTTCTTATAAGTTCTTGTTAACACGTTCACAATCTCGTCGATTTCACCACTTGCTGTTTTAAATTCTTTAAGTGTCCATTCCTGTCTTGGTTTAGGATGTTTCTTTATGATTTCTTGGTTGATAAGAATAACCGCAGCGGTATAGTTATTACTAGCGTGAACGCCAGTATTAACGATCTCCCTATTAGATCTTTTTAACTCCAAACGATTGAGTAAAATTCCCGCAGCTCTGTTTACTTTTTCAGCTAGTCGCTTTCTATTTTCAACCCACTCTTTTTGTGGAAGAACTTGGTATGGTTCTGCTGCCTTAGTGATACTTTGTTCGTGTTTTTGTTTCATAACTAGTTCTTTTGCATCACTTGGATCAAGTCCTAGTAGTTCTAGCTTCTTTTCCAAATCCTTAATCAAGTCTTCATCATCGGCAGTCGTAAAATCTTCACCAATAAGAGATTCGGCAATCTCATGGTTTGCAAGGGCAGGTTCTGATAAGCGTAGTCTCGTTTCCCCTGACTTAACTTCTCTGGAAGGCTCAGGGTCTTTTCCTCCGATAATCTCCTCCCAAAATTTTTGATCATCTTTTTCAAAAAGCTGGAATTCTTGCAATCTCTTTTGTAGATTCATACCCGAATGTGTAACTATATGCCCATAGTTGTCAGGATGTGTCGGATCATTTTGGACGATGACACGCAAAATACGACCAACAAATTGAATGTATGGTGCGAGTGCTCGATAAGGTCTAAAAATAGCAGCCACACTTAATTTCTTATGATCAAATCCTTCTCCTAACATTAGAACTTGTACTATACAATCAAGCTCTCCATTTTTTAGTCTTCTTAAAACATCTTCTTTTTTGTCCTCGTCCATTTGTCCATAAATAACATCAGCGCTATATCCTCGTGCAGAATATAAGGATCGAATTGATTTGGCGTGATCAACAGAACACGCAACAGCAATCAATTGATGTTGTGTACCTGTCTGCCTCAGCTCATCTAATTTCTCCAGGCTGTTGTCTACAATACTTTTGTTGCACACTTCAGACAACGCTATTCCTCTACTAAACCAATCTTTTTCTTTCATTTTTAAGACTTCATCCAAGGTATATTTTTTAGTCTTTCCCTTTGCGGTGAAAGTTAATTCCGATGGTGCAACATACCATGCCTTAACTTGTTTAACGTAACCGTTCATCATTGCTCGTTTAAACGGATAGCGGTACACCGATTCTCCATCAATTTCTCTTTTATCACCTCTGAACGGCGTTGCTGTCATGTTCACAACTTTTGCATTCGCAAATTTAGTTAGAACATTTTTCCAACTCTCAGCTGCTGAATGATGAGCTTCGTCGATAATAATCAGATCAAAGAAATCATCTGAAAATTTTGAGAGCCATTTATCAGTATTTGTTACAAGTTGATGAACGTTAGTTATAACAATGTGGCTTTTTTCGCAAATAGAAATATTACCAACATCAAGCGTGCAGGCAAATGGCCCTGCTAGCATGTCTTCATTTTTAAGAACCCCTCTTTTTCGCCAGAAACATTTTTGTCTATTAGTAATATCAAGAGTTTCAAAAAGCTCTTTTTTGATAATCAAATTTGGAGTAATAATAAGAACACGCCCTTGTGCAATCCCAAATGGAATAAGTGAGGCAAGACCTGACTTTCCACAACCAACGGGAATTTGTACAATGGCACTTTTTCCTCCCGATTTGAAGTAATCATATAATCTTTGAAATCCTTCTTTTTGAGGCTCACGTATCTGTTCATTTTCTTCTATAGAAACATCAGTGGATGTAAAAAATGATTCTATTGGTTTGCTTGCGCGAATCCAAGCATCAAGTTGGCTTTTGTCAAAAATCCATTTCTTCCCAACTTTGTTTGAAGGAATTTTCCCTCCTCTGACAAGGGAATACAGATTAGTTTTACCTATTCCTAAGTATTCAGCAGCTTCTTCAATTGTTAGCCAATTATCCATAATTATAAGAAATCTTATTTACTAACAAATGATAGCAAATGACAGATAAAAATCAACCCACAAAGACTTCCCAAATATATATCTTCTGATTAGGATTGTATTCCGTCCAAGTATAAGTTGAAAAGTCATTGCCTACTTCGTCAGCTACATTTAGCTTGAGGTAGATCATTGAATCTTCAGCATACGGAAGGTCCATAGTGTAATAATACCAATCGTAAAACATCTGTCCGCTAATTTTATCATCGCAAAGCCGAGCAAACTGTGGATAAAACCTTATTGGATTAGATCAATTTTTATGCTATAATAGTAGTAACAAAATAGTTAAACATCTCTCGTTCAGTTTAGGTTAGTCGGGCAGTAAGATTTGACGCAATACCGTGTTCTGCAGAGTGGGGTTTACCCATAAATGCTACAGGTTTTCCAAAAAGCTGTCTTTTTTGCTTTGGTCGATTTAGAAAATCTTAAGTTAGTTATGGATAAACTAACAACAGCAGATACGATGCGTATAAATGAATAAGGAGATGTTTGATGAGTTTAAGGTATTAATTAGTAAAGAATATGATGAAGAGCTAAAAGATGATGAAATTGTTGAGTTAGCACAAAATCTAATAAATACATTTCGTGTAATTTACAGAGAACCGCTAGAATAGCGGATTTTGTATTTTTACAACTAAAATATGGTTAAGAGATGAATAAAAGAAGATTAAAAATAAGTTAATAACGATATTTATCTGACTTAAAAACCATGATATAATAAAGATGTTGACCTGAACATTATTTACCGAAAGGTTTTTATTTGTTAACGTCTTTAGAGGGGCGATTCTGCCAACACTGACATTCCTTTCGGATTGTAATGTATTGGGTCAACCAGGATCGTCCTTTTGAGTTGGATAATCGTAAAATTATATGAGTAAAAATAAAAATAGTAATAAAAATGATAATGATAAATTGCGATATGTAGCATACTGTCGCAAATCTAGTGAAGATAATCAAGAGAGACAGGCACAAAGCATTGAGTCGCAACAGAAAGAACTAGAATTGATTGCTAAGAAAGAGAAACTTAATGTAGTAGATATATATGAAGAAGAGAAATCAGCTCACACAACAGGCAGAAAAGTTTTTACAGAGATGATTAAAACAATAGAAACAGGAAAAGCTAATGCAATATTAGTGTGGCATGCAAACCGTCTTACACGAAATATGACGGATGGAGCAATAATTATTGCCCTAATGGATTCAGGGATGGTTAGAGAAATCAAAACTCCAGGTAGAGTTTTTGGATCTAATTCGACGGACAAGTTTATTATATTACTGGAATTTGGGATATCTAAGAAAGACTCTGATGATAAAAGTGAAGTAGTATCTAGGGGACTTAAAACAAAATGTGAAAAAGGTTCAATGCCAGGACGTGCCCCACTAGGTTATTTAAACACTCCATATTTACCAGGAGGATCTCGTTACATTATGGAAGATCCAGAGAGATTTGAAATAATACAGAGAATTTGGAATAAGATGGCTACTGGGCAGTATTCAGTCAATGAATTACGTAGTTATCTTAACAATGACCTAGGTTTTAAAACGAAGAAGTTTAAAAGGGAAGGAGGGGGAAGTCTACCTATTAGTCGTCTCTATAAAATGTTCCGTGATTCGTTCTATTGTGGTGAATTTGAATATCCAAGAGGAAGTGGGAATATATATCAAGGAAAACATAAATTAATGATAAGTAGAGAAACCTTTGATTCGGTTCAGAAGATATTGAATAAAGGTACAAAGACAAGATCGAAAACTCTTGTTTTCGACTATACAGGAACGATGCATTGTGGAGGCTGTGGTGCTCAAATAACGGCAGAAGCAAAGACAAAGAAACAAAAAAACGGCAATATACATCATTATATTTACTATCGTTGTACTCGCAGAAAGGATCCTAACTGCAAGAATCAGCCCATAAGAGCAGAACTTCTAGAAGATCAAATTAAAGAGAAGATTAAGAAAATTAGTATACCTCCGGTTTTTGAGAAATGGGCTTCTAAATGGTTAAAAATTCTATATGATCAAGAGCTAGAAACTAAAGAACTTCTATTAATTAAAAATAATAAAAGACAATCTGAAATTGAAAGAGAGATTGATCGTTTAATTGAAATTTATGCATCTCCTGAAAATAGAGAAAAAGACATATTAAATGCTTTAGAGCTTGTAGAAAAGAAAAAAAAATTAAAAACAGAGTTGAGCACTTTAGAAATTGGCGTGTCTAATATAGAAAATAAGTTACAGAATGGTTTATTAAAATCAAAAGAAGACTTCAATTTTGCTCTATATGCCTTACAATGGCTAGAGAAGGGTACTCCTGGGGAAAAGAAGGGTATATTAGCAGGGCTGGGTTATAACCTTCTTTTAAGTAATAGAAAGCTAGATATTTCCTTGAAGAAACCGTTTATGATACTAGAAGACAGTCATAGGGGTATTGTAGAAGAATGCAATAGGTTAGAACCTCTAGTTTTTAGCACAGATAAAAGAAAAACAGACGGTTCTTCGTCTGAATTTCCTCTAATGTTGCGGGAGAGGGATTTGAACCCCCACCAGTGGCTTATGAGGCCACTATGCTGCCGTTACAATATCCCGCACTTTTATTGTACTATAAATTTACAATTTTGCAATAGATATTTGACAAATAGCTTTAAATATGGTAACATTGTTTTGGAGGTAAAATTAATGAACGTTGAGAAATTACTAGAAGATGTGGGATTCGAAGTAGAGGAAAAATTAAAAGAAGACACCAAGAGTTCGTAAAAAAACAAAGAACTTCCCAATGAGTGCCGGTATATAGCCGGCTTTTTTTATTCTTGATAAATTTATAAAAATAGGTTAAAATATATTGATAATGCCAGGGTAGCTCAGCGGTTAGAGCGGTGCTTTCATAAGGCATAGGTCGTGGGTTCGATTCCCACTCCTGGTACTCGTGGTTAATATGATATTTGCACCCTATTTTATAATTAGTCTTGAAGTGACTTTTATAAGATACCTTTCCTTTTTTTTAAAAAATGTGGTACTATTTGTCTTGTAATTGCGGCGGTAGTTCAGCTGGTTAGAACGCCTGCCTGTCACGCAGGAGGTCGCCGGTTCGAGTCCGGTCCGCCGCGCATTAATTATCCTAGTTTTATAAACCCTTAATATTTATATTATGAAAGGATATGTATCAAATATCGAAAAAGATACAGTCGAAAATAATAATTTTCGAAAGGTAATATATACCGCTAAACATAGTCAACTTGTAGTAATGAGTCTCAAACCTGGTGAAGAAATAGGAATGGAGACCCATAATGAACTTGATCAATTCGTAAGAATCGAACAAGGAGAAGGGAAGGCTATTCTTGATGATGTCGAACATGACATCAAAAATGACTGGGCGGTAATTGTTCCTGCGGGAACAATGCATAATTTCATCAACACTGGGGATGAAGATATGAAGTTATATACAATTTATTCTCCTCCAGAGCATAAACATGGAACGGTACACCCCACTAAAGGGGAAGTTGGAGAAGAACACTTTGATGGAGAAACCAGCGAATAAGACGAGGCCCCACGGAAGTGGGGCTTTACATTTCTTTAAAATTGTTATATAACATTATTATTGACCCTTAAAAAAGGAGGAAATATGGAGTTTACACAGATGGTAGTCGGTGTGATTTCGATTAGTCATGGTTCAGGGTTAAGAATTCTTTCAGTACGTCGTAATCCCAATGAAGGTTATTTTGATGATTGTCGGTTTCTTCCTGGACGTATATCGCCTCCCGGTAAGTGGAAAAGCGAGCCGGAGCTTCTGGCTGATGAATTTAGCGAAAGACTTGGACTTCAATTTACATTAAAGGAACAAGGAAGTTTATTCACATGCCATTTTGGTGGTATTAATTATCATATGCTCCCTTTGCGCGGATCATTGAATTCCATTAATTTTAAAGAAAAATGTGTCAAATATAAATCTGTTTCTTGGGATGATCTGCGTGCTATTTCAAAGTATAAAACAGCCTCGATCATGAACACATGCCTCGAACAATTTGGGCTCTTATGAGCCCTTTTTTTATTTGATTTATACCTTGTTTTTTGCTATTATTAATGTATATTTGGGGTTATTAAGTAACCCTTGTTTTACTAAAAAATGGCTGTAAATATAAAGAAAATTGAGACCCAAGCTCTTAAAGATATAGAGGCTGCTAAAAACAGTGATGTTTTAGAGTCTTTAAGAGTTAAATATTTGGGTAGAAAATCGGAAATTAATGCTTATTTAAAAGCTCTAAAAAATCTTGATCCTAAAGAAAGAGCACAAGCTGGCAAAGAAGCTAATGAAATAAAAATAAAAGTAAAGAAGGCTTTTGATACTAAATCAAAAGAGATAAGAGAAAGAGAGGTTTCGGAAAAAATAATCAAGGATAAGATTGATATTACGGCTCCTGGGGAAAAAGTTGAAGAAGGATCTTTACATCCAATCACTCAAGCATTGAGAGATGTAAGAAGAATTTTTAGTTCTATGGGATTTTATGTTGTAGAAGGGCCGGAGATAGAAGAAGAATTCTATAACTTCGATGCTCTCAATATTCCCAAAGAACATCCAGCGAGAGATTTAATGGATACTTTTTGGGTGAAAAAAGAAGAGGGAGTAGAGCCAAAGCTTTTAAGAACACATACTTCTCCTATGCAAATAAGGTTTATGGAAAAACATAATCCTCCTTTCAGGATCGTTGTGCCTGGAAGAGTGTTTAGACACGAGGCTACAGATGCTACTCATGAAATTCAATTCTATCAGGTAGAGGGCTTAATGATTGATAAGAATATTTCTTTAGCTCATCTAAAAGGTATTTTAACTCATTTTTTAAGTGAATTCTTTAAGAAAGATGTAGAAATTAAATTTCATCAATCTTATTACCCTTTTGTCGAACCTGGTATAGATGTATTAATGAAATTGAAAGGACAGTGGATGGAGATTGCAGGTGCTGGGATGGTACATCCCAATGTGTTTAAGGCCGTTAAATATAATCCTCCTGGGCCGGATGAATGGCAGGGATTTGCTTTTGGTATAGGTATTGATAGATTATTGATGATTAAACACAACATTGATGATATGAGACTTCTTTATGGGGGAGATCTAAGATTTTTGAAGCAATTTTAATATGAAATTCTCTCTTAATTGGATAAAAGAATATGTAGACATAAAGATTGAACCTAAGGAATTAGCGGATCTTTTGACATTAAAAGCTCTTGAAGTTGAAGAAATTGAAAAAGTAGGGAAAGACTACATTTTACATTTAGCTGTTTTGCCTAATAGACCTGATTGTCTATCGCATTACGGTTTAGCTCGAGAAATTGCTGCATTAACGGATTCTGAACTTAAACCTTTTAATATAGGTTCTATTAAAGAAGATAAGGAAGAAAAAATAGACGGAAAGATAAAAATCGATATTAAAAACAGAGATTTAGTACCGAGATATAGTGCTGTGATGATAAAAAACATTAAAATTGGACCAACTCCTAAAGAAATCAAAGAAAAATTAGAATTAATGGGACTCCAATCGATAAACAATGTAGTTGATATTGTTAACTACGTAATGTTAGAAATTGGGCAACCTCTTCACGCTTTTGATTATGAAAAGATTAAAGACTCAATACTATATGCTAGATTGGCTCATAAAGGAGAGTCTCTTACCGCTTTGGACGAAGCAGGGACCAAATATGATCTAGACGAGAATACAGTCGTTATAAGTGATACTGCGGGTCCTTTGGCCATAGGTGGTATTAAAGGTGGTAAGGGTTCTGGCGTTAGTAATTCAACGCATACTATTTTAATAGAAGCGGCCAATTTCGATTCAGCTAACATTAAATTAAGTTCAAGAAGTTTGGGATTAGTTACGGATGCTTCTACAAGATTTGCTTATGGAGTTGACCCTAATTTAACAATTATGGCCTTAGAAAGAACAGCTGCCTTACTAACCGAACATGCAAACGGTGTAAAATTGAGCGGTATAGCCGATGTTTATCCGTCAAAACTTAAAGAAAAAGAAATAGTAATCGAAAAAAAATATATTAATAGTTTAATTGGTGTAGAAGTACCGGGGGAGGATATTAAAAAGATTTTAGATTCTTTGGGTTTTGAGACAAAAGTTAAAAAAGAAGATGTTTTTGTGGTTGTACCGACGTTCCGATTGGATATCGGAGGGAAAGAAGATATCATAGAAGAAATTGCTCGTGTTTATGGTTATGATAAAATTGAACCTCAATCTCCTGTTCTACCGATATTTAAAAAAACTCCGCAAAGTTTAGCTTCGTTAGTAGATAGAGGAATGGGCGAACTTTGGGATACTTCCGAATTCATAAGAGTACATGATTTGATTAAAACTTGTTTGGATTCAATTGGTTTTAATGAAGTATATAATTATTCATTCATAAGCGATGAAGCTAAAGAATCTTTAAATCTTGATGGTCTTGTAGAACTTGAGAATCCAATGTCTCATAAAGTTAGGTATTTAAGACCGTTTTTAGGCATAAATCTATTAGCGAAAACAATCGAAAACTTAAGATTTCATGATCAAGTAAAACTTTTTGAAACTGGGAGAATATTTAGGAAAGATAAGGAAAAAGGAGTAAAAGAATCAAGAAGAATAGGTGGTGTTATGGTTGGCTCATTTTTTGATATGAAGGGATTAACAGAATCTTTTCTTAATAAATTAGGTGTAACTGATAGATATTATGATGATACACCTCCACATAAATGGGATAACGATGAAATAAGATTCTATCACCCAGGAGCTTTTGCTTTAATTAAATCCGGTAATGATATTTTGGGCGCTATTGGAGAAATAAATCCTATAATCACCAAAACGCTTAAATTTAAAAAATCTATTGTTGCATTTGAACTTGATTTAGAAAAACTAGCACTTAAGGTTGCCGAAGAAAGAGATTATCAACCGGTTTCTCGTTTCCCAAGAGTTGTGAGAGATATATCGATATTGATTCCAAAAGATATAAGAGTGAGTCAAATTCTTAATTTAATCGAAGGAGTTGATGAGGAAAGGATTATACAGGATGTAGATGTTTTTGATATTTATGAAGATAATATACAAGAAGGGAAGAGTATAGCATTTCATGTTATATACGGCTCCGATAAAAAAACATTAAGAGATGAGGAGGTCAACAAGGTTGAGAAGGCGATAAAGAAGGCATTAGAAGAAGCTCTTAGCGCAGAGGTAAGATAATATGGCAAAAGATAAAGAAATTTCCTATTCAGCGAAAGATATATATGTACTTGAAGGACTAGAACCGGTCAGAAAAAGACCGGGTATGTATATTGGTTCAACTAGTGTAGAAGGTCTTCACCACTTAATCTGGGAAGTTACAGATAACTCTTTGGATGAAATAATGGGCGGATATGGAAATCAGGTAATAATTACATTATTACCTGATGAAAGAATTATGGTTGAGGATAATGGAAGAGGTATACCAGTTGAGAAACATCCAACGACCAAAAAATCTGCTTTAGAAACTGTTATGACTACGCTTCACGCTGGTGGTAAATTTGGAGGTGAATCGTATAAAATCGCTGGTGGTCTTCATGGTGTAGGTGTTTCTGTTGTAAACGCATTGTCCAAATATGTAAAAGTTAATGTTTGCAGAGATGGTTCTTTATATGAACAGGAATATGAAAGAGGGGAACCTAAAAAGGCGGTAAAAAAGGTTGGTAATTGTAAGAAGTCCGGTACAACTGTTGTTTTTGATGCCGATCCTCAAATATTCAAAGAAATCAAATATGATATGAATACGATTTTGACTCATTTTAGACAAAGAGCTTATTTATCTAGAGGAGCAAAGATCGTAATCAAAGATGAAAGAGTAAAGCCTCATACTTCATACACCTTCTATTTTGAAGGAGGATTAGTGTCGTATATTAAACATCTAAATAGAAAAATAGAGTCCAAACACTCAAATATTTTTTATATCAATAGAGTCCAAGACGATATTATTGTCGAAACTGCGTTTCAATACACAAACGATCTTCAAGGTAAGGAATTAGGATTTGCTAATGATATTCATACACCTGAAGGAGGAATGCATATAACTGGATTTAGAAGTGCTATTACCAGAACAATTAATGATTATGCAAAGAAAAATAATCTTTTGAAAACTACTGACCCTAATTTGACTGGTGATGACATAAGAGAAGGGTTAACTGCTATTGTTTCTGTAAAATTAAGGGAGCCTCAATTTGAAGGGCAAACCAAAGCTAAGCTAGGTAATCCTGAGGCACGAACGGCCGTAGAAACCGCACTAAATGAATCTATTGCGGAATTTTTAGATAAAAACCCTACTGATGCCAGACAAATTATAGAGAAAGTCCACTTAGCTTCCAGGGCTCGTTTAGCTGCTAAAGCTGCAAGAGAAACCGTTATACGAAAAGGTGCTTTAGAAGGGATGACCTTACCGGGGAAACTTGCTGATTGTTCTAGTCGTAATCCAGAAGATTCAGAATTATTTATTGTAGAGGGTGATTCCGCTGGTGGTTCGGCTAAACAAGGAAGAGATAGAAGGACACAAGCTATTTTACCTTTAAGAGGTAAGATTTTAAATGTTGAGAAAGCAAGAATTGATAAGATGCTAGCTAATCAGGAAATACGAAATTTGATTATTGCTCTTGGAACTGCGATAGCGGAAGAGTTTGATATTAAAAAACTTAGGTATCATAAAGTTGTATTAATGACGGATGCTGATGTTGATGGTGCTCATATTAGAACACTTCTTCTAACATTGTTTTATAGATATTTTCCGGAAATTGTTGAAGGGAATTATCTATATATCGCCCAACCTCCTTTGTATAAGATTTCAAAAGGAAGAGAATCTCGATATGCATATAACGACGCAGAGAAAAACAAAATTCTTAACGAATTAAAAAAAGAAATTGAAACCAAAAAAGCAGTTAAAGCTAAAAAAGAAAAAGATAATGGATTTGAAATCTCTTCATTAAATGAAGAAACTACTGAAAAAGATGTAGAAGAAGAAAAAATCAGTGGCGTTTATATTCAAAGATACAAAGGTCTTGGTGAAATGAATCCACCTCAATTATGGGAAACAACCATGGATCCTGATAATAGAGTATTACTTCAAGTAAAAGTTGAAGATGCAGAAGAGGCGAATGAAGTATTCGATACTCTTATGGGACAGGAAGTATTACCCAGAAAGAAGTTTATTCAAACACACGCTAAAAGTGTTAAAAATCTTGATGTTTAACACACTTGACTTGGGTCTTTTGCTCTGCTATACTAGTAGAAGATAAAGGCCCCGCGGGGGTTTTTAAAATACAAAAAAATGTCAAAGTTAATTATTTTTCTAAAAGATGTTAAGGTTGAGCTTTCAAAAGTATCTTGGCCATCAAGAAGACAAACCACGCGATACACGCTAATCGTTTTGGCTGTTAGTGCGTCTCTAGGAGTCTTCTTAGGTGGGTTAGATTTTGTTTATGCAAGAATACTAAATCTTTTAATATAAAATGGGTAAACAAGTTACAACAGAAAAAAATTGGTATGCGATTCACACCTATTCAGGTTATGAAGATAGTGTGATGAGAAACCTTAAACAAAGAATCGAGTCTTTAGGATATGAAGATAAAATTTTCGAAGTTTTAGTTCCGAAAGAAAAGAAGATCAAGATAAAAGGAGGGAAGAGAGAAGTAGTAGAAGAGAAAGTATATCCCGGATATGTTTTGGTTCAAATGATCGTTACTGATGACTCTTGGTATGTTGTACGAAATACACCGAGTGTCACAGGATTTATTGGAGCAGGAACTACACCAACTCCGCTTTCACAAACAGAGATAGATACATTAATTACAAGAATGGGTGTTGAAGAACCTAAATATAAAGTTGACGTTAAGGTGGATGATAATGTAAAAATTACAGACGGTCCATTTAAAGATTTTGATGGTAAAATTGCCGAAGTAGATGCGGAAAGAGGAAGAGTCAAAGTATTTGTCTCTATCTTTGGAAGAGAGACTCCGGTTGAATTGGATTTCTTACAAATTAAAAAGATATAACATGGCTAAAAAAATTAAAACAATTTTGAAACTTCAAGTCGAAGGAGGGAAAGCAACTCCAGCACCTCCAGTCGGAACTGCTTTAGGTCCTCATGGAATTAATATTCAACAGTTCGTAGTTCAGTTTAATGAAGCATCAAAAGATAGGATGGGTGAAGTTGTCCCAGTTGAAATGACCATCTATGAAGACAGGACTTTTGAGTTTAAATTAAAAACTGCACCTGCCGCTTTCTTAATTAAAAAAGCAGCTGGAGTAGAAAAAGGATCTGGAGTCCCGAATAAAACTAAAGTCGGTTCAATCACTAAAGCACAAGCAAAAGAAATTGCTGAGAAAAAAATGGTTGATTTGAATGCAAATGACATAGAAGCAGCAGCAAAGATTATAGAGGGGACTGCCAGGAATATGGGGATTGATGTCAAAGATTAACTAGATAATAAAAGAATTATTAAAGAAATAATCAGCCTGATGGCTGGTTTTTCTTTAAGAGAAAAAGAGTAAAAATGGCTAAAAACTACTATACTTTATTAATGTTTAGTATTCTTTTTGGCGGAAGTTTTTGTATTTAAGTAAAACCATATCATTTTTCTATATCCACTATATGATCGTTCTGTAACCATGAGTAACTGCACATTATCGTATTGAGAGAGATAATATCAATTTATATCTTGACCTACCTTAAAAGATATGTGGATATTGGTCATTGACCGTCTTTTTTTGGGGTATATAATTAATACAGAAACCCTCGAGAGTTCTTTTTAAATAAAGGTTTATCGACTATCGACTACCGGGTAAATGCTTATTGAGTTTTTGGTTCATGAAAAGTATCAACTATGAAAACCAAAAACCGAATAAGCAGAAACTATTAGTGCCAGAAGATGGTTGGTTCTTATCGTCCGACTTAGTAAAAGAATTTGGCTATGATATTAGTTACATCGGATCAATTGCAAGACAAGGGAAAGTAGAAGCAGTAAAAGAAAATGGCAATTGGTACATAAAGAAAGATTCCCTGATTGAATATCAAGCCAGGGCGAAAAAGAATCAAATAGAATCTGGGATTAAAAGAGTTCCTAAAGTTTACTCGTCAGAAGATGGTTGGTTCTTATCGTCCGACTTAGTAAAAGAATTTGGCTATGATATCAGTTACATCGGATCAATTGCAAGACAGGGGAAAATAGAAGCAGTAAAAGAAAATGGCAATTGGTACATAAAGAAGGATTCATTAATTGAGTATCAAGCCAAGGCGAAAAAGAATCAAATAGAATCTGGAATTAAAAGAGTTCCTAAAATAATTCCAGTTGTTAAAGAAGAAAAAAGAGTTCCTTTTGTAGTACCTTCTTTGCCTCAACGAGTATTTACACCGGTAGTCGTTGGCAAAACTTTTCGAACCACCACACTATCTTTGGTGGTTCTTTTAATTCTCCTAGGATTAACAAGTTGGTTTGGTCCAAACAAATTTGATAAAGAATATACTAATACAACATCTTCAAATTTTATTACAAACG
>SDBT01008196.1_pt1 | contig 17093 bp, 19 predicted proteins | sample 2277101 | NCBI WGS metagenome assembly SDBT01 (sample SAMN10404973, study PRJNA504765) | marine sediment metagenome | isolation source: marine sediment core GS10_PC15, 103 cmbsf | place: Arctic Ocean: Southern Knipovich Ridge | collected 2010
GGATACGAGAGAAAAGCAGCTTCTTCTCCAAAATGTCTCGTGATCTTTTGCGCCGCAAGTGTGTCGTAACTTCGACTGGGCTGCGCCCCCTTGAGGGGCCTGTTGACTTTGACATTATTATACACAAGGGCAGTGCATGTCTCACACAGTTACCCCGCCTTTTCCCCACGCCAGTCTTCCTGGAGGAACCCTCCATCGAGGTGACCGAAAAAGAACTGTTGCGCTGTCGATGCCTCATCACCGACAGTGGCAACATCCAACCCCACGGCTTGGGTCGTACTTGTAAAGTGAGCACTAAGCCTACCTTTATAAAATGAGTACAGAATAATCTTCTTGATCTCTTCTTGCTAAATAGTAACTAATCTTTACGGTCCAATGGACCATCAAGATTACACCGTCATTAAAAACTTTCTTGTGTTGTATTAATGGATAATAGTTTACTTTTCATTATTGTTTCGGTGATATTAATACTGGCTGTTTACCTTTTCAGTCGGTCAAAACAAGAAACATTATGTATATCATGCTCTGCTAATAAAAACACCAGCTTACTTCCAATAACTAACCCGGCCTTTAACCTGCGAGAAGTCGCAAAACAAATGATTTTACTCGAAGATCACTTGACAAACAAGGGTAAATTGTGTGAACAATGTATTAAGAAACACTCTTTAACAATAGAAGGATATCTGGAGGAAGCGCTGTGTTTAGATACTGACAAACAGTATTGTGATGAGATCAATACCACGCTTGATCAATTTAGAAAGATTGAAAAGGATTTTGTTAATGGTGTAGATCCACAAATGCTGGCACAAGAATTACGGGGTATACGTAAACAATTACATGTCAAATATTTCAATGTTGGGATAAAAGACTAATGCGGGAACGCTCCCCGCAAGGCGGAGCAGGTCCGCTAATATGTTTTCAGAGGTCGTAAACCTGAGAATCATATTGTGATTTGGAAATTGGTAGGTAAAGAACTTTCTCCTTTGGATGTAAAAGACGCGGATATTTGCAACAATGGGTTTTGCTATTGTCTCGGTCAATATAAGTATTTGAATACACGAGTTTGGGGGAGGGGGATCAATACTTTATGTTCATATGAACATAAAGTAAATTTTTAAAGGTACATGCGTTCAATAAGACGATGGCCATGATAACCACCAGCAGCAACTGCAAAGGCGAGAATAAGCCAGTACCAAATGAGCGGTACATCTTTATCCAGTAGATAACTTATTGATCCCCACGCGAGTAGCACCGCAATACATAGATGAAGAATACGAATCCAAAACATGTAATCAAACTGCATTTATCTTGTTAATAGTTAATATGTCAAAAGAAAAAATCCCTAAAAAAATAACTGTCAATTTTATGACCAAAAAAGTAAAAGCAGGGGAGTTTCCAAATATATACCCTGATCAGACATTTTTAAAAGAACACTACCAAATTATTGAACCATATCTCACTGAGATACTCTTATACAAAGGCGCTTGTTACAAGGAACTAAACACCTATTATAAAACTGGTGAAATTATTATGCAAGGTGGTTGTGGCTCTGCGCAACTAACCCAAGTTGCCACTAAAGTTGGTAAAACTGGGCTATCAGCCGAAGAAAAGGTGAAATTAGTTGCTGATCGTTTAAAAGAATTATATAGTAAGGTGAAACCGTTACCATATGACATTATCGTATATCGTGGAGTTAAGATTGGTACTATTGGTCAAAATATGTTCACTGGGGAATGTATAAAGACCAGGCTGTATAATTTAGATATGCACCGCTTTTGTATAGATCCAGACCTTGGAGATATAAAACTATACAAGGACCGTAAAAATGGTGATCCTCGGCGATACATATATGAAACATTGGGATTCGTTAGTACAACGAGTAGAATTGGTACAGCACTTGGTTTTTCAGAGACGGCTGATAATAACTATGATACAGTGATGGCGTTTAGATTACCTAAAGGTACAAAGTTTATCATGCCCATCAACAAAGATGCTTATAGTGGTAGGTATATTGATTATGAATATGAATTCATATTGTTCCCAAAACATTGCACATTTATAGTCAATAATATTGAAAATGTAAAATTAAAGAAGTACTCTACAAACAAGTATCCATTATATATAGGTACCTTTTGCAATACATTGAATAAATATCGTCCTAAAAACAGTCCTATATTGCGTGCACTACGGGTTAAAATTTTAAACCCTGACGATTGGTATGATCAACAAGCAAAAAGTCGTCCATTGTTTAGTTATGTAGGGGGTGCTTGTAAAAATAAAAACTGTCACCAATACCTACATTTCTGTGATCCCAGTACTGGAAAATGTTTGGGGAATAAACTAGAGAATATTACCAAAATAAAAGAGTGGTGGAAACAAACCAGCATAAAAGGTAAATGCAATTCGGGAGTGGTTGATAAATGCTTGGATAAACATTTACCATGTGATCCCGAGACCGGAAAATGCTTGACTCAAACAGACATTGCAAAATACGGTCATTATAGCTGGTCAAATCTGATAGATAAGAGAGTGATCAATTGGGTCGCGCCCAAAGATATAGCTGGCAAACAAAAGCCGCGGTACAAGTGCACCGAGGCGAAAATCAAAAAATGTGTTAAAGATTCGCAATTGTGTGAAATAAATACTGGCAATTGTATTTCTTATACAGAAGAACAATTATGGGTTGCCAATAATGGACTTTCTACGGATGAGCTGTCACAATTTGTCCCCAGTGGTAAATGTACAGAAAAAGTAATCAAGGAATGTGCATCCTTGGATAGATATTGTAATCCTGTTACCAGCGAATGCAAAAAACAACAGGATTCTGCAAACTTTAAAAAGCTATTGGCCGTGCAGACACCAGCAGCCAAAAAGAAATATGCCAAGCAAAAAAAGAAGGAACAGGCTGAAAAGGAGAAGAAGGCTACTGAACTTGCTGCCAAACAAAAACCGCGCTACAAGTGTGACGCAGCATTGATCAAGAAATGCGCCCTGAAAGGGCAATTGTGTCACCCAGTACACAAGCATCAAGACTGTTTAGATTACAATACAGATGAAGATTTATATTATGCCAATAATGTTGTTGACAAGGCAGAATTGCGAGCTTTAGAACCGTATGGAGCATGCGACAAGGCTCAAATCACTGAATGTGCTGACGAAAACTCGTTTTGTGATCCCGAGTTTGGCGTTTGCTTAGAATTTAACTCAATGTATGACGCTCGTGTTAAAGAGTTTCAAAAAGAGCTTGAAAAACAAAAAGCCTAAAAAAGAGTCGATACAAAGTGTAGGAGAAGAAGACGAGATGGGGCTTGGAAATAGTATCTTTTAATTGTGGGGTCAACCCAAATATAGAAAATAAACTTAAAAGCAACCATTAAATAATTTAAATGGCTACAACTATTTGGGGTCGCCTACAAGAATTAAAAGATAGTATTAGTAGTGATGTACAACCGCAGGATCGGGTGACTTTAAATACACAAACAGTGAAAAATTCACTGGGTATATATTTGTTACAAAGTATACTCATCGCGACGGTATGGGCTTTAAAAGATAATACTGCTGTGGTATGGATAATACCAATAAGTGCATTTTTGCAGATTGGGTGGGTATGGAATAAGGTAAAAGAGTCCTGGAAGAATTCAGGAGACTATGCACCGTTGAATGGTATAGAGATTGGGAACAGTATCTCACCGCCAGAACTTGTCATTCAAACTGCCCCCCTCACACAACAAGAGTCACTTGTAGAATTACATATTAATGATGACGGTGGTGAGAATTTAGAAAGTTGAAAAAATCTCGAACATTTGTAATGGTTGACATACTCCCATGGCTTCCGTAGGATTCTCTCCTTATGCTCGACTAGAAACTGCGCTTTTAATCCATCTCAAATTTGGAGCTGTAATCATTGGACAATTATATAATTAGCCATCTTAACATCCTTAAGATAATAGAACCCCAATCGCAAAATAAACTATTGCCCATAATGCAACTGCAATCAGCTGAAAAAGATTCCCTTCAATTTCAAAAATCTTTTCATTCACCTTTCCAACAAATCGACCAATTGATGAATAAACTATACTAAGAATCATTCCCAAGTAAATATAGTTTGTAATCCCCAAACCTCGTAGGAGAGGCAATAGGATCACATTTAATAATACAAAAGTTACCACAAGTAATCCAACCTGCGGACATTTTAATGATTTCTGTTGACATACTGTTGACATTAGGTAAATAGGTACCAAGCTCGCCAACAAACCAATTATAATATCTCGTTTCAGCATTTATGATATTATAATAGTAAAATATTTTAAATGAAAATTAGGCCTTGGATAAAACATTACCAAACTTTGTCCAATCTGGAGTGCTTGGATTATCATAATAGCGAGCGAACCATAGTTGTACTTGATCGCCCGCTCGTGGTATCCATGCGCCTCTTATCCAAGACGGCTTGTACTCATTAGGGTTTGCATCAACAATTTTTTCAACATCTCGTCTAGATTCACCAGGCGGTACCACTATAGGTCCGCTAATGAGAACAATCGAATCAAATTCAGACGGTCCATGCGTCCATGTTGATATTAGAGTCTCCACATCCTCCGTGGTATATATGTGATCTGTGATTCTTAGATCACTACCTGTTGCATTGGGATATTCCAATATTTTTTGGAGTCGTTTGGCCGTTCTGATATTAAACGGAGTAGCCTCAATAAATACATCAGAGTGCATATCCCTTCCTACTATCTGGAAAAATTCAAGCTTTATGTATCTTTGGTGTAAATGTTTCACAAACTCTTTCCACGTCTGATCATCACGTTTTACACTAATCTTTTTGGGAAATCTATGTCTGGCATATCTATGCCAAAACTCATCATTCTTACACACAAGATCATCAAGGTTTTTAGAACTTTTGCATATTATATCCGATGGATCGAGATGTTTGACTGTTTCAAACAACATATCAAGTGGTAATCCCTCCAAGGTTCTATAGTCAGGAAGGTCTGGAGGCATTTGAGAGCGTTTGTGTCCAGAAAGGATTGAGATCGCTAACATCCATAATAAATCATCTTGATTATCACTAGAGATTTCAAAATATTTTTTCAAATGTGAAATGTTCTCTTGAGAAAAAGTTTTTAAATTATGTTTGGAGTGTAGGTAATCCATATTGATATATATATATTTATAATTTTTTACAAAATATTTCTACTTTATAAATGAAGTTGCGAATAATATCCTTTGCATTTGTAATCGTTATAATCGTTTTGGCTTACTTTCTCTATACTTGCCATTTTGGCGCAACATCTGGTCAACGAGTTTTTCCAACTCCAACAACTTTGGAACATCAACTAATGTTAGTATTTGTTGCTGATGCGGTAATGGACGCTGATAAATTATTTTTAACTAAAAAATTATCAGGAGGTGATTTCATATCAATGTTTAATACACAAGAACTGGAAACAGTTAAAGAAAATTCTACCAAGTTTTTTAAAGAGTACTTTGGGCTCTCGGATGCATACTTGAACCTTGCAATGAGCGAATTGCGCGTTAATCCAAAAGGTAATTACCGAACTCCGGATGGGAATTCGGTGGTGGATGGTGGATTTGTTGTTCCCGTACCAAAAGGAATGAAATTATATGGATTATATGGTGGAAAAAATGGGGTTGCTTCCGATCGTGCGGGGGTCTTGGCCTATGGTCACTATAAAATCCAAGATGGTTATAATATTATTTACAAGTCCACATGTCCACTGGTATCTTTTAGTACTTTTGATGGAAATTATAATCCGATTGATTGCTATGTAGAGATCATCCAATCACCTAATCCGAGAGAAATAGGAATGAAAGGGAAAGCGATCGGTGTATATAAGAATACAAAGGTAAATAATGAGCTCAATCATATCGTAATTCGCAATGTATTGACTTTTTAACTTTATATCTATTTTATGATATAAAAAATAGATATTTTATGACTGCATTTGTTGAATCAGTTTTGAAAAATCCCCGATCACTCTCTGTAATTGACGAACAACCTCTTGAAGAGTTTGTCCAATTTGTTGTACGTCTTTACCCATCCCATCTTGTTTAAATTCCACCACATTGATTCGTCCCGCGATGCTGCTAACATTGTTTTCTATTTGAACACGTTTTTGGACATTTGTGCGGAGAGTATAGGGGATGCCTGGGTAAAATCTACTCCATTCATCAGAAGTTAAATTGCGATGAGAGTATTTACAATTATTGTGCCATTTACATTCGCCTTCTAAATTAAATTTATCACAAGGTTTCCGTGTACTGAGATGTGGTGGTCTTTTAACATTCTCTGAATATATATGTAGATATTTGCATTCATCAGCTGTTTTTTCTGTACTATCCTTATGACGACAGCCTCCATTATTAAAAAACCAACATGGTTCGGTTATTTTGTTGTGTTGTTGGTGTTGTTGGTGTTGTTGGTGTTGTTGGTGTTGTTGATGTTGTGGAGGTTCTCTGTCGGGATTAACATTAAATGATTGGGTGTTTTCATCCGCAGAATGTATAATTTTCTTTCTTCGACCGCTAACTAAAGTCCAAGGGTGTTCAGTAGCTTTTTTGTCAGTATTATCTCCCATTATTATGTACTATTTTATTTTTAAAGCATACGTGAACTTTTTATGATGCGACTAAACTAAAAATTGTGGGACAATATACCTTTTACACGAGACTTTTAATACTGACAAAGTTTCACAGATAAATAAATTAAAAAAAATTCGAGCCATTTAAAAATACGACAATTAAAATTAATGTCAAATCGTCAGTATACGTTCAGAGCTAAAACTGTAGAAGCATATACTATCAAATCCTTGTCAGAAGTTCTCCAAAATATCTTAACTGATGTGTGTTTTTTGTTTGATAAAGAGGGTATAAAATTGCTTACTGTTGATAATAAAAAGCCTCCGCATTTATTGGTATGCCTAAAAATGACTGGAGAGTCATTTGATGAATATTACTGTCCAAAATCACAGAGTGTAGGTATAAACTTACAACACTTGTACAAGATGCTCAAAAGTATCAAGAAGAAGGACAATATAATGTTGTTCATTGCTAAAAAGAACACTGGGTTACTGGGCATCACTACCATTCAAGCTGATTCTGGGCAACCAGTAACCAGCCACATCAAAATTCAAAAGTTGGCACAAGTAGCCACTGAGATTCCAGATGATTATTCGCATCCAGTACATATTCCGACCAATGTATATCAAAAAATGTGTAAAGATATGCAGAGTATCTCAAGCGAAATCCAGCTATACTCAAAAGGGAGCTACCTCCGTTTTAGCTGCGAGGTGGAGGGCATGTATACTCGCGAGGTTCCATTTGGCGAGTATGACGAAGAATTAGAAGCTGCCGAATATGAAGATGTTTTTCACACAAAGAGTTTGAGCCAGCTCATAAAAGTCTCTGGTCTAAACAATCGTATGCAAATTTATACACCACCATCTAATAGTGAACTTGATGTTCCGCTAAAAATTAGTATAAATACCGGTCAATTAGGGAAGTTGGAGATTTACATCAAATCAATCGTGCAAATTGCAAATAAATTTTGAGTATCCCCTCCACATAATTTATTCACCATAACAATATGCCGTGGTGATATACGGTTTATTAATACAAGTTGAAAAGTAGAGCTCATATAAATCCAAAGACTTTTTCACGTATAGTTATTCACGTTTTATTATCGAATTTTTTGGTTCATTGTGCACTATTACCTTTTTATCAATTCTCTATGGAAATAGAAAATTGATCATTTTTGTCAATAGCTAAATATTTCTCACATAATTAAAAAATCTTGTTTTAGATTCAAGAAGAGTGTTAAATGTGGTCACCTCCAGTTTAGAGCGATATTATATAAATTATTCATTGTATGAGAATATGAATAGTTATAAATTAAGTTTAGATTTAAATTATCTTTGGACATTTTAATGGATAATACTATTATTTATGTTATCATTATAATTGTCGTTGCAGTTTTGTTGGTTGTGGTGACTCGGAATAACAAAGAGGGACTTTCTCTCAGTCAATTCCCGGTACCAACATGTAGCACCTGTAAATCATGCAGATTTTACACCTGTGGAAAATGTGGTACTATTTATCAAGAACAGAATAAGGTTGGCCAAACTTGCGATTGTGGGGGTTTTAATGTCTATCGTACTTCCGTCAAACCGTCTTGTTATGGACAAACCTTGAAAGGCCTCCCACAAGTAGGTCCCGTACAGACTTGTAAAGAGACGTTTTGCGGTTCACAGCAAGCTCCACCGGTAAAGGGTAGCTGTAGGAGTTGTCAAAAAGGTAAATACGTGTGTCTGCAGGCCGCGGGAACCTTCGATAGTGGAAGCACATTTTTGCGCAATTTGCCATGCCCAGTACCATTTCCCCCGGTGGTTTCTGGATATGAACCGGTCGCTCAAAAACAATTACGGCATACTAGTGAATTAGATGTCTACAAACACCTTGCTCAGGGTGGTTTAATAGTTGCTGCCAATGATGGAGATACGGTTAGTTACGTTATGAAGAAATTAATTGAACAGACCGCAGCTGGTGGTAATCAAGGTTATCCTGAATTTTACTATATCAATGGTCCAGTCTTGGTAATGTCAAAGGTTGGGGACAGTTATTATTGGATGACCGACTACCCAATAAAGTACAACCCAGAAAATTTTTCCAATTATGTAGGCTCTAGCAAGAATTGGAATATAGCCAAGACTGCTTATCAAAATGGTAGAAAGTTGCTTAATTTGGACGCCCCAGTGATTTTCTTCAGTACAGACCCCACGGTTCAACAAGCGGTGGCCACAGCCGCCAAATGCATGCCGGAGGGAGCTCCACAATCTAGTAGTGACTACTATTATCCTGGTTGTTCGACAAAGAGCTGCTTGTGGGGACCAGATTATGGTAGTGGAAATTGGTTGACGAGAGTTTAGTGTGCTGACCGCAGCCTACTTTTTTCTAAAAAGTAGGTCGAGAAGCAACACGCCACGGGAGATGGTGTCCTACGGACACCGACACCATCTCAATTTGGATACTTGGATCAAAAATTGAATAATTTTTAAACTTTTTGAGTATTAAAAATGTCAAAAAAACAACCATTGCCGAATCAGCCTTGGCAAACAAGGAAAAATTTGATAGATTTTGTGGGAACTGAATGGAATGAGCGAGCAGACCGATTGGCAAATATTGGTGCTGTTCGTTCGGCATGTTAATATTAAGAAAATAACCTCCCCCGACAAGAAAAGAACGAACATCCCGGTTCTGGTTTTTTGCTACCCTTTATATCTATAGTAGTCCAAATCTCCTTTGCTTGATCAAAATCCCCGTAAGGAAAGGTGACATAACCATTTAGATTCCATAATACACCCCAACTATTTCGTAAAATAAAACCCTTATCATTATAACCAACCACTGCTACCGCATGTCCACCAAGTTTTTTAGCATCTTCACGTGGTTTTCTCCAGAATTTTGGTCGAATCTCACTATAAACATCTAACGATATTAGACAGGGCCCATCGATTGCCAACGCAGTTTTTAATCCATCGATTGTTTGAATTCTTGCATAACTCTTTACTCGATATTCCTTAGCAATTATTTGAGAGTCCCCTGGGATCTTTTCAGCATCTTTCAAGACATTATACGGAAATATATACTCTGGACAACATCCCCGACCAGTTAAGATTTTTAACAGATCACGAACATACATTCCTTCATCTGGTTTATTTACCCTATGCCAATAAATAAATTCTGGAGACATGTAATCCTTGAACCCGTTATCCTTGAATTCCTGCCATTCTTTTAGTGCAGCCCCTGCAAATGCTACGCATGTCCCACGTATTCCCTGATTACGAATAGGCATCATATCTTTACGCAAGTCTATAGACGGCGGGAGTTTACTTTTCTTAGGACGCATATTTTCTGCCATCCAATCTCTATCGTCAGGAGGCGAATCAAGAGCCTTATGACTAAATTGTTGAGTATCTTCCATTAAATATATGTATTATATTCTTAAAATCTACCAAATTTAAGAATCTTTATTTGTAGTATAATGAATAAGAAAGCTATATGGGTTTATTGGACAGGTGGTTACGATTCAACGTTTGTAGTATTTAATTTTTTAATCAATGATAACAAAGAATTAACCGGAGCAAGAGTTCAACCAATATACTTGCAAAATTGTGATGCTCGACGTAATAGCTCTATAGAAGAAGAGACTATGCGAGAGATTAGAAAAATATTCCTAAGAAAGTACCCCCAATCTACGGACTTGCTATTACCAACTATTTTTGTAGACTGCAAGCGTGTGCATTTAGATCAGGACGTTATCTCCGGGATGCAGGAACTGTATCGGACACGGCGATTAGCTTTACCTAAAAGTCAATACAGTTATATAGCTCAAACTCCTCGCCTATTTAAGCACGTGATTGATTCTGGGGCCGAGCTTGCACCGGGAACGAGTATTAGTCAACATGTCCGATCATCTATTAATCAGAACTATATGGTTGATCCTGCGACTGCGCCATGGTACATACAAATATTCTCTGGAGTACGCTTTCCAGTGGTTATGGTTACAAAACAGCAAATGTGGAACATTTCTGTTCAAAAAGACTTTGCAGACTTGCTTCTCAAAACTTGGACTTGCCGGGTACCAAAAAAAGTTGGGGATAAAATAGTACCTTGTGGAAAGTGTAAATTGTGTAAAGAAAGGATCATAATGACATTGGCTCGTAAAGTCACATAATTAAAAAATATTTTCAATTTAAAATTCATTTTAAATTGAAAATATTCGACTTGTTTTCGTAAACCGTTTTCATCAAGTACAACAAAACCAATAAGAGAATGTCCAACATATATATATATATATATATATGTTGGACATTTGGTGGTTGTTTTGTTGGTTCAATAAAGGGTGGGCTTGAATATCATAGAACTAACAATATTGATAATCTCGTAGAAATACCCCCTAACGTTTTCTTTCGGAGGAATTTTATTAGATGCCGTTACACCATTTATTATTGTTTTATCCCCATTTATTGGTATTGGTTATGCATACAGTACACTAAGAAAAAAATATGTTAAAGGAATATAAAATCATCTTGACTAAAAACAATGGTGAACACCAAAGATATTTTATTGGCAATTTTCGTTGCCTATTTTGTTATGGATCTTGCTTGTGCGTTTATTTTGAAACGAAAACGCCCAGTACTCTTTAAACACATGATGAATACGATGAAAAAGGAAAAGCGAAACATTTGTATCTGTATTGGACTGGGACTTTTGGCTGGTGGAGGAACTTATTATCTCACGAGTACATATTTGTAACCGCTTACCAAAGATGAACGTAGCTCGGTCCACGGATTTTGCCAGCAAAACCTCCAAGGTCCCAGCATCTGCTATTACTGTCGCTGGAAATGAATGGCGAGAGTTTTTTTATCTCATCGCAAAAGATAATATCGAAGAGTTGTTTGATGATGTATTTTGTTTTAATAAAAATTGATTTTAACAATTTGAAATTGTAATTACTTGAAAATGTTAAAAACACACCATAGTCAACTTTTAAGTGTTCCCCGTATTAAAAGTTTTTCAGAGAGTTTTGAGGATATTATTGCGGAGTTATTTAAACATGCGAGAAACGCACAAGGCTTTTCTTGTGTGAAGACATATGTAGATGTTGAAAGAAAACTGAATGCTATACAACTACTAATTGCGAATGATCTAAATATAAATCCGAGCCTTTCTACATGGTATTACAAGGAATCTTCTCATTACTTACCCGCCCCCTCTCAAGAAAAATCTGATAGACTTGATATTTTTAAGGCTTACTTTAGTTCATTAGAGAGTTCCACGTCATCGGAAGAGCACGTTTCTATGGGAAATTGTTTTAGAAGACTTCGAAATACTGTTCATCAATATGGTAATAATAATAATTGTAACCTTTCCTATATGATGATTGAAGATATGATGATGATACAATTAAAGGAACGAACTAGTAGTGGGATATATGAACAACACACACTTTCTATGAAAAACTTCCAGTATCGTTTCTTAGAATTTTGTAACAAACTCTTATCTATTAAAAAATTCTTTTCCAAATATATTTGGCTTTGCAATCACCGAAAAATAAATTTATGTATTATTGATAAGAAGGAGATCAAAGAAGTATTATGTGATGTTAAATGGTCGCCACCAAATTCTTGTTTTCCAAAATTACCACAAATAACGATCTCTAGCGATATACCCGAAGTTATGGTTTTATTGAGTGGATATACGTTGGAATTTAGTCTTACTAAATTTCTCGCAAGTTCTAATATGGTAAAATTACCATATACTATGAATATAGATGATTTAATTAATACTAATAAGTTGAATTTGTATACGTTATTGTACAATAACAATAAGTTCACAGTTGGTGAACGTAAATATATTCGAGATAAGCTTATTAATAACAAAGCTGATATAGACGATCTGTTTGACTCACGTCAGTCGGATGTTTTAAATCTAATTTGGCAAAATAACTCCCTATACAAATATTTTCAGTATAGAATAGCTAATGGAGATGTTATACTGGAAGTATACAACGAGTTATGTTCGGTCATGGGCATACGAGCTATAAAAGAAACTATGAATTTATCAAATGGTACGTCGTTACCTGTTGAAGAATGGGTTATTGATACACATATGACCAAATTTAACGACACGAATATATTTATCATGAAACATAACTATGATCATACACTACAAGTTATAGCTCTCTTATATAATAAAAAGTTTGATTTAACAAACAAAGTGTATTTGGGAACTTCTGCAACCGATGATTTTTGTCACTTTTATATGAGAATACCACCCTACATTTTGCAATTTATCAGTATTCCCAAAAATATCGATGTATCATCAATACTTCATTATATTTGGATGGCTATAAAAAATTCTCAAAGTTTTCAAAATGAAAGCCACCATCGTATTAGGATGTTACTTAATTTTGTATATAATACAAATCCCAATTATTGTTTTAAAAGAATCTATATGGATGTTATCGATAGTCAAATGCGTGCACATAATATTGTTGATTTCAATGAAGAACATATCAGAGAGTTTGACAATATCACAACAAACATAACTGACTATATACAATTATTATTATATGATACAGATCGTAGTACACTAAATGAATTACTGGATTTTAATGCTTTCAGTTCTAAAAAGTGTAACACCACAAATAATATGGGCGTTGATACGTTAGATGATATGGGTCTATCTATGTTTGATGAAGATCGCTAGTAGTAAAATTTACAACAAAATCAATATTATATTCTATATTCTAACCTAACTGTTTAGTTTTCGTTTGTGATATAATCCTTCGTGTCCTGTATCAATTCAATACGCTTTTTGGAATGTCCGCGTATTTTCTTAATAAATTTGTTGATTATTAAGAGAATATGCGTGGCGCGCGTCCTACCTTTTACTTAAGAGCAAAGTTCTTAAAAGGTGTAGAATTCGAAGATACGACCGGCCTCGTAATAATACATACCATTATTTTTAACTGGTACAAAATTTGTGACCAGTGGACCGTTTTTGTTTAGTCGAACGCGGAAGCGTTGTGCAAATGGGGGCACAGCAATGGTTCCAGCGATTGGAACCTGCATATCTGGGGTGGTGACTGGATAAATCCCAAAACTTCCGCGAGTAGTAAATGTTCGCGCTTGCTGATGTGGTAAAATCGAATAGTAATTGAAAAACTCAACCACCGCTTGGTTGGGATCTAAATCGTTTCCCCATCGTAAATTAACAAAGCTAGGTGTGTGGTTCCTGGTCTGAGACACCCTCGGTGTATTGGTGTAGAAATCGCTGAATAAACGGCCGCAATTTATGCTCTTATCGTAGAACGTCATTACTATACTCCAAGATTAATTAGATTTTCCAGCTATTCTAATTGCATGTTTTTTTGTTTGTAAATGTTGAGTATATTTAGCTTCATATTGATTACCAAAATTACAATCTTTACAATAAAATTTATATCGTTCTTTTTTCTCTTCAATCGTCGCATGATTATTCAAATAGTGACTTTCCAAATCTGTTGTTTTTTTAGTTTTAAATTCACATGCGGGACATTTATGTTCAGATATCCTTGGACGTCCTCCTCTATTTTTGGTTGACATTACTATATTTATTAGTTTCCTTTAATATACTTCAGTTTTTTCCAGATTTTTACCATGAAATATTTATATTACTCTGATCCCAAAAATTGACTAATTGAAGACATTTATTTAGTATATTTAAATGTCTACTCAAGGTAATTTTTGTTACAGTCGAGACATGGATTTGCGCAAACTTAAACGTCGTAAACTAGATTCGGATAGTACTACTATACAACCGCCGATATTCACTGGCCAAGTAAGTATTCCCGCACCAGAAGTAACCATACCGGTTCCAATATTGTATGCGGAATCTCCCCAAGATCTCGCTTTTGCTATACTTACCAGTAATAAATTTGTATATACTAAACAAGAATTATTATTAATTGTAAATAAAATGCAACAAATGTTGGCTCCAAAGTTTGATGAAGACTGTTCATATATTGCTTAAACCGCTTAGCGGACCACGCTGGCACCCCGCTTACCGAACTAATCAAGAAGATTAAAATAGTGGGCTTTACCGCCCACCTATTTTAGACATACCTTTCAACTTTTTAGAAAAGTTGGTTAAAATAGGAGGGTTCCCTTCGGGAATCCCCTAGCGTGCTCTGCTTCGCTAAGTAGCTTTTCTTAAAAGTAGTTTACCAATCACTCCTCAGACATCTCCAGAAAACTGATCCCTCCCCTCCCAAAAACCCTCAAAGTCAGCTTTTCGCCCATACACCACACCTTACACCACATGGACATCGAGGTAGCACGAGCGTCCGCTCGTGAAACTTATCGTACGGCTATCCGAAGGGGTTACCTGGCGGGCATCCAGAGTGCTGTCGAACGTGAGGTAGATGCCGCTATAAATGATCTAGGTGTGACCACTGTCGACACCCATACGGTTTATTTGAAGGCTTACGAAGCGGCTTACCAGGCGGTTCTCCGGGCAGCTAGGGAGGATACTTATGAGATGGCCTACATGGTGGTCCAAAAAGCTGACATGGAGCAGACGCGGAAATCTGCGGCGGCGACCGCCTGATGGAATGCTTACAAAAAAATTTAAAACCCTTGATCTGTTGGTGTTTCTCAACGCTACCAATTTTACTAACACCAGGATCCGGAAAACTGATCTCTCCCACCCAAAAAGCACCACTTGCATCAATCACCGGTTCCGCGCTCACATATATACACACCAATCAACTCTGATGGAATATGTTTGTCTTTGTTGGTCGGTATGATAACTGTGCGACATGCACGATGGACACCAGTTCCCAAGGAATACTTTCATGGTAGTTACGAACGTGAAGAAAAAGAAGCTTGCCAAAGATATCTTTAGTCAAGTTTCCGGAGAAACATGTAGTGACGCACTTTGTCTCCTTAACGCCAGCAAAATAATGCTGAAGAAAACACAGAGTCAGGAACTAATGATAAACAATCCGCAGAACGTCCAAACAAATCCTGAAGTTCATGGAACGTATAGACAAGAAGATAAATCAGGCAACAGGAGGTGGGGAAAATCCAGACGAAGGAGTGCGCGGTGAAGTGGTATCTGTTCCAGGAGAACCATTACTCACAGTAGGTAACAAGAGAATATGATTGAAACAACTATCACACTACACGCCTTGCGCGCTGGACACATCCGTAAAAATTGATTCTTCATATCTGTAAAGATAACAAAATCACTGCTTCATTCCACAAACATGGATATACTTGCACTCTGTTTGGAGACTTACTAATAATATAAAACATCGCGTTGATCCTGCTCTTCTTAATCATATTATCACTAGCGTCTGCTTACTTGATCCGGCGCGGATTCACTGCCTGCAGACGCTCAGCGAGCACACTGGCTGGGTGAACGCGGTTGCGAGCTGGAACGGCAAGCTGACGAGCGTGTCGTATGACAAAGAAGTGAAAATTTGGGACGTGGCTGAGGGACGATGCGTCCAGACCTTGCGGGGACACAACACTGCTGGGGTATGGTCTTTGGCAGTCTGGGGTGACAAACTGGTGAGCGGTGGGATGACTGGAGACAACTCCATCAGGGTTTGGAACTCTGATGGTACTTGTGAACGAACTCTGCAGGGGCACACTGGTGTGTGTGCTGACCGTGTGGGATAGGCGACTGGTTAGCGGGTCGAGGGACGAGACGATCAAACTGTGGGACATGGGTTCAGGCAGCTGTCTGAAAACCTTCACTGGGCATTCCAATACGATCTGGTCTCTGACTGTCTGGCAAGGGAGGCTCGTGAGCGGGTCCTATGACAGGGCAATCAAAGTATGGGACGAGACGGGTGCATGCGTGATGATGTTGCAGGGGCACACTGGAATTGTGCATGCACTTGTGATGTGGGAAGGGCTGTTGGTCAGCGGCTCTTTTGACGATAGTGTAAAGCTGTGGAATGCGAAAGGGGTGTGTGCGAACGCTGGAAGGGCACACTGACTACGTGCAGTGTCTGGCAGTGCACGACGGAAAACTGGTGAGCGGGGGGAATGAGATGATGCGGGTGTGGGGATACACATGAAAGTATCAATGTTTACAGTGGCCATTGATGAAAATGGTAATGTCTTTGTCTATGTTTAGAGGTTTCAACCATTGATGTTAAACTAATTTTTCGCTTACCAAAGCAGATTCTGGATACTTAATCTACTCCGCTTACCGAAGCGGAGCACGGGAGATGGTGTCCTACGGACACCATCTCTTTTGATCTACTTTTGTTAAAAGTAGTACTTTTTCAAAAGTAGATTTAATCGTAATATGTGGCAAGTATGGGGACAGCACGTCCCCGCAAAAAAATTGATTCTTCATATCTGTAAAGATAACAAAATCACTTTCTCCATTCCACACAAACATGGATATACTTGCACTCTGTTTGGAGACAATTACTAATGATATAAAACATCGTGTTGATCCTGCTCTTCTTAATCATATTATCACTAGCGTCTGCTTACTTGATC
>SDBT01008197.1_pt1 | contig 17093 bp, 25 predicted proteins | sample 2277101 | NCBI WGS metagenome assembly SDBT01 (sample SAMN10404973, study PRJNA504765) | marine sediment metagenome | isolation source: marine sediment core GS10_PC15, 103 cmbsf | place: Arctic Ocean: Southern Knipovich Ridge | collected 2010
GATTTTTCAGACCATACTGCATTATATCTCGACCATTCTAAATTTAAGCATATATTCAAATTTCATTATGAGAAAGAATTACACGAAAAATATCCTAATATCTATCCATTAAGTCCCATTAGCTTTTACAATTGGAGTCGGTATTTTGATTTATGGAAGGATATTAAATATACTTGCAATAATGATATAGTGCTTAATAATCAACGACCTTATGCTGGAGCTTTACAAAGACGACGTAAAGTGCAATACTTATTAACAAGTGTATACAAAAAGAACGTAGATTTAAAAATAACAGACCAATTAATTTACTGGAAGAAGATTAATAATTGTTTGGTAGGAGTTTTTGTGCCAGGTGCGAGGAACGATATGTTAGATAGGGGTCAGTTACAATTTATGGCATTTGGGGCTTGCACGATTTCGCCTAAATTAAATATAATTCTTCCTTATAATCAAGAATTAGTGCCAGGTTTTCATTATCTCGAATGTAAAGCAGATTATAGCGACTTAATAGAAAAAATAGAATGGTGTAAAAAGAACCGACAAAGATGTATCGAAATAGGACAGAACGCCAAACATTTATTTATGGCTTTCTGTTTACCACGACAAATCGTAAAATGGATGGAAAGATGTATTAATAAGGAGATAAAGAAATGAGAGTATTAAAATGGTTAGTAAGACTCCTTTTAGGTGCATGTATATTTTTTCCTTTAGTAATATTGAAGTTTCTATTTCTTTGGATGCCTGAATTATTAGATACTTTTAATGAGTGGATAACAGAACCTTTAACGAATCCTAAAGCTAACTGGATAACAAAATGGAAATAATATATATAAGTTACTACACGACTGCGACCCCCTATCAAAAGGTGATGGAGAAGTATTTACTACCTTCACTAAAAAGATTCGATTTATCTCACGATATTGAAGCTGTAGAGGACTTCGGTAACTGGCAGAGGAATACGTCCTATAAAGCACAATTCGTCTTAAATATGCTCTTAAAACACCGTAAAACAGTGGTTTTTATTGATGCCGATGCCACTATAGAGAAATACCCCTCTTTATTCGCTCAAATACCGCCTGAATTCGATATAGCGTGTCATTATCAAGATTGGTGGCTTCAATGGAGAGGACAGAAAGGAAGGAGTAAATTAGACCTTCTTTCAGGCACTATAATGTTTAGATATAATGAAAGGGTTTTAAATTTAGTTCGTAAGTGGGTAGAAAGAACGAGACCTTCTACCAAATGGGAGCAGGTTATTTTGCAAAAATTAACGGAAGAAAATAAAGATACAAAAATATATAAGCTCCCTGTTGAATATTGCACAGTAATTATGCACGATAAATCAATACCTAAATATATTAAAAAAGAAGATGTAGTAATTTTGCATCATCAAGCTTCTAGGAAATTAAAAAATAGAAGGAATTGGAAATGAAAATCCCTAAAAAAGTAGTTATTTGTGGAATAGGATATAGAGTTACCGAAATCGATAAGATGATTATATTTTCTGAAGATGGAGGATTTTGGGGTTGTTGTAATCGTATGAGTTTTCATCGTCCTAAATATGGTGGTTGGCAAATAGAAGTATTACCTACTTTTGGACGTATGGGGGCTTCTCATATATGTGAAGCATATAAACTTGTAATGCAATGGCGTGGAGATGATTTCGGAAGAAAAATTATTAAGGAATTAAAATGAATAAAATAGGCATAGTAGGACATGGCGAAGATAAATTTACTTTTAAAGGTAAATGTAAAGCTTTAGCTCTAATAAGACAAATATTAGGAGATAATTTCTCTCTTCCAACTCTAGTTTCGGGTCATAGTCCTATTGGTGGAATTGATATATGGGCTGAAGAAATAGCCGATTATTTTGAGTGTCCGAAAGATTTAAAAATCCCAAAACAACATACATGGGATGCCGAATATGGTTATAAACAAAGAAATATAGATATAGCTAAAACTTCAGATGAAGTGCATGTTATTTTAGTAGATAAATATCCTCCTAATTATAAGGGAATGAAATTTAAACAGTGTTATCATTGTTTTACAGATACTCATATTAAATCTGGAGGATGTTGGACAGGTAAACAAGCTCAAAAATTAGGTAAGAAAGTTTATTGGCATATAATAAAAAATTATGAATAAACCAAACCAAGTAATAATTTTAGGTGGTGGAAGCACGATAGCCGAAGGCATATCTAAAGGTCTTTGGGATAAACTTAAAGATAAATTCGTTATCGGAATTAATTATTCCTATCGTCATTTTAAAGACCCCACTTTTCAGATTTATCTTGACTATAAATTTTATGACCAAAATAAAAAAGGTATTGATAAACTTGGTTTAATAATTACTAAGTCCTATAAAAATTTACCTCCTAATGTTATACTATTAAAACCATGTTCTACTTATCATAGAGATGTCAGAAAAGGATGTTACAAAGGGTCTCTTTCGGGTTACTATGCTCTGTCCCTAGCAATATACTTACTTGATATTGGGGAAATTTTTCTTTTGGGTTTTGATTATTGTGGAATAGGTAAAGATAATAAAGGTCGTCCCAAGACCCATTATTACGAAGATATTGAACATAAAGGTAGGGGTAAAATAAATTATTACGGAATGAGAGGACGAGCCGATAGAGATTTTAAACCTTTTGTAAACGAAAAAAAAATAAAAATATACAATGTAAGTTTACAATCCAAAATAAATACTTTTGTAAAAATATCTTATAAGAAATTCTTTGAAATGTTAAATAAAAATAAATTTGACCAATCAGAACTAAGAAAATATATAAAGGAAAAATTAAAATGATAAAGAAAATATTTAATGGACTAAAATCAATAATTATCTCTTTAACTTGTGCATTTCTCGGAGCTTTTGCTGGAGCTGATGGAACATCAAAAGCGTGGCGTAGAATAGGTATTCCTTTTGTTATAGCTGGTTTAGCTTGGGGACATTTGCATCATTGGTTAATCTTCTCTATTTTTTCTATGATAGGAGTATTATCATTAGGATATGGAGTTCCAGATGAATATGATGAAGGTTCTCCATTAGGTAGATTTTGGTATATTATTTTTGGAGGACATCATTTTATGACTGATTTATTTACAAGAGGAACTATAGGATTTTTAATATGTTTAACTTTATTAAGTATACCTTTAATAAAGTCAAATTGGATAGTTTACATTATTGGTAGTTTAATAATTGGAAATATTTATATTTGGTTAAGTTGGAGAGATTTAGGAACATTTATATTTAAAGGAAAAAGATTATTAGGAAGCGAAGCAATAACATATGGAGCTATCGGATTAATAGCTTCATTAATGGTGATATTATGATACAAGGAGATATATTACTTATAAAATATAAATGGTGTCCTATTGGATGGTTAATTCGTAGAGCTACTCATTCTGAATGGAATCATGTAGCTTTATCTATTAATCATCACTATTTAATTGAATCTAAAGGCTCTGGAGTGGTTATTTCATCTATAAAAAAATATTTGAACCCCAAATTATATAAAATCAAATTAATACGCTTAAAAAAGCTCAAAAAGAAAGAAATTAAACAGGCGGTAACTTATGCTAAACAACAAGTAAATAAACATAATTATTTTATCTATATTTGGACTTTACTAAAAATAATTTTTGGATATGTAGGTCATGTTAGATTAGTAACATGTTCAGGATTAGTAGCTACAAGTTTGAATCAAATAGGGTATAAATTTAAGAAAAAGGCTCAATTAACGAGTCCTGAAGATATATCTAATTTAAAAGGAGGAAGAAATGTTACATACGAACTTAGCCATATTAGTTCCCACATATAATGAAGAAAAATATTTAATAGATATAATTAGAATGTTATATAAAAGCAATTATTCTTCTATTATAGTAGATGATGGGTCAACTGATTCTACTAAAAAGATATTAAATTGGCTAGATAGAAGCAATGGGGTTGATATTCTAAGCTATTATCATAATCAAGGAAAAGGATTTGCTGTAAAAAGAGGAGCATATGAATTGATTAAAAAAGGTTTTGAATGGATGCTTGTTTTTGATTCTGATGGTCAAAATGATATAAATGACATATCCCAATTCGAAAATGCTTTAAAAAATCATCCAGATGCTAAAATAATTATAGGAAATAGGTTACACGACCCGAAAAATATGCCAAAAATTCGTTATATAACAAATAAAGTCATGAGTTGGTTCGTCTCATTATTAGCTAGACAAAAAATAAAAGATACCCAATGTGGGTATCGTTTGATTCATAAATCCGTATTTAACCTACCTTTAAAATCCAATCGATTCGAATTCGAAAGTGAGATGTTAATTAAGGCTGGAAGAAAAGGATATAAGATTATTTCCGTTCCGATTAAGTGTATTTACGAGGAAGGACGGATTAGTAAGATTAATCCGATTAAAGATATGATTAGATTTTTTCAGATGATAAAAAATTTATTATAATATTATATTCCTGTTTGATAATCATAAAGTTTTATATTATCTATTTTATATTTAATATGTTTAGGTTCGTAAGTGCTTGATGACATTCGAGTTCTACATTGCACTGCTACAATTGGAGCATCTTCTATATGGTGGGCTTCATATCCAGTAATTCTAATCAAATCATTATATATATTTCTATCAAAATTTAAAAAATCTTCATCACTCATATATATATAAATAGTATTAGATGTAATTGTTTCTCTTATGTCTCGTCCAAGACCTTGTAAATCTGACCCTACTTTATAAATGAGTCGAAAGTAACCTGGAAAAAATCCATCATTTTTTACACTTACTTGAATTCCAGATTCTTGGTATCCTTCCCACCAATTTACACATCCTAAAAAAGAATAATCAGATATATCAAATTTAAGATGTGTTGAAGGAGTTACTATAAATTTAGGTGATATTTCTCCTTCAGCATCATATACTGTTAATGTTGTATCTGCTACTCTATCAGCTTCTATTGTAGTAGCAGAGTAATCAACATTAAGTTTTTTATTTTCTCCTATTTTTTGAATCGATAAGTTTCCATATGAAGGTGTCTGACCACTATAAACTGACCATATTCTAGAAGAAATAGACCCTATAATTTCGTCAACCTGTATAACTCCATTTATTTCTATATCTTCTACAATTGCTCTCTCCCATGTTTCTATCCAAACTCCTATGTCTAAATAATGTCTTAAATCTTCTATATGCACTGCTTTTATACTTAAAAATTTTTGGTCTATATCTACATCTTTCCAATCTAATTGATGGTCTCCTATATTATATTCTGTTCCTTCATCATCATAATTAAAATATTCTTCTTTCGTTTGTCCAGTAGCATCTAATATTTTTTCTGTAGATTCTCGTAATTCTCTTAAATGTTTTTTATAAAAATAAACTTTTTGTCCTGATACTCTTACAGGCGTGAAAGTAGTTTTATCTTCTTCAGCAATATCAGCATCTATTTCTTGTTGTTGTCTAGCTTCTTGTAATTCTTCGATATGAATAGCATCAAAATAAATAAACCCTATATAATCCTCTCCAGCTTCGCCTTTGGGAGTTTTTATAGGGTCATCAGTCCATAATGGGGCTGTTATATCAATTTTACTAAAACATCTAGGGCATCGGTTGTCAGGCATTTTTAGTCCTCATCATCTTTATAAATTCCATATGTTTTCCATAATCCATCATTACCATCATAAACTAAATCTAAATTACCAAATTTAGGTTGTTTTTTTACTTTAGAATATGGAGTAGAGGCTTTACCTTCTACTTGTTCGGTCAGTTCTTTTACTTTGTGTGTTAATTCATTTATTAGTCTTGACATCCATGATATTCTACTTAACAAACTTTCCATATATTTATTCTCCTTTTATTCTCCATGTGATTGTAAACTTGTAGTTCGATTATAGTATCTATTATTCTGTAAATTTAAACTTACTCTCCAATTTGATATATTATAAGTCATTGACAATATATTAAGAGGAGTGTCCATTACTCCTGAAATTTTTATCCTTTTCGTTAAATCTATATCATAAAAACATATAGCATCTAAAGTTAAGTCTACAGTTCCTGTTATTTTTTTGTCGCAAGTTTTACTTAATTGCCAGTTAGCATAATCTAAAGCAAAGGCACTATCGTTCCAAGAAGGTATAGTATGCCAATCTCCTTCGTCATCTTTATAACTATATCCTATTTGAATATTAAATTGGGATAATTCTAAATTATCCATAATAGTTTCGTGGTAATCTCCCATTTTATCAGTAAAAAACATTAAAGGATTTGAAATATCAGTAGTAGGGTCATCACTTGGGTCTTCAGTATTGGAATAATATTCTTTTTTAGATAAAAGTAATCTTATATCAGGTTTTCGAATAGCAGATATTTCGCCATAGTCATTAAGTTGATAAAGATATATAGGTTCATTGAATATCAAATAACCATTTTCATAATCTATAGTAAATCCTTCTGTTAATAAATTTCCTACTAATAATCTTTCTGCTTCTGTTTTATATTTTATATAAGAAACTAACCAACTACCAAAAGGAATAAGAATTTCTACTGTCGGAGGAAATCTATCAGTCCATGAAGCTAATTTAGGATTCAAAAAGGGCAGGGTGTATTTAGTGAATACATCATTGTAATATTTATTTTGAGATACAGGATGATGAAAAAATCCATAACCGTCATCTGAATCTTTTCCTAATCTTTCATAGGTAGAATTCCAAACAGGGGAAGTAGCTACTTGTCCAATCCAATAACTGTAAGTAGGATATTTTCTACTTGCTCCTGTATCGCTAAACCGTCTCCAAACCCAATCTCCCATTTGAACTCGATATTTATTTACTATATTTCCTATATCTTCTCCAAAAGAATGGTTTAATATTTGATATAATCCTAAATTTTTTCCTATTTCTTGTTTTTCTAAATTAATAATACTTCCCTGTCCAGCAATCCATAATTTTTTTACTTTATTATAATCATAATACCAAGCATAATTTCCGCTATTTTGAATTAAATTATTTATACAATCGGAACTTCCAACTCCAAAACAATTCATAGTTTGAGGAACAAAGCTTCCTATTCCTGGATTCCAATTAAATTGATTAGATAAAGCCGAAGAAATAGTATTATAATAAAGTTCGAAATTATCCAAAGGTCTATGTCCTACTTGAAAATATTTTTTAGTTTTGTTCTGTTTCCAATATTCATTCTGACATATTATTTTTATTTTTTCAGGATTATCAGTAGGGGTTATTTGAGTTATATATCCTTTATATAAAGTCCATGTATGATATTTAATTTCTACTTCGGATTCTTGGTCAGGTTTGGTATTGTCATAAGGTCGCCCCAAATCAAAAGAAGCGGTATGAGAACTATTAAGAAGTTTTGTTATTGAAATACTATCTATAATTGCGTCTGTTTGTTCTGCGTCATTTATATATATCTTTACATAAGTTTTTCCTAAAGATTGATACCCTGCATCTCCAGCAATCTGCCATGATTTTAAAAATCTAATATCATTAGTAATATCAGAAATAATTTCCTCTACTATACTAATTTTATTATCTACATCTGAAAGAACTTCTCCAACCATACCAAAACTATTGTTTATATAACTTCTAGTAGTTTCAACTGCATATGTAGCAATTTCATCTGATATAGTTAAAGTATCGAAAGCATCTACAGAAACTGAAATTTCTAATTCATCAGAAAGAATTAAAGTATCTTGTTCTTCTTTTTGTTTGGTAAGTAAAAGTTCTATTTCGTCGCTTAAAGAAGTAGTATCTTCACTTTCTTGTTCTTCTTGTTCGAAACGGAGGTCGTCAGATAAATTTAGAGTATCAGCTAATTCTAATTTTTCGAGAGAGACATTTAGTTCTATTTGGTCAGAAAGAGCAAGAGTATCTTGTTCTTCGACAGCTCCTTCTTCTATTTGTAACTCTATTCTTCTTAAACCTAAAAAAGTTCCATTACCCCAATTATCTGCTATCTTAATTGCATAATAACGATATGCTGTAGAATTGATTATAGTTTGGTATTTTGGGTCAGCAATATTTGAAGCAATATGTTGGTCAAATTGTAATCCAGATTGAATAGTTGTCCAAGTTCCATCATTAGCATAAACAAGGTCAATAAAATCTGCATTGCTATTAGAACCCTGTAGGATATACGATTTTGCTCCTATAGAAGTATTAGCTCCAGAAACATGTGTATTTTCGTAATATATCTTTTCAATAATTTTAGCAGAACCTAAATCAATATGAAATCGCTGATTAGAATTAGTTGAAGCCATCCAAGCATTGTTGTCTTGTGCTCCTATTAAAGATTTTGCAGGGTCTGTTGCAAAGAACGGTTCAAGAGCTGTATTTATACGAGTAGTAGCTTTTACATAAGTATCATTATGTGCTGGGGGGTATTGTGAAATATATCCCATTTTTTATTTCTCACCACCTTACTTTTTTAATTTATATTTTAATTTTTACGCTACCGTAATTGTAATTTTTACATATAAATCTGTATCTATATCCACGTTCTTCGCTGTAAATACAAATCTATCTAACAAAGTATCACCAGTTGAACTTGCACTATCACCGACACCTGCTTCTGTTATAGCATATGAATCGCCAGTTCCAAAAGTAAATGTTTTTTCAAAAGTAACTTTATCAACGCCTTCGCTGGCAACATCAGCTAATTCTCTATCTACTTCTGTCTGTAAAGAAGTATCTCCTACTAATACAGCATCTGTGCCTGTTCCAATAGCAAGATAACTAAATCCTGTTAAACCAGTTCCTATTCCTTCACCAATTAGGTTTCTTACTCTTGTCTTACCTGTAGTAAGAATAAGATTCTTTAGTTCTTCATGGTCAATAACAGAACCATCTTTTCTGCGTCGTTCAATTACGACATCGCCTTTTAATTTTAATCCATCCTTCATTTCTTTTCCTCCTTATTTTTTAAACCTTTCCATCCTATTTTATTCAAATCCAATATAAACTTATCTGTTTCTTTATATATTTTTTTCTCGATATTTCCAGTTTCTATATTAATTCTATAGCAAGTTATTATTTCATTTTTTAATCCTAAAAGGTAAGTAAATTCAATTTTTGTTGATTGTTTAGATTTTATATTTATATCAGTAGTGCCTTCAATACAATGATAATAACTATCATAACCATTCAAAACTAAATTATCACCAGAGAGATTATATATTATTCTTTTTATTGGCTTATTTGGTATATCTAACCAACCAGTATTTGCCAAACTACCACCTTTATAAGTAGTAGAATCCGAGAATATAATTGTATACAATGACTTCATGGTTTATCTCCTATATATTAAATTGAGGTTCATTAAAAAACCCTGCCCTAATTCGTGTAATTTTATCACATTTTTTTCCATCACAAAGCATATAATGTCGATTTTTAATCAATCTAAATGTAGTAGCTTGTTTATGACATATTTCACATTTTTTATTTTCGAAAAAAGAACGATATTTTTTCTTCTTAAACATTTATTTCTCCTTGTTTGTATCTCTTTTAGTGACTTTATATTCTTTATATAATTTCTCAATAACCCGAAACATAGCATATCTTGAAGCTTTATATCCAGTAGTGAAACCAAAATATTTAGCTTCCGTTAAATACCAACCATTTTCTTGTAAATATTTTATTATTTTACCAGCTATTGTAAATTTATATTCTTCTTTCATTTTATTTTTATTCCTTATTTTAATAAATTAAAACCAACGATGACGTATCGTAAAGACAAAACCCTCAATTGCTGGAGTATCATAATCTTGTGGAATTACTATTTTTAAATTACAATATAAATCTACAGTTTCTCCAGTATCAGGTGTATCAGGAATACTTCCATCATTTAATCCCAAAGCATCGCTTCCTGCTATCGGGTCTCCATCCCAACCAGCTCCAGGTGGATTTAAAGTCGTGCATTTCCCTTTTATAAAAGAATCTACTCCTGTTTGCTCAGCTCCAAATACATTCTTAATGATAGAGTTATGATTACTATTGTCCCACGCTTCTAATTGAGGTTCACTAGCTAATGCTCCATCAAAAGAAAAACAAAATACATATTGTTTATTCTCTCCCATACCTTCTACTTCTTCTAATTTAAGTGCACTATAATCATAAAGTAAACAATGTGCAACATCAACATCTGCACTTGCAGAAATTATAGAAGAGGCTTGGTTCAATTCATCTTGAGAAGGTTCATCTTCTCCATCTTTAACGTCGTCACTACCAGCAGTCCATATAAGGTAATCCAAAGTAAGATTTACATCTATATAATCTGCTCCTGTGCCTCCATATTCTATGTCAGGGTCTCCTTTATTTACTCTAAAAGTTAAAGTCGTTGCCATAATTTTTCTCCTTTTAAATTAATATGCCAGAACGAGGAACGAAACCTCGTAATCTTGGCTTTGTGTTCTAAATGATTTTGGAAATCTTATTTCTTCGATTCTACGAACTGTATAACTCCAAGCATTTTGCCAACCACTGTCATAATATTTCATAGTTAAAGTTCCTACTTCAGTGGTAAGTTTTGTTTTCATAGTATTCATAAGAGTTACTAAATCTTTATAGCCATCTGCATCGAACAATTTTCCTCTTACAATAATTTCTTGACTTTTTTTACCTCCAGGAATTATTATAGAACCATCTCCCCTTTTTCCAGGAATTACTGTAGCCTTTATACCTTCTTTTGGGTCAGTAACATGAAAAACTAGAGGTAAATCGTATTCTACAGCACCTGTGCTGTCTTCCAAAAATGTTATTTTTACTGTATAATTAGCCATATTTTATTCTCCTCTTAAATTTTAAATATAAGGTCTTAAAAGTTCTGCGAGCCTTTTTTGTAAGGTTTCGTCTGTTTTTAATTTTTCTTCTATCTGTTTGGCAGTTTCTTCTGCTACTCTATCTAAAGCATTTGCTGGTAATTTAATTTCTATATTTTCTATAGTAGTTCCTAAATCTACATGTTGGTCTATTGCTATTCTATGTCTGATTCCTTTATCAACAGCTCCGATTCCAGCTAAAGCCCCAAGTTTTTCCCATTCATTTCCAAATTCTTCTAATGCTTCTCTTGCTCTTCTTGTCCATTCATCCCAATATCTTTGAGCACCTGTGGGAGAAAGATTATCCATTAAATTATCTGGAATTTCTCCAAGTCCACCTGTAGGAGCTTCTGGTAAATCATACATTTTTCTAATAATTTCACCAACTGCTTGCTGTCCTTCTTGAGAAAAATTAGACCAATATTCCTCGATAATAGTTCTGTCATACATATTTTCTTTGTATTTTTTGGTTAATTCTTCAGGAGATAATCCCCTTAACTCCATCATTCTTCTCAAACGAGACCTTTCCATTTCATCAGCTTTTTGATATTGCATTGCAAGATTGGTCATTGTCTTTAATTCTTTTTCTTTTTCTTTTTGCAATGCTACAACTTGCTGAACTCTTAATCTTTCATATTCAAGCAAGTATTTTGCTTCTCCTATCATTTGTCTATCAGTTTCTAATTGTCTTATTTTTAATTCTAAAATTTGAGATTCAGATGCTCCCATTGTTCTCATTAAATCAAGTCCAGCTTTTTCTATAATATTCAGAATTTCTTCCCTGTGCTTTAATTGTTTTTCTAAAACAGCATCTTGGGCTTTTTCTAATTCTAAAGAATATTCTTGTTCAGTCATAAAACTTTCTAAAATCTCTAAAGATTCTAATCTATATTTTGCTATATCTAATTCATGAACTCCCATAGATTTTAATAAATTTATAGTATGTTTAATTTTTTGTTCTTCTTCTTTTCTTCCATGTAAACGTAATTCTTGTATTAATTTCTCTTCTTTCCTTAATTTTTCTCTTACTTCCGCATCCTCTTCGGCTTTTTCTATTGATTTTTCTTGAGCTTTTAAATACTCTCTCCAAGTTGTAAGATATAATTGCATCTTATTAGCTTGGTCAACCCAACTTAACGGATGTTTAAACATTTGTTCCCAAGCCAAAGCCGAAACAGATATATTTTGAGCGAACCATCCTACAAGTTGCCCTGTTCTTTTGAAAGGCAAACGTAGAGCTTCTAGGGAATCATTAATTCCATCTAAAGCATTGGCGAAATCCCCTGCTCCATACACTCCAGAAACAAATTCATTTGTTATTACAGCTAAAATATTTTTCATTCTCTCCATTTGAGCAGAAACTGTTCCCATTCTTATTTTAGCCATAGCATTTGCAAATCCTTCAGCATTTTCTCTGGCTAATCTTATAGATTCTTGTAATTCATCAAAATGACTAACTAATATTCTTATAACCACACCAGCTCTTGTTGCAAATACTTCTTGCAATGCTTGACCCTGTTCTGCTGTGATTTTAGTAGTTTCGCCCATAGCTTTATGAATTTGTTTTATAGTATCTAAAAAATTGATTTGTTGAGCTGGGTCAAAAGCTATTCCAAAAATAGATGCCAATTTTTCAGCATTTTTAGTTAATTGTAAAATAGCCCTACCTGTTAATCTACCAGTTCTCCCTGCTCTTAATAAACGAGTATTTAAGAAACCTAACAAAGTTACTATATCTCCAAATTCATCAGATAAACCTGATAAATAAGGAGCTAATTTTGTATAAGATTGGATTAATTCACTTAATTGAACATCCTGAGTTGCATATGTATAAGTTAATATATCTGCTATTTCAGTAAATCTTTCTGTAATAGTTAAACTTTCGTCTAAATATTTTCCCATAGTATTATATGCACCAGCTATAGCTCTAGCAGTGTCTTTAGCATTATTTCCAGTTCCAACCATAGCATTTATTGTTGGGATAAACCCTGCCATCGCTTCTTCGGCAGATAAATTAGCAGTTTGTAAGAAATAAAAGGCTTCTGCTAATTCTTTAATACTTACTCTAGTAGTTACAGCAGTGTCCAAAATTTGTCTTTTAATAACTGCCATATAAGCTTCTATTTGTGAAGATGTGCCATGCAATACTGTTTGAATACGAGCCATTCCTTCTTCTAACTCAAAAGTTGCTCTGACCATATCTCCTATAACTCTTATAAATCCCATCATAATAGTTCTTAATAACATCCATACAGGAGCTACAATCAAAGCTCTTTTACTGGCTTTATTTAACATATCATTAAAAGACTGTCCTGTTTTTGTTGTTTTGGCTGTTGCAGTGCCTAACCCTACTTGTCCTACTTGCATTTGCTGTAAGCCTGTCATAACAGCTTTGTTTCCTGATAGGGTTGCTAAGAATGATATTAAATATTGTCGTGCATTAATCACTTTATTCTACTTCCTTCATTATATTATTTTATCTGAATATAACGCTATTTGCGTTTCCAGATGTGTCTACTTCTCTTTTATTATTTTTCTTTCTTTTTTTATCTCTCAATTCTTTCCTCAACAACAGATAAGCCTCTGTTCGAATATCATCTTCAATAACTTCTTCACTAATATAATCTCTTTTTTCTGCTAAATCTTGATATAAAATATTATACATCTGCAATAGATATAGGAAAAAAACTTGAATTCCAGATAAATCAGAATCATTATTAAATAATTTCAAAGTTCCTATTTCTTTTGCTCGATTATAAATTACTTGCCAATAATCAGATTTGGCTATTTTTTTTAATACAGTCACATTCATTATTTTTGTCCATACATTAAATTATTAATGAAATAAAAAGCTTTACCTACCAAATCATCATTTTTTGATTCTTCAAAATCTTTATAAGAAGCAAAACATTTAATCCACTTACTTTCTTTCTTACTTTCTAATACTACATAAGTGGTATAAGAATTTACATGAATTGTAAGTTGGTCTTCTATCGAGTAAACAAGCAAATCTGTTTTTTCTATTGATAAATTATATAATTTATCCTTTATCTTTCTTACTTCGATAGTTAGCAATTTTACAGATTTAGGTTCTGCTGTTTTTGCTAATCTCAATAATATATTTTTGAGGTCATCTTGAACTCTTTTTATATCATCATCCATCTTATTTATATCAATACCTTTTTTCTTATAAATTTCTATCCATTGTTTCCTAAACATAAAACTATCGTCTCTAACTAATTCCATATATTTTTTTCTACGGATAGTATCTATCTCTTGTTGTTCTGTTAAAGTCGGTTTTCTTACTCTAAAAGACTTGCCACCAGATTCGAAAACTATTTTATTATCTTTAATGACATTTTCCATCTTTACAGTCTCCTCCAGCTCAGAAATAGCTTTCATGCCCTCTTTTGCCATTAGATGTCTTTCTTTTTTCTTTTTGTCCATTTGTTCCTCCCTTACATAAAAAAATTCCCAAAGTAAGAAATTATTTCTCTTCTTTGGGTTTCGATTCAAATTTTACGCCACTATCAAAAGATTTTATAAGTGCTTTAATATTTCTAGCATTTTCGTAAATTAATTCTTTAACTGACTTCTTAATATCTTCTTTATTTTCTAAAATTTCAAAACGCTTACAAACTATACCTACAAGAATTCTAGAAGTCTTTGTTAATATATCATCTAAAAATTTTTCGGTTATTTTATATTCTTCCATTTCTTACTTTTCCTTACTTATTATCAGAAAGGGGACTTGGGAAAACCCAATTTCCCCTTTCCTTATTTGTAAATTATTTTAGCTTACCGTCCACTTTATCTTATTAGTTTCATCAGCAGAAATAATTAAACTTTCGCCTTCAAACGTATTATCTTTTTTAACATATTCATTAACTCCAGCTCCACCACGAAGTTCTGTTGGTGTTAAGCCAGTTGCTTTAAATCCATATTTGAAAGTGGTTTTAGTGTTATCACTAAAAACTTTCACTATCAAAGTAGCGTTAGATGAAAGATTTTCTACATCGATTATACCTATATCCGAACCTTGCATAGCATCTTCGACTGCAAAATCTTCAAGAATTTGACCTAAAGTAACTGTAACTGTTGAATTTCTAATTCCTCTTGCGACAATATTTTTATTACCAATTTCTCTATTATCTTCTCTATCAAATCTAACATCAAGAGTAATACTCTGTAATCTATAAACATAACCAGAAGCCAAATCTCCGCCAGTTGCAGGAACATAAAGATAAATCGAAGCAGAATCTCCAAGTAATGCTGAAGCATCTATATCATTTTCTGTAAACTGAACATCAGGGGCTGTTACAGAACTATACCAAATTTTAATTATATCTCCAGCCTGACAAACTTCAACTCGTAATTCCTTTTCAACACTATCATAATTATAATCAGTTGTTCTCGTTAATTCAGTGCTCACTCCACTTCTAACTCTAACTACTCTGAACATATATATGCCAGCATTATTAGGGTCTACCGCAGGGACTCTTGTGCTTAAATCAACCACAACATCATCACCAGTTACCAAATCAGCAGTTTCTACATCTTCTCGAACATAAATAAGATACTGATTAGCATCTTTTAAAATCTTATACTGTTCTCCAACAAAATCAAAACTTCTTTCTATTCTCGCTTGGGGGTCGCCAATTGAAAATGAAAAACCAGCAACTCTTTGTGCAGGGTAATATAACGTGCCAGTAAATGTTCCACTATCATCAGTTAAATAAGCACATATATCAAAATACGGAGTTTTAAAATCATCTAAACCGATTTCAGTCTGATTATTATTTCCCAGTATATCGCTATTAACTAACTTCTGATAAAATTCTATAGAACCATTTTCTAACTGTGTTAATCTATAACCAATTGTAGGACTTTTCTTTAACCAACCTACAGGTAAAACTCTACCAATTTCCTCTACCTTTTCCCTATTAAGAGCGATACTAGGGTCAATTGCTTGTGCCCTATCAATCTCAGCAGGGACAGTATCTCCATCTATAGGAAATACTCTCGGTAAATATTTAGAACTATGTTGCATTTTACTACCTCCTATGTAGTATTTATTTTAGTGCTACTTTCTCCACCTTTGAAATTTCGCACTTGCTTACTATTTTAAAATCCCTTACTTATCTTTAAATTATTTTTTGTCTCTTGGATGCCTTTCATTACAAAGTGCATCTCTAACAGCTAATCCTTTATCAATTTTTCCTAATCTTTTAAATATTTTGTTCAAATCGGCTTTTAAATCTACTTTAATTATTTTATTTTCGTCTTTTAATTCTTTAACATCTTCATTAAGATGTTTTAAATCATTATTAGTAATTTTAGAAGCTATAAGTTTTCCTGTAACAAAATTAAAAATACTCCATAATAACGAAACTAAACCTACTCCCATAGGCAGTAAAAATTTCCAATCTGCGAGTAATTTTATATTAAAATTCATAATTAAACCTCCACTCGTCCTAAAGATATTGATAATGTAATAAGTGAACGGTATCTATCATGAGGGTCAAGTTTATCTTTATCAATATCAAAATTAACTCCACTATCTTCTATATCTATAACTCGAATTCTTCCATTAGCAGTTTTTGATTGCACAGAACCTCCAGAAATAACATAATCATAATAAATACAACCACCTTTAATTTTTTCTACTATAAAATCTTTTATATCTAATCGTTGTCCATCACTCGAAGCAAATATATCAATAAAAACTTGGACTGTTCTGATAGTAGAATCTGCTCCTATCTCTGCTTTAGCATGGGAAGTATCTCCTACTCGTATACATACTGAAGGTAAAGATAATGTCTTAACTTCAACAAAAGTTTTTACAACATTAATATCAGTCCAACTTGCTTCTAATTCAGTCGTTAAATAATCAATTAATGATGCCTCTATATCACGACTTTGCCTATAAATTCCCATTATTTATTTTTCCTCTGTCTTCTAATTTTTCTTTTTAAAAAATATAATTTTATAGCATCTATAATATCTTCTATTTTCATATTAATCCATATCGCTATAACCCATATTCCATTAAATTTTAACATTATCTTGCCATCCTTATTCTTGCTAAAAGTGCAGTTAAATTAGCATTTAATTTTATGTAAGTTGCTTGGATGTAATTAATTGGACGAATTACAGATTTTGCTTTCATTCCAAATCCACTTCCATCTCCTATATTAAAATGTTCTACTCCACCCTTTAATGCACTAGAAGGTCTATTTCCTTCAAAA
>SDBT01008198.1_pt1 | contig 17093 bp, 14 predicted proteins | sample 2277101 | NCBI WGS metagenome assembly SDBT01 (sample SAMN10404973, study PRJNA504765) | marine sediment metagenome | isolation source: marine sediment core GS10_PC15, 103 cmbsf | place: Arctic Ocean: Southern Knipovich Ridge | collected 2010
CGTGATTTAAATCTTTTTTTATATCGACTTTTTTCTGATCTTTGTAATCGATATTGAAGGCTATTTTACTCGTGGTAAGAATAAAAGAGTACTGGTCTTCAAAAATGTTAAAGAGTACAATACTCTTATACATTTTATCATCTTTATTCATACCGCGCAGGGCCGTATCACCCCTCATTTGAAGAACCTCTTCGTACATGGTCACTTCTTTTTCTATTAGCTGGAAACCCCTCATCACGTGTTTGGGTATTTTTATTTCCCCGTCTTTCCTTTCAGCCTCCGACTGCATCCTTTTCAGCTCAGCCTGTCTTTTCTTTAGTTCCTCTTCTCTATTCTTCTTTTCTATCCTGGTAATATACCCGATTTTGTCCTTTTCGGTTATTTCAAGGAAATCATCCAGTTCCTGTGAATAAAGAGGATAATAGGTTCGATTTAGTTTACATAGGATTATATGGAATTTTTCGAGAAATTCACCCAGTATATAATCCAGGTCTTTTTTTAGTTGATTTTTAACAGCAGGTATAATATCCCGATCAATTTTTTTCCTCTTGCCCTGGATGTCAATTGATTTACTGATGTAGAATTTACATACATCTTTGTACTGTCCGAGTATATACATTCTTTTAAAATAATGTTTGAATAATTCTACGTATGCCGATTTTGGAATGGTCCTATTTGAAATAATTGCCGCTATTGAATTAAATTCTTTTTCGTCATATAACGCGCTGATTCTAAACAGCATCTCGTAGTATATGGAGTTTTCTCCGACAGATAGCCGGTTTATATCTTCTCTTATAGAATAATTACCCTTCAGAATAGAGCCGAGACTTATATCAAGATTGATAAAAGAATCTTTAACCTCCTTATTTAAAGATTTTATGAATTTGCCGGCGAACTTTTTCCCGCCAAAAGTGAATACATTTAATAATAAACCCTTTGTGTATATTCTCGTTAAATCGCTGATCTTTGTTTTTTTCTTTTTAATGTCTGCCTGTTTTTGCGCCGCTTTTTCCGCGTCTGAGCTCTGTGGGGTTATTATTATTCTTTTTACGGTAGCTTTTTTTGGAATTGTCCTGCTTTTACGCGGTGCTTCTTCCGGCCTGGAAGGACTTTTTAATTGGCGTGGTCCTGACAGCTGGCTGCCGCGTATTATTTCGCTGCCCGGCTTGTTTTTTTCATCAATTATTTCGCCGCCGTGGGTGATAAATTCCTGAAATAATTTTTTTCTCTGTTGTTTATCTAGTTTATCGATACCGGTCTTTTCTCTTATCCGTTCGAATTCGTAGACCATGTTTCCTGCCGCCCCTTTATATATATCAGAATAGAACAAATTAGCTAAAAAGAAAAGATTTTTTGTCGAAAAATAATCTGAAAGGGTTAACAATGGAAAATAATAAGATCTTTATTGATTATCGGAAAAGAAGCGAGATAACTTTCATTGATAAGAAGAAAAACCTTATCGAGAATCAGAAGTTACATCCAAAAAAGAGCGGCATGAAGAGAGTATATATTAAAAAAAATATGCAGCAAAGTTATCCGGGCAACCTGTTCTTTGATTTAATGAAAATTAAGAAGAGGTCGCTTCTTTTAACTGCAGCATGTCTTCTTATCTTTTCATCGTTTTTGCCTATTTATATCAATTTAAACTCCTATTTCTGGGAAAAGAACAGAGTTTTATATAGAGAGAATGATATTATTTATAACCTGTTTTTAGTGGAGGGCATAGAAGAACAGGGAAGCGGGCCCGGAACGAATAGGAATAAATCCTATTCTTTGCCTGCCCTAAAAATAGGGGCTTACAGGGTGAAAAAGGGAGATTCCCTGTTCGGTATCTCACATAAATTTAATGTTACTGTGGATACAATTATTACTGCAAATAATCTGATTAATGCTCAATATCTTAAAATAGGGACTGTCCTGAAAATACCGAATATGAGTGGAATATTTTACACGGTTAAAAGGGGAGACAGCCTCTCAGAAATATCACGAAAATACAGCGTAAGTATAAACAGAATAGCTGATAGTAATGACCTTTCATCCTCTGTAATTCGTTTGAGGCAAAAACTATTTATACCTGGAGGCACCCTCTCTGACTGGGAAAGGGCTGTGGCAATCGGCACTCTTTTTAAGGTCCCTGTAAAAGGAAGATTAACTTCAAAAATTGGTTTTCGAATAGATCCTTTTACAAAAAAACGTACTTATCACGCAGGTATAGATATAGCGAACAGGGTTGGTACTCCGGTATGCGCGGCACAGTACGGAAAGGTTGTCTATGCCGGATATAGAGGGAATTTTGGTAAGATGGTAATTATCATCCATCCACAGGGATACAGGACTGTGTATGCCCATCTGCATAAGATTACAGTTAAGAAGGGGCAGGCAGTTAAACAGGGTGAAAGGATAGGGTCGCTTGGAAATTCCGGCAGGTCTACCGGGCCGCATCTTCATTTTGAAGTTCATCAGAACAGGAAAATCCTTGATCCATTAAAGATCATTAAATTGAATTAAAATACTTGCGCTTATTGTGATTTGTTTTATAATAGGTTAATTTTATTGGTGATATATATGAATTTTATCCAAAAAAAATTGCGCGGGTTGAATCTTGTCCTTATGACAAAGATTGCGGTCTTTAACGTCCGTGTAAACCTTTATTTAAGGGCCCTGCCGGAAACATGGGGAAGGCGGGCAGTAAATTTCGCTTTTATACCTGTATTATTTTCTTTAAAGGTTGTCGCCCTGCTGACCGGGGTAAAATTCAGGCGCTTTTTAATAATTATAACGGCCTGTCTTTTTATGATAATTTTTATTTGTCTTTTTCCCTCTTCCTATTCTTTTTATCATGATATTAAACCATATTATGGAGATTTTAACTGGAGCTCTTTGAAACCGGTTAGACTTTCTGCGGGTGATTTCAGAGAGAATGGGAGAGGGGGGCTTGAAAATAATATTCCTAAACTCCGGCTTATTTCATATGAGATTGAAAAAGGTGACACTCTATGGAGTATATCGAGAAAATTTAACATGGACCCTGATGGAATAATCAGCTGTAATTCATTTACAAATGTTCATAGTATACATGAAGGTGATATTATCTTCATACCCAATATACGAGGTATTTTTGTAAATGTTGCGGAAGGGGATTCAATTTTAAGATTTTCATCAAAGTACGAAATTCCTCCTGATTTTATCATGGAGATGAATGACCTGCGGTCGAATTCACTTGTCCCGGGTATGAAAATATTTTTACCTGGAGTCAGGTTTAGTAATATTGAGAGGGCCTACGCGCTTGGTGAAGCCTTTGAAAAACCGGTGGGGGGAAGATTAACATCCAGATTCGGTTACAGGCGCGACCCATTTACGGGGAAACGGTCGTTTCATACAGGTATAGATATAGCAAACCGGCTTGGAACAAAAGTCCGTGCCGCTCAAGAAGGTAAAATCATTTTTACTGGAATGAGGCATGGATTTGGTAAAACGGTAATAATTGAGCACAGTTTTGGGTATCGAACCTATTATGGGCACCTTTCAGCCATCACGGTCTCCAGAGGACAGAGGGTGAAAAAGGGAGAGATAATAGGATTTGTGGGAAACTCGGGACGTTCAACCGGACCTCATCTTCATTTTGAAGTGTGGCTTAGAAATAGATTAATCGATCCCCTTACACAGACAAACATGACAGTACGATAACCAGCGGTAAACTTACCGGTATTTTTTATCGGATTTAAAATACTTATTAAGAAAATAGATTGCCATGAAATCTACAAAGATCGTATGTACGATTGGACCAAAAAGCCATGATGAAAGCATCATTACCGAAATGGTGGAAAAAGGTATGAATATTGTAAGGATGAATCTTTCCCATGGCTCTTACCAATTTCATACCGAAACAGTTGAAAGAACGAGAAAGGTATCAAAGGCTCTTGGTAGGTATGTCGGTGTTCTGCTCGATCTTCAGGGGCCGAAAATCAGAACCGGGAAGTTAAGCAAAGAGACAGTTATTCTTAACATGGGAGACACCTTAAAACTAACTACAGAGGATGTAACCGGTGACTGGCAGCAGTTAAGCGTAAGCTACAGTTTACTTCCCGCAGAAGTAAAAAAAGGTGAGAGAATATTTCTTGATGATGGGAATATTGAGCTCCGTGTAATTGACATCCGGGAAAATAGTATCATGTGTAAAATACTTAACGGAGGAATGATAAGGTCGTACAGGGGTATAAATCTCCCGGATACAAGAATCAGCGCACCTTCTCTTACGGGAAAGGATATTAATGACCTGGATTTCGGGCTCGATGTTGGTGTTGATTTTATAGCCCTTTCATTTGTGCGTACGCACGAAGACGTGTTAAATTTAAAAGACAGAATAATGAAAAAGGGTAGAAATATTCCTGTCATATCAAAGATTGAAAAGCCTGAAGCAATAACGAATATAGATAAGATCATTGAAGTTTCTGACGGTATCATGGTTGCGAGAGGAGACCTGGGCGCAGAAACTTCCCCCCAGGATGTACCGATTCTGCAGAAGATGATTATAAGGAAAAGCAACCGCCTGGGTAAACCGGTTATAACTGCCACACAGATGCTTGAATCTATGATAAATCATCCAAGGCCAACACGCGCTGAAGCATCTGACGTGGCGAACGCCATCTTTGATGAGACTTCTGCAGTCATGTTATCGGGTGAAACAGCCCTGGGAGAATATCCTGTCAATACAGTAGAGGTTATGGCCAGTATTGCAGAAAGAGCAGAAAAAGAAATGATTGGAGAAGGGGCATTTATAAAAAAGTTCGGTAAATCTACTCAAGGTGAAAGTATCGCCGATTCAGTGTGCTTTTCTGCAACTAAAATTGTTGACCTGGTGAAACCAAAATTCATTATTAGTTTTACCCTTTCCGGCAGGACTGCTGCTCTTATGAGCAAGTACAGGCCGTCAGTACCCATAATCGCAATGTCACCCAGGGAGGAAGTATTGAGGAAACTGTCTCTGTTCTGGGGTGTGCATGGAGTCTATATAAATATGGTAAAGTCTACTGAAGAATTAATGGACCGGGCAGAAGAGCTTTTAATTAATAAAAAACTGTGTGAAGAGGATGAATCCGTAATATTTATAGGCGGCGTGCCGGTCCTTGCCGGGGAAGAAGCGAATATGTTAAAGATCCATAAAGTAAACCTCAAACGTAAGAACATATAATTGAGGTTGTTTCACAACCTCTTATTAGGCTGTCCCATAATACATATTATACATGTGATGCAATATATTATACAGGCCCCTGTATCTAAAGTGCTATTTTATATGTTAAGGGACAGCCGAAATTGCCACCTTTTATGTGGAAGGCTCAATCCGACTGATAATCTTCTCAATTTTTTCCCTGTCCGGATAATCCGGATCTATCGCTAAAAGGGTTTTGAAAATTATTAATGCGTCTTTTTTGTTCCCCAGCTTTAAAAACAGGTTTCCGAGCGGTTCATATGCCTGAACAAAGTTCTTATTGGATTTAATGGCCCTGAGGTACTCAGATAGTGCCTCGTCTTCTCTTTCCAGTTTCAGGTACGCGGTTGCAAGCCCGTAATGTGCCTCCGGTGAAAGAGGATCGATATCAATTGCTGTTTTAAACTGTTTCGAGCTTTCCTTATAAAGTTCATTTTTCAGAAGAGCATTTCCCAGATTAATCCGTGCGGGGAGCGAATTGGGATTAAGGCTTATCGCTTTCCTCAGGGTGGTAAGAGCTTTATCGTAAAGATTACTCTTTATATATATGTCGCTTATATTATTATAGGCTTCCATGTAGTTGGGGTCCAGTTTAATGGCCCTTTCATAAGCAGTAATCGCTTCACTGTATTTCCCCAGGCGCGCGTAATTGTTTCCGAGATTATAGTAATAGCGTTTATCGTTTCTTTCAAGCTCTATTGCCTTTTCAAGTTCCTTCACGGCGAGATCATAGTTTTTCTCCATTTCATAAAGAATGGAGAGGTTATAGTAGGTAAGGTCACTTCTTGGGTTAATTTTTAGAGCGGCACTATACTCTTTTTTGGCATTATCATACATCTTTTTTGACCTGTACACGTCTCCGAGTTTTATATGCGCATTCGCATTACCCGGGTCATGGGAGATTGCTTTTTTATAGTAGTCTATTGCCTTATCATAGAAGTTATTTTCATAATAGAGCAGGCCAAGATTTATTAATGCTTTCGTGTAATCCTGTTTCAATGAGACGGCCTTTTTATACGCGTTTATTGCCGTATTGGTAGCCCCAAGTTTCTGCGCTGTAAGGCCAAGATTGTAAAAGGCCTGTGGATAATCAATCAGAATTTGCGCGGCCTTCGTAAAAGACCCGAGTGCTTTACGATATTCTCTCTGCAGATATTGCAGTACACCTAATTTGTAATATGCCATGCCGTTATTCGGGTCAAGTTCAAGGGTCTTATTATATTCAGATATGGCACTTGACAGTAAATCCTGCCTGTCATAGACCTGGCCGAGTGTAAAATGCGGTAAAGCTAAGGTCTGGTCCAGTGCCAGCGCCTTTTTACTTGAATCGATGGCCTTTTTTATGTTTTTCTGTGCAGAGCTGTTTTCAGCGAAATAACTTGCTCCGAGGTAGGCCAGAGTGTCAGCATTATCGGTTTTCAGTTCCAGTGATTTTTCAAAATTTTTTATTGCATTGACGTAGTCAGCTTTACTATAGTCTTTTTTCCCTCTCTCAAAATATTTATTTGATTCCCTGATTCTCTCCTCTATCTCATCCTCAATATTAACTTCTTTTTGGTATACAATTTCCCTTTTTTCCGTAACCGATTCTTTTAAGGTAGATACAACCTCATCCAGCTTTTTATCCTCTCTCTCTTCCTCTCTTTTAGTTATTTCTTTCTTCTTCGAGATCGCTTTTTCAAGAAGCGAAAGAGCGCGTTTATTTTCAGGATCCCTGATCAATACCTGTTCTAACTGGGCTCTCGCAAGATCATATTCTTCTTTATCCATGTAATATTCGGCGAGTTTCAATATATTCGCTTTTTCATCGATATCATCACTTATTTCAGGGCCTGTCTCCACCAGGGGCGCTTTTTCCTTCTTTATCCTCGGCAGTATATAGAAAAACCCGCCTCCGATGATCAGGAGCAGTACCAGGATTGAAATCAGAGTAAAGGTACGTTTTTTTTCTGCCATTTTTTTCCCCTTATCGTTCTATATCTTCTATGGATAGATCATCTATGGGTTTTTCACTTATTTCCATTACATTCTCTGTCTGATTAATCAGTTTTTCAAGATCGCTCATTACATCGCTTAAAAGATCAATATCTAGGCCGGTCTTTTCATCAATTCCAGGGTCAGAACTGTCATGGTCATTTTCACCGGAAGTTTGTCCATTCGCTGTTTTATTCAGCTCTTCCCGGAGGTATGCGATTGCTTTTTCAATTTTTTCATATTGCGGCGTTTTCGGATATTTTTCTAGATAGGTTTCCCATTGAAATATCGTCTCTGCATAATTCCCGGTCTTATAATGCGCTGTTCCTGTGTTGAGATATGAGTCATAGAGTGTCGGGTCGCTTGAAACAGCCTTGGAATACATTTCTGACGAGAAATTATAGTTTTCTTTAAGAAAGTAGCAATTGCCCAGGTTATAAAAAAAGGGAGCCTTTTCATCGGTGAAATTCAAACCTGCTGTATAATTGATTATAGCATTGTCCAGATCGTTTAGTTGATAGTACGCGTTCCCGAGATAAAAATAAATCAGTGATTCACCGGGATCAATTTTTTTCGCTTCTTCAAGATGTACCGCTGCCAGTGCGAACTCTTTTTTTTGATAATGGTTCACGCCTTTATCAAAATATTCATTGTCAGAGGCATAGATGCCGAAGAAGTTAATAAATATAAGAAAGAAACAAGCAGTAAAAATGTAGCCTTTTCGCATAATAATATTATAATATTTTTAATTTTGTTTGACTATATTCTCTAATTATTAGTATCGTATATAAAAGCAAGTAAACTTATCAATCATATGGGTAAAACTATAAATATTAATAATATAATAGAGGCTGTCCAACAACCTCTAATTAGGCTGTCCCATATGACAGATTATACGTTTAATGGCTAATTTTATACAGGATATTGTGTTTAAATGTTCATTATATATGTTAAGGGACAGCCTGAATATAGTTTAATCAATTTTTTTTAGTATAAAAGAGGACTTATAAATGAGTAGTATTACTGTTTTTTTATTTGTCTTCGGGGGTGCAGGGTTCATTATTGCCATGGTATTGGTAATAAAGAAAGCAATCAGTCCAAAAAAATTCGTTGAGCTGGAAAGGCTGATAGCGGCAGGGAACATAAAGACCGCAATCAGGCATGCCAAATCAATTCTATCAAGGAATGAAAGAAGCCCCGATGCGCACTGGTTTCTTGGTGAATGTTACAAGGCTGAAGACAGGCCTGAACTGGCCGTGGTAGAATATAAATATGTTTCGAACACCGGAAAATACACAAATATTGCCACAGAGAGAAAGGTGAGGGAGAGGCTTGCCCATACATATTTGAAACTTGGTCAAACCGATGAAAGCCAGAAAGAGTTTATTCTGCTTTCGAAATTAGAGCCGGGTAATTATGATAACTATTTTAATATCGCCAAGATTTTTGAGGAGAGAAATTTTACCGATTCCGCATTAACAAATTATAAGAAGGTAATTGCGATTAACCCGCAGCACGCCCTGTCTCACATGAGGATGGGGATTATTTTTTTAAAAAAGCAGCAGTTCAATGAAGCTAAGAAGGCTTTTTTAACCTCCCTGAAAGTTGACCCGCAAAACTATACATGCTATTACCACCTCGGAAAGATATCCAAGGCGATAGGAGATAGCGCGACAGCTCTTGGGCATTTTGAAAAGGCACAAAGAGGCTCCGAACTGCGTCAGAGAGCGATTCTGGAGATGGCTAATATATATGTCGCAAAAGGTGACAGAAACCGTGCCATTACAGAACTTGAAAGGGCTATGAAATTAGGAGAAGAAGACACTGCTGCAATCCTCGCCGTACATTATCTCCTGGCCCAGTGCCATGAAATAGACAAAGATCTGATATGCGCGGTAGATGAATGGGAGAAAATCTATACGATAAACCCGAAATACAAGGATGTGGCAGAAAAACTGGCAATTTACAGTGATATCAGGACTGACGATAGAATTAAAGATTTTTTAATCGCTTCTCAATCGGAATTTCAGAGCACCTGTACGGAGCTGGTTCAGTCGATGGGACTCGCGATACAGGATGTCGTCTTAAAAAGCCAGGATGTTGTCGAGGTGTCTGCTCTTGAAACACAGAGCAAGTGGAGGAATGCGAAGAAAGCGCCAAGTATTGTGAGAATCCACAGAAGTGTGGAACCTATTGGGTATGACGACATCCGTGTGCTGTATGATCAGATGAGAAAGAAAAACGCAATGCGCAGTATCTGCGTTACATCGTCGAAGTTTACGAGAACTGCCACGGAATTTGCCCAGATAAGGCCAATAGACCTTATCGATAAAGAGGGGCTGACAAAACTGTTAAAGAAATTGTCCTGATTCTAAATGTTGTTTAATCAAGGTTTTACGTGCAGCTTATTTAATGGAATTAGATTATGTAAAAAACATTTTCTCACCTTCCTTTATTATTCATGTTCTTCAAGAGCGCACACTTTCTCTAAAAAAAAAATACGGCCAGAACTTTTTAATTAACCGGGATATAGCGTCGCGTATAATTAAGCTTGCGGGTTTAAATAAAGGTAGTACAGTACTTGAAATAGGGCCTGGCCTGGGGACCCTGACTTTTCTTATCGCTAAACAGGTAAAGCGGATTATTGCTGTAGAGATTGACAGAGGATTCACACGGTATTTACAGAATGAAATAGAAAAGTTGGGCATCAGAAATGTCTGTATTATCAATAAGGATTTTCTGCGTTTAAAAAAAAATGATTTGCATTTACTTGAAAACCCGGATAAGGTTATCAGTAATTTTCCTTACTGTATATGTATTAAAGCGCTTGTAAAAATTGTTGATGAATATAAGAGCGTAGACAGAATTATCGGAACAGTACAGAAAGAGTTAGCAGATAGAATCACCGCAAAACCCGGTACAAAAAATTATTCCTTCGTATCGGTATATCTTCAATATTTAAGCCGTGTCCGTGTTATCGAAAAGAACATATCACCTAAAAACTTTTTTCCTTCTCCGGAAGTCACAAGCTCGCTTATTGAGTTACAGCCTGTGCACGAGACAGTTCCGATTGAGGCAGGAATATTTAAGAAAATTGTGAAGGCCAGTTTTTCAAACAGGAGAAAGAATATAGTAAATAACCTGCACGCGCCTGAAATCGGGATTGATCAGGATGTGTTGAAACAAATAGTATCGGAGCGTTTTAAAAACGTAAAAATCAGGGCGGAAGCTTTATCTGTCCGGGATTTTATTGAACTCTCCGGGGATTTAATAAAGTTTGTCTCCTGAATACCAGTACTCACTTTTTCTACGTAATTTCATAAAGTTACTTTTTGATACTTAGCCGCTCTGGACAGTGTGCCTCGGGCAGCTTTTCAGTTTATTATTTTTGCGGCATGCGTCAGGTTATCAATGATACACCTCGCGTGATTAAAATTTTGCGATGCAGTGAACCGGTTGGGTATCGCTATACAAAGCATACCCGCGTGAAATGCAGCGGTAACTCCCGGCTCACTATCTTCAAATACAAGACAGTATTGCGGCTGAATGTCTGAAAGCTCTGAAATCTTTTTGTAAATTTCAGGGTCAGGTTTGCTATTTATTACATCTGAGCCGGTGACAATGTACTGAAATATATTTTTTAGATTCAGGGCATTCTCTCCCAGTACTGTTTCTATTTCATCCGGAAGAGCGGATGTGGCGAGCGCTGTTTTAAAATATGTACTTCTTGATAAGAAATTGATAAACGTGTAAACACCCGATCTTACCATTTTTTTTATATTATGAGTGATTAGACTATGATAGTGTTTATTTTTTTCCTTCACCAGATCGGTGATGGAGTATTTTTTGTCGCGAACCCCGTTTTCGAGCAAAATCCGGAGTAGATACGCATCGGCCCTCTTTCCCACACAGTTGTTGATCCAGTACGCTTCATTTATCTGTAAATCAAAAGGTTGCAGTGTCTGGTTGACAGATCTTAATTGTATGCTTTCATCATCTATGATCAGGCCATTCATGTCAAGAATAATCAGCCGGGCATTTATTAAAAGGCTCTGCAGGTATCGATTATTAAAATAAACGCATGTATCCATTTGAATATCCGTGACTGCAGTAACGCCGCGGCAAAGGTCCTGCTCCTGTAGTCACAACCATTTTTCCAGCATCTGTTCAACTAATTCTTTTATATTTTCAGGTGCCTGGGCGCCAATTTTTTCAATTGTTTTGGACGCAACAAAAGAAGCAATCCTGCCACATATTTCAAGAGAATAGTTATTGGTTAATCCATAGATAAACCCCGCCGAAAAGTTGTCGCCGGCGCCCGTAGTATCTTTTACATCGGTGCTATAACTTGAAACAGTTATAAGTTCCCCGCCGCTGTATATATATGTTTCGCCAGCTCCATTTTTTACAACAGAAATGCCCGCAAGCTCACCCAGTTTTCTGGCTCCCCCGATTATATTTTTCCCGGTCAGTATTTGAGACTCCTGCGCGTTCGCCAGAACAATATCTACATCTGATTGGATTATGTCTAAAAAATCGTCTCTATACCTGTTTACCGCAAAGGGGTCTGCCATGTCAAAGATTATTTTCACTCCACTTTTCTTTGATTTTTTTATTGCATGCCTTGTAGCGGTTTTCTGATTTTCAGTGTCCCACATGTATCCGGTGAAATAGAATATTGAAGAATTTTCTAATATTTCAACAGGTAAGTCTTCCTTTTTATATTGTCTGCAGACTCCAAGGTGCGTATTCATTGTTCTTTCTTTGTCAGGTGTGATGAGGATAATACTTGTTCCTGTATCCCCATCTTCTGTTTTAAGACATGAATAAACCTTCTTGGCGGCGATCTTTTCTTTAAAAACACCGCCTAACTCATCCTTTCCAATCTTGCCCGCGAGAGCGGATTGTATGCCGAGAAGTGCGAGTGTGGAGATTGTGTTAGGACAGGAACCCCCGGCTTCCATTTCTGTCCTTTTGCCTATGATGAGATTGATGAGTTTTTTTCTTTGCTCTTCATCGATAAGGTGCATGACACCTTTGGCAAGTTGATTCGATCTCAGGAAATCTTCATCTATGTAAACGAGGATATCGACAAGAGGATTACCCAGACCAAAAACATCAATTTTCATTTTTTTCGGGACTCGTTTTTTCATAACCAGGAGCAGGCTCTTTTGTTTTTACAAAACCCGGCTTTATGGTGTTGTAAATTACATCCAATCTTTCAGGAAAGTGACAGAACGCACTTTTCATGCCGTTCAACGTCAGTTTCTCAATATCTCTAAGAGTTAAGTTATACTGCTTTACCGCAATAAAAAACTCTTTTGACAGGGTTGTGTTGCTCATGAGCCGGTTATCGGTATTTAGGATTACCCTGAAATCATTTTTGTAGAAGATCGGAAAGGGATGATATCTCAGTTCGGACACTGCTCCTGTATCGAGGTTGCTTGATAAACAAACCTCGAGAGGGATTCTGCGGTCGCGTACGTACTTTGAGAGGTATCCCATTTCAAAAATTTCATTGTCCGGCGCCATGATATCATCCTTCACGTGAAGTCCATGGCCGATCCTGTGTGTTCCGCAGTACTGGAGTGCCTGCCATATCGATTCCTTGCCGAATGCCTCTCCCGCGTGAATTGTAATGTTGAAATTATTCCGCTGGATATATTGGAAGGATTTTAGGTGTTCTTTGGGGGGATATCCGACTTCATCTCCTGCAAGATCAAAACCGACAACTCCCTGCTCACGGTATCGAACAGCAAGTTCGGCCATTTTCATTGAGCCCTCTGGTGGAAGGGTCCTCATTGCGCAGATAATCAAACCGAACTTTATATTGAAGGCCCGGGAGCCTTCTTTTAAGCCCCGTAATACTGATTCGACTATTTGATCATAGTTAAGACCTTTTTCGGTATGAAAGAGAGGAGAGAATCTGGTTTCAATATACACGATACCGTCATTATTTATGTCTTCCATCATTTCATAGGCAATCCGGGAAAGAGCCTCTTCAGTCTGCATGACGGCTGTTGTTATCTTAAACCCTTTAAGATATTCTTTTAAAGATCGTTTTTTCCCGCCTGTGTAAAACCATCTTGAAAGTTTTTCAGGATCAGTTTCGGGCAGTTCAATATTGTGGGATTGGGCAAGTTCTATGATTGTCTCAGGCCGCAGGCCCCCGTCCAGATGATCATGAAGCTGTACTTTAGGAAGGCTCCTGATAAGATCTTCGGTTATATTTATCTCTTCTTTTTTATTTATAACAGGCATAATATTAGGGTATTATATTTAAATATTTATCTTTAAATATAATCCGAAAAAGCTGAAAATAAAAGGCGGTTTTTGACAAATAATATAAATGAGTAAATTAACATTTTCCTTGACATGAAGAGATTTTAATATTAAAAGAGTATAGAGGGCAAAAGATCATTCAATTGAGTGACTTTCAGCCTGAACGCGTTTTAATCTGAGTAAAAAAAATTTGGTTGCTTGGATCAGTTATGACCGGGACAGCCGGGGTAGATCAACAAAAGGAAATCTGTACCTCAAATATCATCTTTTTGTTATCCCTCCTGTTTACAGTCCTGTACCGGGTATTCTGAAATCGCGTAACAAGATATAAGTTTTTCAAAATGGAGCAGGTATGCCCGCGATAAAAGAGCCTTTCATTCGTATAGAGGGATTACATTACACATACCAGACTGAAACAGACACGCCGGAATATGTTTTAAACGGTGTTGACCTTACGATTAATGCCGGTGATTATGTAGCCATTATTGGTGCCAATGGATCGGGGAAGTCCACTCTCCTCCGGCACTTCAACGCCCTTCTTGTTCCGACTTTGGGTGATGTCTGGATATCCGGGTGGAATACCCGTGACTCCTCAAATGTACGAAATATTAGAAGCATCATAGGAATGGTATTTCAGGCCCCCGAAACTCAAATTGCCGCGACCATTGTTGAGGAGGATGTGGCATTCGGTCCCGAGAACCTGGGTGTTCCGGAGGACGAACTTCGAAATCGTGTTGATTGGGCTTTGAGTGTGGTTGGTTTAAGCGGTGTAAGAGACCGGCCGTCTCATCTTCTCTCTGCCGGTCAAAAGCAGCTGCTTGCTATTGCCGGTGCTCTGTCCATGAAGACCGGATGTCTGGCTGTTGACGAAGCAACTTCCATGCTGGATCCATCAGCCCGGTACCGGTTTATCGAGACAATCGATCAGCTGCACAAACAGGGGATGACTATCATAACAGTGACGCATAACATGGATGAGGCGGCTCTGGCCCGGCGTGTTATTGTTCTTTCCGAAGGTCGTATTGCCCTGCAGGGCAGCCCGGGTTTTGTCTTTTCACAGGCCGAAGCGTTAAAAGCCCTGAAATTAGCGTTACCCGCTCCGGCAAGGCTTGCAAGGAAGATAGCTGAACTTGAAATTGATTTTCCCGGCAATATTCTGACTGTAAGCGGTCTGCTTGGAGACATTATAAGACATCTTGAACAGAAAAGAGGCGTTAACGGATGATTTTAAATGATACACCGATCATTGATGTCAGGGGACTTTCACACACATACCTGCCCGGGACCCCCCTTGAGGTTCGATCACTCGATAATGTGGGCATACAGGTATTTGAAAATGAAGCAGTTGGAATTATCGGCCCAACCGGGTCAGGAAAGTCTACACTTTTACAGCATTTGAACGGCCTGTTTATACCTGATGAAGGGGAAGTACGAATTAACGGAATTTCTATTTCTGAATCGTCAATTGATATACGCAGGGTGAGACAGAGGATCGGGCTTGTTTTTCAGAATCCGGAAAACCAGCTGTTTGAGCAGTACGCCGGAGATGATGTTGCTTTCGGGCCGCGGAATATGAAACTGCCGCCTGAAGAAATAAGAAAACGGGTCAGGAATGCAATGGAAGCCGTGGGATTACCCTTCAATTATAAAGACCGTTTAACGGCGCGGCTCAGCCTGGGCGAAAAAAGACGGCTGGCGCTCGCAGGGGTGCTGGCAATGGAACCACAGGTGCTTGTGCTGGATGAGCCGACGGCAAGCCTTGATCCCGAAGGCCGTTTAAAGCTGCTTGACATTCTTACCGCGTGGCGGGAAGGTTTCCGGAGGGCTGTTGTAATCGCCTCCCATAATATGGAGGATATTGTGGAGCTGTCCAGCCGTGTTTATGTGCTTGTAAATGGAAAGGTAATTCTGAGCGGTTCTACCAGGGAGGTTTTTGCAAATTATGATATTTTAATACAGAACGGATTATCCTTACCTGCAGCGGCACGGGTAATTCATGGGCTGATGGAGCGGGGTTTTTCTGTGTCACCTGAGGTGTTGACTGTTGAAGAAGCGGCAGAGGAAATAAAGAGGTTATTCAACAAGGATGTATTCAATGCGTCGAAAAAATGATTTTGAGCTCACCGTTAAGTTGAGCCTCGGGCAATACCTGCCGACCGGTTCGGTGATACACCGTCTGGATCCCAGGGTGAAATTACTTATGGGGGTGCTGCTGGTTGCGGCAGCTATAATGAGTAACAGCCTTCTTTCACAGGTAGTACTTATTATAGCAGTAGCGGCAGCGCTACTGTTCACGCGGGTCCAGGTCCGTCTGGCATTTTCAGCACTGAGGCCGATGATACCCTTTTTGATTGTTCTGGCAATTCTTCAGGTTTTCGCGATACCGCAGTATAGAATCGGGGCCCATATTATCTGGCACTGGAGGATATTCAAAGTCACTGACCTGAGCCTGCTTGCCGGAGCCCTGTTAATCGGCCGGTTTACCATAATTGTTCTGGGTTTGAGTTTATTGTCCTTTTCAACGAGCACCACAGAACTGATGCATGGAATAGAACATCTGCTCAGGCCGCTGCAGAAATTGAGGTTCCCGGCCCATGAAGTGGCGCTTGTGGTAAATATCGCAATACGATTTCTGCCTATTCTCGCAGGAGAAACAGAAAGGCTTTTGAAGGCGCAGGCTTCACGTGGAGCGGACTTTGGTTACGGAAAGCGTAATTTTATCCGGCGTGTCAGGCTGATGCTGCCTCTGTTTGTTCCCCTGTTTATTCTCAGCCTGGGCCACGCCCAGCACCTGATACAGGCGATGGAGTCCCGCTGTTATACAGGCGGAAAAGGGCGGACCCATCTGATCCGGCTTCATACTGCATTTTCTGATTATGCAGCTTTTACGGCCGGCCTGGGTGTTGTTACGGCAGCTATTCTGATTAACTATTTAAACGTGGACAAACTTTTCTGGGTATGGCTGAAGTATTTATGGTGACTGCAACTTAAGGTTTTAAGGGACAATCTGAATTGGAATAAATCAATTTGAGGGGGAAACTGAACATGAATACAAAGGTTCGAAAGATTGTAATTGCCGGTGTCATGGGTGCTGTATCTATTTTTCTAGGAGCAACCCATCTGGGTTTTATCCCGTGGTTTGCCGGTGTCTCGCTGACAGTTATGCATGTGCCTGTTATAATAGGGGCTGTGCTTGAGGGGCCTCTTGTCGGAGGTGTAATAGGATTGATTTTCGGCGTGTTCAGTCTTTTACAGGCTGCAATCGCGCCTACCGGGCCGGCAGATGTGTGGTTCGTTAATCCGCTGGTCTCAATATTACCACGGCTGTTCATTGGACCTGTGGCCTGGCTTGTATACAGCGCGGTAAAAAGGTTTAATGATAAACCCGCGTTTATAGCAGCGGGCATAGCCGGGTCAATAACAAATACTGTACTTGTTCTTGGTGTACTTGGCCTGTACAGGTTTCTTCCCTGGCAGCTTATCGGCATTATTGCAGTAACAAACGGTCTGCCGGAGGCCGCGGCCGCGGCTATTATTACATTTGCTGTTGTAGCTTCGTGGAAAGGGATTGAAACCCGGCGCAGGGGTTCAAGTGTCTAAAAAGATCAGGGTAACTGTTAAGAATAGA
>SDBT01008199.1_pt1 | contig 17092 bp, 16 predicted proteins | sample 2277101 | NCBI WGS metagenome assembly SDBT01 (sample SAMN10404973, study PRJNA504765) | marine sediment metagenome | isolation source: marine sediment core GS10_PC15, 103 cmbsf | place: Arctic Ocean: Southern Knipovich Ridge | collected 2010
GCAGTTCTTTTTTTGTTACCTTCAGTTTTTCTTCCGCGCCGTTCGTTTTTATTCCAAGCTCGTTTAAAAATTCATCTACTGCATTGAGCTTGACGTTGAGTTTGGGAATTTTATAATGCATCGGGATAACGATTCGGGGTTCAATTTTACTGACCGCACCCGCTGCGCTTTTTGCGTCAATCGTATAGACACCGCCAACAGGAATCATGAGAATATCAATATTACCTAGTTGTTCAAGTTGTTCGTCTGTTAGTGTTGTTCCGAGGTCTCCGAGGTGCGCAATACGTATATCTTCAAATTCTATTACATACATATTGTTGTTACCGCGATCGTCGCCTTCATTGGTGTCATGCCACGAAGAAATACCACGGATGGAAATACCGCGCACTTCATATTCTCCGGGCGTTGTTATGACAAAAGGATCGCCATTTACCGCTTTTACGTTGTTGTGATCGTAATGTTGGTGACTCACCGTAACAACCTCAGCATTGAGTCGTGGAAGCTTGAGCCCAATTTTTGAGTCGTACGGATCAGTTATGATCGAGGCGTCTTTACCTTGAATTTTAAAACAAGATTGACCGTACCAAGTAATATACATACCGTTTTTTGAAATTAAAGTGAATTTATAATACCATAGTACAGAGCTGTCGTAAAGAGCTTAATGACAGTTTTTTATACCGTTGGGAGCGTCTTTCTATAAAGGAAGCTCGGTAAGATCGTCAGGATTTGGTAATTTATTCGTCTGACTGCTTTCCGCTTTTCCCCGGAGCGTATCGTTGATTTGCCAGCGGATATTTTTTTCGATCTGAAAGAGATCACGTGACTCAGAATGAATAGTAGCTATTACCATCTGCTGGCCGGTTTCAACATTCATGAGCTTAACGATAATATCAGTAGTAATGCCTTTTTGGGTGACTGAGCCGACGGTGATTAGTTGTGCGCCGGCCTCCCGCGCAAGTGTTTGAATGTTACTTTCTTCTGTGATGAGTGGACGCGTCTCAAGTCGTAAAGCACTGAGTGCTTTTTTCCAGGAATCAACAGGCAGCAGCTGAAATGAGCTTTCAGTATTGAGGACTTGAGCAACGGTATTGGTTATTTTTTTTGTCATAACATCAAGTCCGTCAACATTAGGGGTGAGATTATAGAGCGGATATATGAGAAGCGGTATTGGATCGCTATCAGTACTATGTGACGCAGACTGACTGGATGTGCCAACAGATCCACCGGCACTCTTGATGCCGCTTGCTGACTGGTCATTCAGCTGGCTTCCGCTGGCCGGCACTGAAGAGCCCGAACTCGCCCGTTGTGGAGGGGCTGACGGTGATTGTTTTTTTTCTCCTGATTGTTGTTTGTTATCGTCTGTTTGACTCCTGTCCAGATTTGGATCTTTCCGAATGTCTTCTGCGCGGTCCCGCTTATGCAGTGTTTTTAATGCATTTTCATGCCTTTTTTGCTGGCGAAGTTCTTGGGGGCTCGGTTCATTTGGCGTGGCCATAGTCGCGCGGTCTTCGGTTACAATATTTTTGTACAGTTTTTTCATTGACATGGCTCCGACCTCACCTTGTTTGTTGATTCTAATTCCCATTTTTTTTGCCGCCTGTCTGCTGATTTTCATTTTCCCTGTTGCGTCGGCGGACTTCAGCGCCTTATTGACGAATGCCTTTGCCTCGCTCGCTTTGAGAGTTGCATTTTTTGGTTTGAGATAGTATTTTCGCAGCTCTTTATCTTTTTTCAGAAATTCCTTATTAAATTTAGCATCAGTGACTGTTTTCCCCTTTGGCGTACGCAGCATACTTTTTACCATCTGCTTGGTGGTATCTAATTTGACTTTTTTTGCGTATGGCACTGTCATATGTGCGTGGTTATTTGGTATTTCCAGTAATTAGTATGAGTACGTATATGTGGTATCAATGCTACGTTTCCAGTAGAATTTTTTAGAGTGTATCGCTGAACCATTATGGTATGTTTTTTAAGTTATACCAGTAGTATAGCGCATTTTCTGGGTAGAAAATAGCTTCGCGCCCACCCCTTGTCAATTATTATAGGGTGGTGTAGTATAGAGGCACATTATAATAGTTTAATTAGTCGCTCTTGGCTAATGTTAGCAAAGAGTGAGCTCATTCGCTGGTACTATATCGGTGAAAGGGTTAATACGCTTTTTTTGTTGGGAATAAAATTGTGGAAAATACTACAAATACTAAGTCAAAAATGGAAGAGCTCCTTGAGCATGAGGAGCAACCAAATGTACCGAAAGAAGGTGATGTCGTCGAGGCATTAGTCATTACGGTATCGAGCAACGAAGCACATCTTGATATCGATGGGCTTACAACAGGCGTTGTTCGCGGTAAAGAATTAATAGATGAGTCCGGAACGTACAGTAATTTAAAAAACGGCGATACCGTCGAAGCAACTGTACTTGAGGTGGAAAATGAGAATGGTGAAATGGAACTCTCGTTCAGACAGGCAGGCCATAAGAAAGCCTGGGACAGTCTTGAGAAATTACTCACCGATGGAGCCGTCATATCAGTATCGGTCACTGATGCGAATAAAGGCGGACTGATGGCACACGTTGGCCGTATTGAGGGATTCTTACCTGTATCACAACTGACCGTAGAACATTATCCGCGCGTTGAAGGCGGAGATAAGAGTAAGATATTGGAAATGCTCGGGAAATTTATTGGAACGGAACTCCGTGTGAAGATTATTGATGTCGATGAAGTTGAAAGCAAGCTTATCGTTTCGGAAAAGGCCGCATGGGAAGAAAAACAGCAAGAAAAAATATTGGGATATAAAATAGGCGATATTATTGAAGGCGCGGTAACCGGAGTCGTGGATTTTGGCGCATTTATAGAATTTGGCGATAAGCTCGAGGGACTCGTTCATATTTCTGAACTTGCATGGCAACGAATAGAGAATCCGCGAACATTTATCAAAGTCGGCGATAAGGTTAAGGCGAAGATAATCAGTATTGATGGTTCACGTCTCTCGCTCTCCATGAAAGCTTTAAAAGAAGATCCATGGAGACGTGCGCTCAAGTTGTATAAAATCGGACAGGTGGTTAAAGGAATGGTGTTAAAAATCAATCCTTTCGGTGTTTTTGTAGAGCTTGATAATGATATCCACGGTCTGGCACACATATCTGAGTTATCTGATAAACGGATAACTGATCCGTCTGAAATTGTAACTGAAGGCAAGGAATATAAGTTCAAAATCCTTTCAATCGAACCGGATAATCACCGTTTGGGATTATCAATGAAGACTTCTACGAAGAGCGATATCCAGACTGAGGGAGAATCAGCTGAAGATAAAACTGCTGATAAGGAAAAGTCCGCTGAAAGCGGATCTTCATCTGAAGAAAAAGAGGAAAGCCCTTCTGAAGTTCAAAAAAAAGAAAAAACGTCTGTTGAGGAGAATCCTGATGAGAAGAGTCCTACGGAAGAAAAAAAAGAAAAGGCCAGTGAATAGCGAGAGTAGAAGTAAGGTATTCCGGTTGGCTGACGTGTAAATTATTATAAATTTGTATATTTGCACGTTTGCCAAAAGGGCATTTTTTAGTTATACTATAAATTGATTTTTATAAAATTACTGTAATTATTATTATTTAATGAAGACATCTAATAACATGGGAAAAAATTTATTTAAGAATTTTTTTATATTGGCAATCGCCATTATTTTCATAATGGGGATTTTCAGTTTATTTTCAACTTCGTTTGGCACTCCTGAGACGGTGGGGATCAGTGTTATCATCGAGAAAATTGATTCCGGTGATGCGAAGAAGATTGCTGTTTCCGGAGACGAGTTAACGGTGACACTGCAGGATGATTCACAGGTGATTTCATGGAAAGAGTCGTCAGATTCTCTCAGCTCACTGGTCAGTGACTATGAAGTCGACCCCGAGAAACTTAAAGAAGTGGAGATTGAAATACAAGGAAATTCGGGTTTTTCGTTTTGGGTTGGCGCAATTTTGCCATTTTTGTTTCCGATACTCCTGATCGGTTTTTTCTTCTGGTTCATGATGCGTCAAGTACAGGGAGCTAATTCGAAAGCAATGTCATTTGGCAAGACTAACGCCGGTGAACAACAGGCAAAGGAAAAGGGGCCGCGTGTAACCTTTAAGGATGTAGCTGGCGTAAAAGAAGCTAAGGAGGAGCTAAAAGAAATTATTGATTTTTTACGGACACCCGCTAAGTTTCTCGAGCTCGGCGCAAGAATTCCAAAAGGCGTACTGTTGCTTGGCCCGCCCGGTACCGGAAAAACGTTGCTTGCTAAAGCGGTCGCCGGTGAAGCAAAAGTTCCTTTTTTTCATATTTCCGGTTCAGAATTTGTTGAGATGTTTGTTGGCGTCGGCGCATCGCGTGTCCGTGATTTATTTAAAAAAGCGAAAAAATCAGCACCATGCATTGTATTTGTTGATGAAATAGATGCGGTCGGACGTCAGCGCGGCACCGGACTCGGCGGCTCACATGACGAACGGGAGCAGACATTGAATCAGATTCTTGTTGAGATGGATGGATTTGATACTGATACCAATGTTATCGTCATGGCGGCCACAAACCGGCCCGATGTACTCGATCCGGCACTATTGCGGCCCGGTCGTTTTGATCGGCGCGTAGTACTTGATAATCCGGATATACAGGATCGTGAAGCGATACTAAAAGTGCACGTACAAAAAAAACCGCTTGATAGTGACGTCAAACTTCGTGAAATTGCAGAGCGTACACCCGGCTTTTCTGGTGCGGACCTCGAGAATTTACTTAATGAAGCGGCTCTCCGCGCAGCACGCCTCAATAAAAAATCAGTCAGTCGGGAAGAGTGCCTTGAAAGTATTGAAAAAGTGATGCTCGGCCCTGAGCGAAAGAGCCGCGTACTCTTACCGCACGAGAAGAAGGTAACCGCGTATCATGAAGCGGGCCATGCTCTGGTAGCACATATGCTTCCCAATTCTGATCCGGTGCACAAAATTTCTATTATTGCACGTGGTCAGGTTGGTGGATATACATTGAAAATGCCAACTCACGAGAAACGAATGCATACCAAGGCCGAATTTTTGGATGAGATCGCGGTATTACTCGCCGGTCATGCCGTGGAAAAAGAAATTTTTAAAGATATTTCAACTGGTGCGTCGAGCGATCTTAAGCAGGCGACAAATTTGGCGAAGCGCTTGGTTACGGAATTCGGCATGAGTGAAGTACTTGGCCCGCGGACATTTGGCGAGCATGAAGAAATGATTTTTCTCGGGAAAGAAATCCACGAGCGTCGCGACTACAGCGAAAAAGTCGCTCAAGTTATTGACCAGGAAGTCTCGAAGTTTATTAACAATGCTTATGAGATTGCCGGAAAGATACTTAAACGTGAGCGAGGATATCTTGAGGAAATCGTCGGCCGTCTGATGGAGCGCGAGACTATCGAACGTGAAGAGTTTGAGTCAATTTTTAAGGGGAGTAAATTTGAAGTTGAAACTAAAAAAAACGCAAAAGCAACCAAACATAATAGTAAATAAATTATTTTTTATAATGAGGAGGAACGTATGGCTACAAAAAAAATGTTACCTACAACTACGTACCGTGATGTACTCAAGCGAGCGTTTGTAGCTGTTAAAAAGTATCGATTTTTATGGTTTTTTGGTTTTTTTGCTGCATTTCTCGGAGCTGCCGGTGAACTAGAGCCTCTCTTTAAAAATTATTCTGATATCGCCAGTAGATCACAGGGCATCCTTGATCTGAAGACATACTATGAGGGAGGAGTTATTGCGTCATTTTATGAAACGACACGTTTATTTTTCCTGGCATATCCCTGGCAGGCGTTCTTTCTGTTAACGATGATTTCAATTGTTGCAGTTATATTTTTATGGCTCGCAATTGTTTCACAGATCGCACTTTTTGATTCGGCAAAGAAGATAGAAAAAAAACAGGCAGTAAGTTATGGAGATGCGTACCGCGTCGGTAACCGGTATTTCGGGACCGTTTTACTTATCAATATTATAGTTCGAGTAATCCTCTACGGATTTTTTATTGCCGTCGGCCTGCCATTGGTTTCCTGGTTTCTGCTCCGAGGAAGTATTCTTGGCGGAGTCTTATTTATAATTTTAATTTTCTTGGTATATATACCGGTCAATATAATAGTATCATTTATTGTAAAGTATACAGTTGCATATATCGTCGTTCAGCAGAAGAAACTTGGAGACGCTGTAAAGCTCGCGATTGCCCTCTTTAAGAAAAATTGGCTGGTGAGCATCGAAATGGCATTTCTTGTAGTTGCAATTGGCATTGGTGTCGGCGTTCTCATGGTGATAATGCTTGCAATAACCGCTATTCCGTTTCTTTTGATCGGAGGAGCATCGCTCGTATTTGGATCGAGTACAGGTTTTTCTGCAGCGGTGGTTATCGGAACGATTGTATGGTTTATCGTTATAGCGGTTATTGGTTCTGCATTTGTCGCATTTCAGTATACCGCGTGGACATTCCTCTTTTTGAAGCTTGATGGCAATACCGCCGAAAGTAAATTGAAACGGTGGTTTGTTCAGCTGAAAACCGCAAAAAAATAATGCAGCAATAATCAAGTCGACAGAGTTGACTGCAGAGCTTAAACATAATACAGTAGTGCAGCACACGGGCGCGCATAGCTCAGCGGTTAGAGCACCACGCTTATAACGTGGGGGTCGATGGTTCAAATCCATCTGCGCGCACCAGGCATCCAACTAAAGCTTGGGGGATTTTTTATATTTTCTGAACAGTCCCTGCATCGGCGTTAACGCTAACCTTTTCACCGTTTTTAAAAGCTTCTGTTGCGTGTTTTGAAGCAACAATGCAGGGCTTGTTTAACTCACGGGCAATAATTGCGGCGTGACAGGTGATTCCGCCTTCGTCAGTAATTATTGCAGCTGCTTTGCGTATTGCTGGAACGAAATCTTGTCGCGTCATAGTAGTAATAAGGATGTCACCTTTTTTTACAGTGTGGAGATCTCTGTTTGTGAATATTATTCTTGCTTTACCACGAACCTTGCCGGGAGAACCGGTAATGCCTTTTATATTGTGGAGAGTGTTCTTTTGTGAAATACGCAGATTTTTTTCCGCCTGGGCAAGAGCATCGGCGCCTGTGAAGAGCTGTACATTATTACCACATTGGATTAAAAGAAATGCGTGTTTTGGTTTTCGGATTTTCCGTTTATCAAAGATAGTATCGGAGTTTAGGTATTTGATAATTTCATCATTAGTCAACAAAGCAACTTGTGTAATTGTCAGACCGAGGCGCTGTGCAACCTCAAGATAAAATGTACGTAGTTGCATGTTCAATTTTTGCCGGAGCATATCCCGGTAATCACGCAATCTGACATTTTCCTGCAGGAACGTAAGCAGTAATCGTAGTTGCTTATCTGGTTTAGTGATTTGTATCGTTTGAAAATGCTTACGCTGTCGTGTTTTAAACTCACGTTGCAATAGATGCAATTCAGCAGATGGTTTTCGTATCGAATGCAGCTGTTTTTCAAAATCTTGTCTGGTATATGGATCATGATCAAAGTCAAACATTGGTATATGTTGGTACCTCTTAGAGTGTTCATTTAGTAATTGAGTAAGCTGGCAGTCGGTCGTATTATTAATGCGCTTCGCAATTTTGAGCAAATCCATTCGTTCTTGCAGTACATCATTCGGCTGAAGCGGCTCAGATAGTTGCAGCAATATATTTTGAACTTTATGGGGGTCACTAATATACTTTTCAATCTGACATTTGACTGTTTGCAGTGTCGGTTCTGCAATATTAAAAATTGTCCACATGTATATGTAAAACCGATTGTGGTTTGGTACAATAAAATTACGGTATAATGCGACTAGCTCTGTATTGGAATATGACGAGAAATCTTTAGTAAGTTTTTCGGTGAAAATTTGTAGAATACGTTCGAGCTCTTTTTGCGCATTGTCGTTAAATGTTTCGAGAAATGTCGATTTACGCAGTAAACGATGAAGATCAGCTATATACTTCTCAAACTCATTTTTATCAACGTGATATTCTGTTTTTTTGCCATCGAAAAACACGAGTATCTTATTTACTGAAATACCGAGTTCCTTATGCATAATACTACCCCAGCCATGGTTCCAGGCCTGAGAAACTTGTATTGCGACTCGCCTCGTTACGTATTTTTGCCACATATGTTTTCATTTAGTAATTAATAATATTCTGTATTTAACTAAATTAAGTACACAATATTAGTAACTTCAGAAAAAAATTTCCGGCTTAGCTCTCTGTTTATAAGAGAACTAAGCCGGTTTGCGCGAAGGTACTACTCTTCGCCATCCACGTAGGTGATATACAGGATGATGCCGTTGTGATCAAACCTGATGATGATCACGCCGGCTTCATTGAGATACCTGTCCGGATTGGGCAGATCGTCCGCCGTCGTCATGGTAATCCCCTGCGCCTGTGCGAGGAGATATGAGACAGCCGGCTCGATGTCATAGCCGTTGTGGTCGGAAATGACCACTGCTTTGCCGAGATTCATCTGGGCGAATGCAGCCCAGGTAGCGGCGGTACGGGATGCACGGAGCAGGCGGTCGGGGATGCCATGTTGGGCAACCAATTCCTGCCCGCATTTTTCAGACAGCGCTACCCATGGCTTCATTCCCGCCTTGGTCGCCGCGGTTTTGAAATCCTTGGCGCAATCGCCTCCGACTTCTTCGATCGCATTGATGGTATGGTTCTGAATAACCGGAACATTGGAACTGCCGATTCCTTCTAGGAGAAGGCGGGCAGTTTGCGCTGAGCGTGGTTGCTTGCTGGATACCGCAGCAACGACTTGATCAGGGCTCATGCCATAGGAATGGATCTGACGACCGCGACTTCTGACGCGCTCAGCCTGCTCATCGTCAATGACGTTATCGGTATGCTTCGGATGCCGGACAACGATTACCACGGATTCATCATTTCTGATGGTGTCCAGAACTGTCTTTGGATCAGTTTCGTGCTGATTCATGACGTACTCCTTTGATTGATGGTTGTAGTGTGCGTTTTTTACTATTGCCTTTTCACCCAAAATACTATATCATTATTGATGAGTGGCAAATAGCACCATAGGGTGATAAATAGCACCATATTATGCATTGGGATGTCCTACAACAAATTGGCCTCAACAAGAATGAAGCTAAAATATATGAAGCTTTGCTGGATTTGGGAGATGCATCAGCATCTGCCATAGCATCTGCTGGGAAGGTTAATCGACGAAATGTGTATGACGCTATAAAGAATTTACAGCGCCGCAATTTAGTTAGTCGAGTACGGGGGGTCAATCAACAGTTGTACCGGGCAGCCCACCCTAAAAAACTTATGCACATCCTTCAGCAACAGCGTCAGCGCGCAGCTGATGCTATCCCCTCTCTGGAAAAGGTATATCAATCACATATACCATCCGAACAGGCATTTATCTCCCGTGGCGTGGAGGGAGTTCGAAATTTTTGGAAGTATGTTTTATCCCAGAATGACGCCGCATATTTTGTTGGCGGGAAAGGTGATTGGCATGATCCACGGATTGAACAAGCGAGGAAACAATATTTTTCCGATGCACACCGCCGTGGTATTATATTAAGTGGAATTTTTGATCATGAAATACTGAAGACGGGGCGTGAGATATATTCTCAATACGATACGAACGCAATTCGATTTTTTCCAGAAGAGTATTCGACCAATGCTACTTTTGATGTATGTGGTGATCGTGTATTACTCTTTTCTATGGCGGGCCAGCAAGATATGGCCAATGTCTCTATTTATAACATAATCAGTAAGCCACTAGCGGATTCATTTCGTGTGTGGTTCAAATACTTATGGAAAAACGCGCAGTCACTTCAACAACCAATCCAGAAATAGAGGTCCTACGTAGTTTAGAAATACTTGGTCTCAATGCCAGTGAAGCAAAGATATATGTGGCAATTGTTCGTGTTGGTAAAACGAATGTTTCAACGATAGCAAATGAAACGGGGATTAATCGTCGAAATGTGTATGATGCGCTCAGCACCTTGATTGATAAAGGTTTGGTATTTCAGATTATTAGTGAACGAGAAGGTGCCTACGCTGCCGTAGAGCCACAAAAGTTACTAGAACTAATTCAATCAAAAGAAATGGCATTGGAAGCAATAATGCCATCATTGCAGCAGCGTTTTGATTCTCCGTCGCCAGGAGAGAACGCGGTGATCTATAAAGGAATTGAGGGATTTAAAAATTATTTGGAAGACATATTAGCTACTGGGCAAGATGTATATTGCCTCGGAGCCAAAGGGGGTTGGGGATATAGTAAATTGGGCGATTACACGGACTGGTTTGAGCAAGAGCGGATAGCAAAAAAAATCAAAGTATATAATCTTTTTGACCATGAAATGCGCATTGCTTTAGAGAAAGAAACTTCATTGTACGACACATTTGCTGAACGTCGTTTTTTACCAAAAGAAATTTCTACCAATTCCGCAGTGGATGTATTTGGCGATACGGTAGTTACATTTACAGGCCTTTATCCGGAGCGGTTTGATGATGATGTAACGTTATTTGTTATGACCAATCGTGATATTGCTGAAGCATTTCGTATTTGGTTTCAGTTGATGTGGGATTCGTCAGCAACTAAATAAAAAATGAGTCATAAGCTCTACACGTATTATGTGCATGGAGGATTTTTTATAGCAAAAACCCCTGTTACGGACACAGGGGTTAGGCGGGTAGTAACTCATCAGCCGCCAAGTTTGAGCTCGACATTTGTCGCAAGGATTTCCGGCCTGGTAATGTGAGGCTTGACATCACTTTGTGCAAGAGATCCTTCAGCTGACAGCGTACCTTCCAGTACATTAACCTGGATTAGGCCAGCGGCGTGATCGCCGATCCATGATGAGGCTTCACCGAAGTTGCAATTCTTGCCGCCGGCAGTGATGGACGCACCGTCCATCGGTATCGAGATTCGTACTCTCCTTATGACTGTGTCAAAGAGCATAAATCCGGTGTCAGAGTGCAGAACAAGGAATTCATCTCCGGACGATTCCCTTTTTGCATACAATACAACATTTCTAAGATTCATTAGTTCCTCCTGTTGTTTGTTTTTGGTTTTTTTAGTTTATTAAACTTATATGAAATAGAATAATAGTCAAGTTTTTCAAACCAAAAACCCGCGTATAACAATTACGCGGAAGCTTTTGGGTATCTGAAAAATAGATTTATTTGCCTTTAAGTGCGTCTTTGAGTGCCTTGCCGGATTTGAATTTAGGTATGGTAACTTCCGGAACCTGAATACGCTCTGACGGATTCTGAGGATTCACACCGCCTCGTGCAGAGCGAACCTTTGCCATGAACGTGCCAAATCCTGTAATCGTCACTTCGTCGCCGCTTTTCAATGCCTCGGTCGTAATGTCCGTAAATGCTTCCAGCATGTCTTCTGCTTGTTTTTTGGAAACACCGATACGCTCTGCAATCTTATTGATAAGCTCTCCTTTTTTCATTACGTAAACACCTCCTTTCTATTTCGAATTATATTATACCTCTACTTCGTGATACACTCTCTCAATAGAGGTCGTTTGTTGGTTAGATGCGTCGATATCAACGAGAACTGCGTTAATAATGCATTGTCCATGATCAGGGATATCGTGTGCTATTGTCTTTTCCTGTGTGAAGTTATTGAGAATAATATCTTTATCAATGCCGATAACTGACTCTTTAAGGCCTGTCATGCCGACATCCGAGATATATCCCGTTCCTTTCGGAAGTACTTTTTCATCTGCTGTCTGTATATGCGTATGGGTTCCAAGAACTGCTGACACCCGGCCATCAACATACCATCCAAACGCGACTTTCTCTGATGTCGCTTCTGCATGGAAATCGATTATGATTCCAGCGTAGTCACTGATATCTTCCTTTTTTAGAATATTGTCAATTGCCGTAAACGGACTCGAAAATTTATCTTCTATGAAAACTTGCCCGTTTAAATTTATCACAAGTAGCTTTTTTTCGCCAACCATAACAGTTTTATATCCCTTTCCCTTTGCATCTTCAGGATAGTTCGCCGGTCGGATGAGCGGTATTTCATCGTCATGAAACAGCTCAAGGACGTTCGGTTTTTTCCAGATGTGATTCCCTGAAGTGAAGAAGTCTATTCCGGCATGCCTGCATTCATCGAGTGTTTTTTGGGTTACACCGAGACCATGGGCGATATTTTCAGCATTCGCAATAGTGACATCAGGTGCGTGTTTCTGTTGTATTGAAGGCAGTGCCGCGGTAAGGGCTTTTCGGCCCGGCTTACCGACAATATCACCAATAAAAAGTATTCGGATGGAATCGTTATCTGGCATATTCAATCACTCTCTTTTCCCGAATAACGTTTACTTTGATCTCGCCGGGATATTTTAGATCCTGCTCGATTTTTGCGGCAATATCTTTTGCGAGCTTCATCGCCTGTATATCATCAATTTGCTCCGGTGTAACGAAGACGCGAACTTCGCGACCCGCCTGTATTGCATACGCTTTATCAATGCCATCAAATGATTTTGCAAGTGACTCAAGCTCTTCAAGCCGCTGGAGGTACTGTTCGTACGTATCCTTTCTTGCGCCGGGACGTGCGCCGGATATTGCATCCGCCACTTTTACGATGACCGATTCAAGCGTTGGCGGTTCGTCTTCATGGTGAAGTTCAATGCAGTTAATTACTTCTTTTGAGAGCTGGAATTTTCTGCCGATATCTCTACCGATTTCTGGATGAGTTCCCTGTACTTCATGGTCCACCGCTTTACCAATATCGTGGAGAAAGCCGCCTTTTTTTGCAATGGCCACATCAGCACCGAGTTCTTCTGCGAGTAGTGCGGAGAGGTGCGCGACCTCTATTGAGTGGCGAAGATTATTCTGACCATAACTTGTCCTGTATTTCAGTCTCCCAATAATCTGCAGTAGTTTTGGATCAAGCCCCGCAATACCTACTTCATAAGCTGCTTCTTCACCGGCTTTTTTTATGTCGAGTGCCAGCTCTTTTTTTGCTTTTTCGATCATCTCTTCGATTCGCGCCGGATGTATTCTGCCGTCTTCGATGAGTAAATCGAGCGCGCGTTTAGCGAGATGACGGCGGATCGGAGAGAAGCCGGAGATAACGATCGCTTCCGGCGTATCATCAACGATAATCTCAACGCCTGTTTTTTGTTCCAGGGTTTTGATATTTCTGCCCTCACGGCCGATGATTCTACCTTTCATTTCGTCTGAAGGGAGATGAACGACCGTCGTAGTGGTTTCTGCTGTGTGTGCTGCGGCAGTTCGTTGGATAACACGCGACAGGATATCCTTTGATTCGCGCTCAAGTACATCCGTTGCCTGATGCTGTAATTTTGTAATACGGTTTAACAGTTCGTCTTTCATGTCGCGTTCCGTATTGTCGAGCAACACGGTTTTTGCTTCTTCTTTTGTCAGCTCGGCGATTTTTTGAAGCTTTGCCATTTGTTCATCTTTGATTTTGAGAATTTCTTTTTTCGCTGACTCAAGCCGATTTGCTTTATCAATAATTTTTTGCTGTTTCTCTTCAAGAGACATGAGTTTTTGATCGAAAAGCGTTTCACGCTTCTCCAGTCGCTGCTGGAGATGCTGAATTTCTTGTCGTCTCGAATCAGCTTCTTTTTTTGCTTCATCGATGATGTGATTGCTCTTATCTTTTGCTTTCAACAGGATGTCCTGTTGTTTCCCTTTTGTGTCCTGGATTAGTTGATGGAGTTTCGCCTCGGCAGTATCGATTTGCTTTGCTGCCCAGAATTTTCTTCCCCACCACCCGACGAGCATGCCGCCAGGCAGTCCAACAACTGTGAGGATGACCCAGATGAAACTTTCTGCCATATGTTTTATAAATTAGGTAATTACTTAAAGTAATGATGTTATTATGTCCGTACAAAATACAGGGTTAGCACCGCTGAATGCGGTGACCCTCGTCTACTCTTCAAGAATTGTTTCGGTTAATTCTTCTGAATTATCTTATCGATGACACCATATTTTTTTGCCTGATCAGCAGACATGAAGAAATCCCTGTCAGTATCATCACTGATTTTTTGCATCGATTGCTTTGTATGCTTTGCAAGAATTTCATTTATCTTGTCCCTGATTTTGATGATGTGTTCAGCCCTGATTTTGACGTCAATTGCCTGTCCTTCTGCACCGCCCATAACTTGATGCAGTAAGATTTCAGAATTTGGAAGTGAAAACCGCTTTCCCTTTGCTCCCGCAGTGAGTAACACTGCCCCCATTGATCCGGCCATACCGACGCAAATAGTTGATACGTCAGGTTTGACGTACTGCATCGTGTCGTAAATTGCCAATCCGGCAGTAACTGATCCGCCGGGTGTATTGACGTACAGCTTGATATCCTTGGTTTTATCATCTGATTCCAAGAACAGCAGCTGCGCAATAACGGTATTCGCGACCGTATCATTAATTGGGTTGCCGAGAAAGATAATCCTCTCCTTGAGTAGTCGAGAGTAAATATCGTACGCTCGTTCTCCGTGTGTTGATTTTTCTACAACTGTTGGTACGAGGTACATTAGCGAATGATATTAGTTAGTAAAGTGTATTTAATAGTATAGTGGTTATCTGTATTTTGTCAACTATAGCGGAAAAAGGGCATTTATTTAGGTATAAAAAAAGTGTCGCAATACGCGCGAAGCATTGCGACACTCGAAATTGATCAGCATGCACCTAGCGACTTATCTGTGTAGCATTTCTGCTAGCGCTTATCAGTGACTAATAGCTGCTTCAGAGGACGAAAGCCCTCTCGTTTTTTGATAGGAGAGCTTTGTTGTGCAACCAGCCTATTTACAAAAATTAAGCTGGTTGGTACGAAAATGACTTGATGGTTACCATATCATTATGGCCCGATTCTGTGTCGTCGATACGGTAGAATTTGAATCGCATCTTGAACAGATGTCGCAGGGCACTCACATTATCAAAGTACTGATAGGAGTGAATGATATCATTCGTATCCGGTACTTCCGCATAACCTTCCCAACATCTAAAGGTGATTGATTCCGCCACCCATATAAACTGAATAGTAGATTGGGTTACTTCCGGCATCTGAAACGAACTCTTATATACCGGACTATAATCCGGCTGGATTACAAACCAGGCATTGTACGGATGTGCAGCGGATGTGAATTCCGCGACGATTTTTCGATACCTTGTTTCGTGTAAAAAAGCGGCGAAGATCGTTTTTGGATCAAAGATGTCCATCCGGCCGGCAAATTGGACGGTGTAGACACCGTAACCTAGAGATGAGTCAAGGAATACTTCAGAACCGCACCACGTCTCAAGATCCGGGAGCCAGGCCATTCTTAGCTTCAGTCCATCGCCATCTACCCAAACAAACGAAGTGCCGTCGGAATAGTGGTTGAGATCAGGACCAAGTCCATCGTTATTCTTCACGCACCAACTATACCCGCTAAATTGTACTTTCCTGGTACCGGATGTATCAGGGTACTCACACCAGGCAATGACCCCAGGCAATGACGATGGATGTTCGAACTGCTTTTGTTTTGGCACGAACGAATAATCCACTATCACAGCGACAATTCTGTCACAACGTTGCGACCAATTGCTCCAGGATCCGTCACTGCAGATTACGGTTTGACATTGATCCATGTTTGGTTCGATAGACCATTGGCCGTCATATTTCGAGTAGAGAATGACGCGAGTTTCCTGAGCATTAACGTTAATTACCTTACCTTTGACTGTAAAGTGTACTTTTTCGATTGACACTACAGCTTCTTCATCGAGATTGCCAATTATTCCGCCAGGACAGGTGATATTTAAATCAATATCAACTATAGTGGTTGAATCAGCAACGACAGTTGTAGCCGTTGTACAGGCTGGGTAGCCATCCAAGGTAAGAATTATCTGATGAACACCGGTAAGGATATTCCGCAGGGTATCAGGCGTCGGCTGATTAGTACATCTTCCATCGAGTGTTATCGTGGCTCCGATCGGCTCGGATGAGATAATGATTGAGCCATAATGTATCTCCGGTCCGGTGGATTTAGAACATGACAGGGTGAGTACAAGTATACTCACGGCGAATAATTCTAATAATAAATATTTCACAGTTTCCTCCAAGTAGTTATCAATGAACGTTTTCTTTCACGTCACCTTAATAGAGTTAGGTGTTTTTGTCAATAATAAAAGTGCCGCATTGGTAATACCATTGCGACACTATAAGAGCAATCAGCTTGCACTTGGCAACTTTACGTTTGTAGCGTTTCGCTAACCTGGTGCATGTGAAACACCTTTTTGTGAAATACCGTTGTTGTGCATGGAGGATTGCACACGCATTTCAAGCTGGTCAGCTTTCGTTCTGGTATTTGGCGATCAGATTTCACGTAACGGAATCGGTAATATTGTAGTGTGTTGCCCCGATCCCCGATGCAGCTTATTGGTAGCCGCAAAGATGAATCGTTCACCATATACATTACTAGAAAGATCACAGCCAGCATATACGCGCACCTGCTACGCCCATGCCGTCATAGCAGAGTTGGATCTCGTCAAGGGTTCATGCGATCAACGACACGTAGGAAGATTTCACAGACATATTGTGTTTTCCCTTAAATAGAATGTTGGACCACCGTTTTTAATCACAAACCGTGTGGTCTGTCACGACAAGTGATGGTGTGATGTTAGTGGAAAAGGTTAACATTGCCAATGATATTAATTGTTCTTTTTATAACCTGAGCATATTCTTCTTTTCTGTGCACACAGAAAAGAAGCAAAAGAGGTGCCGCCTGTACAAAAAAATTAACAAAAAAGGACTCGTCGTCTTTCAGTGTTGTAAACTCGCCACCTCGTTTCACTCGGTAGCTCGAACAATACAACATTGTTCCGCTTTCGCGGAATCATGACTCCTTACTCCTTTTTTGTAACATTTTCTTGTAATGGGCGGTTAATATCCTTTAAATAAAAAATCCGCCCCTTCGTTCATGTAAACATGCTGGCCCGGGGCGGTGTGAACCTTTTTGCTTCGCAAATACGACGCGAGCGTCCTGTTTCACATGATTGTTTGCGTCCTAACGAACCAAGACATATGCCGTTGCCATATAAGGAAGTGGATCTTTAGCTCACTTTA
>SDBT01008200.1_pt1 | contig 17092 bp, 16 predicted proteins | sample 2277101 | NCBI WGS metagenome assembly SDBT01 (sample SAMN10404973, study PRJNA504765) | marine sediment metagenome | isolation source: marine sediment core GS10_PC15, 103 cmbsf | place: Arctic Ocean: Southern Knipovich Ridge | collected 2010
AGGAACAAAATAGGTTTAGTAGAAGGACAACGTGTTCTTTATCGAGTTGTTAATAACCGTTTAATTGTTGAAAGACTTTTTGAAATAGATGAAGTGCTAGCTAAACCCTCAAAAGTTACTGTATCTTTTACAGAGCTGAAAAAAGATCGTTTTCAATTATCTGAGGATGCAAGTAAATGAAAATCTTTCTTGACAGCTCATTCTTTTTCCCACTTATCAGTATCAGTGTAAAAGAGTTCAATAAACAGCTTATATCTGACTTACTAAAGGATAAGAGGTTTACTATTTGTCGATCGGAGCTCGTAACCTTTGAACTATCAGTAAAGGGAACTAAGTATGTTAATGAAGACTTACTGAAAATTGAGGATGTTATTGATGGACTTAATACATTAGTTTATGATTCAATAATTCAGGTCATAATGTTTTATCATTCTGAAATTCAAGTTCTTACGGCATTTCTTCGCAAAAATCACTCTGATTTCATTGATTGCTTAACGCTAGCTTCAGCTATTTACAATTCTGATGCTTTCATCACTTTGGATCGTTCGTTGGAGAAAAATTCAACAAGTATTTGGAATGAAAAATTAACAGAAATTAATGAAGAATTTCAAGTTTTCTTATGGAAAGATTTCAAAAAGCAGTTTCTCCTAGAAAAATGAGTTGTAAGATACCACAAGGCTGGTTTGACGACACTCATAATAATATTAAGAAAAATCGTTGATCTTAGTAGGAATTATCTTCAATAAAATAATAAGGACTATTAAATGTTACGATAAACGTCATCTCTATGGCGTAAATAGTATATTATTATCATTTTTTGATCCTGATTGATTTCATAGACAATCCTATATTTTCCCACACGAATGCGATAAATATTCTCTACTCCCTTCAGTTTTTTACTATTTCTAGGAGTAGGATCTTCAGAGAGCAATTCAATATTATTTAAAATGCGTTGTACCAGAACCTTTTCCAGTTTTTTGAGATCTTTCTGAGCCGATCGCTTGAAATGGATCTTAAATGGTTCCATCCCTTTTTAAACTATCCTTCAAATTATCGATACTCATAGTATCCTCCTCTCTACGTTCCATAACTACCTTGAGATCGTGAATATCTTCTAGTAGCTCATTATATTCCTCAATTGTTAGAATTACGGAAACTTTTTTTCCATTCTTATCGATGATATATTTAGGTGATGGTTCGGACATGTTTTTCAAGTAAAAAATTGTTCAATACTTAAATTTAAACTTTTCTTTTCTTATAGATATTCTATGGGAAAATTATGGATTCTAAATTGATAAAAGATATCGTTCTCCGTTCCTCATTTCCTTCCTTATTTGTTTAAGCTCTAGCAATTCTGTATCATTAAGCTCTTCTTCTGGCAGTTTGCTCACTAGCTCTAATCGCTCAACCTTTTTTTTCAACTCTATTCATTCCTCATTAATCATTTCATGTGTTATACATGATGCAACTGATCTTTCTTATTCGGATGATTATTTTGACAATGCTACGGCATTTTAAGAATTTATAATGTTTTCTAGCGACGGAATTAGAATTTCAAATTTCATTTATAATTCAATTTATTCTGACCCCTTAATCTTAAATACAATTTCAGCTGCTTCATTCCATGATTTTCCTTCTTTGACCATTAAAGAATGTAGCTGACGATTCTTTGAACCAGGAATTACAATTATTTCATCTTTTGTTAGAATTCAGATTTAAATACGTTTTTGTTATTGCAATTGCTCTAATCATCTGAAGTACATGTTTTAACGATTACACCTTCTCTTGATTTGGAATACATATACATTACTAGTTGGAGAATATTTAGTAAGAATTATTGGTGAAGTTAATAGAGTAAATAATAAGAATGGTAAACTTCTAGTACTATTCAACTCTAATAGCTAGATCATTTTCCTATAGTTGATTAATATGTCAGTAGAAGTTTATGCTAAACTGGGTCTTTCTGCTAAAGAAGGTCAGATCTATACAATTCTTGTTTCGAAGTTGGTACGAACTAAAGAAGAAATAATATTGTTTGCTGAGGAACTTAAACCTGAAATAGATAGTCTTCTTGTATCCTTGGAAGAAAAAAAGTTCATTCGAACTGTTCCCGGCAAAATTCCCCGATATAACGCTTTAACTCCAGCCATAGCCATTAGTCCAATCCTTACTCAGCAAATTCAGACCACTATATCAGATTTTAACCGTGAAATAGATTCTCTGTGGGAAAAAGGGCGAGTTGATTTACAATTTTTAATCGATCAAGTCCAAGACGGCGGTCAACAGCTTTCAAACTTTGAAAAAGAAATTCAGTCTAAATTAGTAGAATTGATCAATCAAATCAGTGAAAACATTCAAACTAATAAGAATAGAATTAGGGAAGGGATAGATGAAAACATTCAAACTAATAAGAACACACTGACAATGTGTGATGTATCATTTAATCAAAACCTTCTATCTGCAACAACAGATAATCTTGATGACCTGAATGTGAAGGTGGATGAACTAAGATCGAATTTTCAGAAGAAATTAGAAAATAAAATTAATAAGAATACTTCTGAAAAGGTCCAGGAAATTATTCCTAATTTTGAAGCCTGAGTTTCTCAAAATACAGCACTGATTGATTCGGCGCTTCCGAATGCTCAAAATCAAAGAGAAGAACATTTGACAGCAGCAAACGAACACGTTAATAGGGTGAGCTCGGATATTGAGAAGATGAGAGTTGAATTCAACCGACAACTTCCTAAATTCCTTGAAGAATTTTCAGCTCAAAATACAAACGAATTCAACCTTTTTGATAGGACTATAAAATCAGAATTAAATAAATTTAAAGCAAGACTCAATGATATTAATGGTGAGGTAGATAAAAGGTTAAATAAAAAGATCTCTATTGGTAAAAGTGGGTATCAAGATCTTAGCAAAATGGTCAATCAAACCCTTAATGAACTAGATACGTCCCAAAATAAAATTGATACTCGTATTGAAGAAATAATAAACAATTTCACGACATCTAATTCGTCCTTATCAGAGAATATTACTCTAAATTTACATAAACAGAATCTAGAATTTAAAAATCTAATAGAATCCATGCAGAATGATTTTTCTAATACAATTAATGAATCTTTTAATCTAGCATTTTCTAATTTAAAATCTGTGTCAGAAAATCTGAAAATTTCCTCTCTACAACATAAACAATTTCTGGACGAAAAATTGAATGAGGTAGTTGGGACACTGATTGAGAATAATGAGAAGTTATTTACAGATGTAAATCAAACGTTAGTTGAGTTTCTTGAACAATTAAAGATGGAAACGCAATCCATTACGAATCAATTCGTTGAGAATGCTTGGGGTTGTTTTGCAGATATATCAAATATATTAGCTACTGCGGGGGATTCACACTTTGAATTGATTAATAATGAACTATCCTCTATTCTTTCTTTGGTTGAATCCAGAATAAATATGGTTACTACACCTTTAGGAAACGCAATCACAAATATAGCAGCAGAAATACATAACAAAGCAATATTCACACAAGCGTTAATTTTGAAAGATTTTCAGCAAGCTATTGATTCGATTCCAAATCAAATAGAAACAAATCTAGATCAAAGAATGAATTTGATCAATTCATTAAAAGAAATTAATGATTTGGCTAGAGAAATACCAATCGAACCAGTTGAAAACACTTATTTTCAAATCAAACCTTATGAAGATTTAGAAAAAACCATTGAAGCTATGCTTAGTCGAACTAAAAGTACAATACAGATAATTGTTCCACGCATTTCATTATTACCAATCGACGCTATTAAGCTAGTTACACGACGGAGAATTCAAATTCTAACTTCAGTTGATTCGTTTGAACTATTAGATACTATTAAAGATATAGATAATATTCAAATGAGGACTATTGATGAACTTGAGAATATCTATGCAGTTGCACGAGATGGAACAGAAGAAATAATTATTGGATCTGGGAAAAAAGATAAAATTTCTCTCATTGTGACAACTGACGAGCATCTGGCTGGTGTTTTAAAAGAAATCATTCAAGATTATTGGCCTAGAGGGAAATCTGTTTAATCTCGTTTTACTTATGGAAAAATTTAGTCATTTTGTTATTAGATGTGAAGATTATGGCAGAAGATTATCCATTTATTCCTTATTTTCCAGAGACTTTTTCAGAAGAAGAAATGATGACAAGATCAGAAAGTTTCTACCACCATGTAAATAAGCGTCGTTCGATTCGGCATTTTTCTAACCGACCGATTCCCAGGCAAATTGTTAAAAATATTGTTAGAACTGCTGGAACCGCGCCCTCAGGAGCGAAATGATTTTCACTTGAGCATCAATTTTTGATCCTGTTATCTTTCCTCTCATCGTGCACGAAGCTATCTCTACTTTTGAATTGTTACGTAAACGTTTAACTTTGTAGGATGATTTCTCAGTCGATACGTAGAGTTTATCATCAACTCTTACAAACTCGACGGGAGTAGAAACTGGTTTTCCACTTTTATAAAATGATGTTAAACTAATAGTGCGTTTTCCTGTTAATGAATCGAATTTATGTGAGGGTGGCAACCTTTTTTCACCAAATAAACAAAGAACGAAATAAAAAATAAATACTTAATGATAAACAGAATTAATAGTAATTTCAGGATTATTAATCTAAAACAGAATTAATAGCAATTTCAGGATTATTCACAGCATTCACCATCTCTTTTGATCAGCATTTTTTTATGAATTCTTCTGTAACATATTTTTAATTTCATCTGTTATTGTTTTCAATATTTCTGGTGTAATATTCAAAGTATCAATGCTTAAAGCTTCCAAAGCAATTGGTAATTTCTTTAAGAATACCTTCTTATTATCTTCTAAATTTCTTGTTAGAATTTCCTCTTTCTCTCCTTTTGTTTGTACCATTGTTATCTCCAATTCTCCCCTTGCATTTTGTAGTTCATGTTCTTGTTTTAATCTATCAAATTCTTTTTGTTTTTCTAAGGTTGATTTCTTAATTTCGAATTTTTCTCTTTCTTTTTCCTGTTGTTTTTGAAATAACTCGAATTCATTCTCTTGACGTAATAACTCTAGTTCTTTTTCTTGATTTTCATTAATTATATCTAATTCTTTTTGTTCTTCGGTTATGATCGCGTCTGCTTTTAATGAGGATGTTTCACTCTCACGACGTAAACGATTTCTATATTCAGTTTGCATGTACTTGAACACCGTTGATGAAGAAATCTGAACATTTTCGATTTCAACAGTATCTACCTCAATTCCCCACTTCTCTGATACATATGTCAGTTCTTTTTCTTTTAAAGCTTTAATTAATGTTCCACGTTTCCGTACAACATCATCGATGGATAAATTAGCAACCTGATGTCTTATCGCTGACTTTAGTATTGTAACAAATGATTCACTTATCTCAAAAATAGCATTTTCTTCATCTAGAAAATCAAAATGCTGAGCTGATTTGATTGGATCAGTAATCTTCCACACAGCGAATCCATTAACATTAATTCCTTGATTTTCGGAGGTTATCTGATCAGCGACAAAAGATATTCGATTAATAGTTGCAGGAACTTTTAAAAATTGCAGATTTCGACCAATAGTGAACACAGAAGCACCTAATCCAGCATTTCTGTATCGTCCATTTTTATCGATTATTAACAAATAATGAGTAGGTTTCGCTTGAGCTCGATATATGAAAAACACTTTGTCAACACCATTACAATAGAAATTGTGGACATTTTAATATCTATCAGAATTATCAGTAAAAAGTTGACAATAATAATAAGGAGTTGTTTGACTAGTTTCTGCCATTAAATGATGATGATAATTCTTCTGCGAGACGATCGAGTTCTTCCGCGTGTTGGGTCAAAAGTTGCATTGAAGCGGCTTGTTCCTCTGTTGCTGCGGCAACCTCTTCACTGGACGCGCTAAACTCTTCTGATTGAGCTGCAAAAGTTGTTAGTGATTCTCGAAATTTATCAATTCCCGAACTCATGCTTGAAACCATAACATCCATGAAACTATTCACATCAACAGCATTTTTCTTTGTTTCATCAGCTAATCTCCGAACATTATCCGCAACGACTGCAAATCCTCTACCGTATTCACCTGCACGGGCTGCTTCGATAGCTGCGTTTAAAGCTAAGATATTAGTCTGATTTGAAATATCTTCTATCACATGTAAAGTTGTCTCGATGTTTTTGATAGCTTCGCTTAATGAATCTGATATTCCTTCAACATCTTTCGTTGCACGAGCTGAAGCATTAGACTGAGTTGTTGCACCGCGACTAATCTGTTGAATAGATGAAGCAATTTCTATGCCTACTGAATCTACTTCTTTAGCAATTGAAGCAATATCATCAGCTAATGTGAGAACATTATTGGTTGAATTTTTAATCGTGCCAATAGTTGAAGATAAACGATGTACTGTAGCGTTATGCATCTGAACTAAGTGTCCACATTCATCAAAGGAACGCAATTCAAGAGCTTTGTATTTATCATCATCCTTTATTGAAGCAGTTTTAAACATATGATTGGTTATTTCTTTCATTCGAGGATTTGTTGTCCGATAGATAAGAAAATGAGAGATAGTGGCGAATGAAAAGAGCAGTGCAAGAACTACGACATCAGGTTCTGAAATTACTCTCTCTTTCCTAGCTAAGATCATATTTGTTACAAAACATAAAAAACCTGCGAGTAGAACAATGCTTGTGAACAAATTTTTTTGAGCTATAGAAAATGTAGGAAAAAATTCTACATCATTTTTATCAATTAATTTATTTACTATTGGTGCCATAGTTCGATCTAATATCCTCTCCATTACATGGAAAGCAGGTGGACCAAAAATTGCAGGTAAATAAATTGAAGTCATTGCCCAATTAACTATAGCAATCTCATCAAATGTTTCAATAAAGAAATAATACAGAAATAAAAATAAACTAGCTGTAAAGAACATGAAAGGGACATAAATAAGTTGAAAATATCTTCTATATTTTACTATGTTGACACGAATTTCTTTCTCACTAGATAAATAAATTGAATTTAGAAGTCTTTTAAAGATAATATAAAGCATGATCATGTATGGAATAGCGAATAAGCAATAGAAAAGTCCTTGCATAATAATAGGTTCCATATCAAAAGGTTCTGCTCCAACAGAAAAAGATTGAATGTATGTTTGTATAGATGAATAAGTAAAAGCGGGAATGATTGTCAAAGAAACACCTGCTAAAATCAGGTATAATAATGTAGTATTTTTTGATTTTCCTTCTATTTCCCGTACTGATTTAATGACATCATTCATCATTTTTCATCCTACTGTATTGTTAGCTAAGAAGATTTCTTTTGTATTATTTTTAAGGATTCTCGAATTGACTTTCTTATAAAAAATAGAAATGAAATATAACTCATAATATGGGACAATTTAACTGAATGTGCCAATTTTTTTTTTTATTGCACAATCTGAACTAAGTACCAGTGAATATACCTTCTTCTCTTGCTAATCGTCTAGTCATTTCTTTAGCTTCTTTCGTTGATATTGTTATTATTTCATCTGCGATTAGATATTAATTTAAAGTTAGAGTACCTTCTAAAGGTGCTGATGGCATAAAAGGGGAAGGACAACCTATATTATACAATAATGTTAATAATTTAAATATTTCAAAGTATAGTTGTCTTAATTGGTGTACAAATTGTTCCCAAGAGAGCGAATTGAAAATGCTATATCATTTCGCAGTATAGACCGGATCCCTAGAGACCTTGGTGGCCCCGTTAGCGGAATTTCAAAGATTGCATACGAGAAGCTTCTAAATTATTGGAAAATGCCCATTGACGATGTTCAATTTTCTGACTTAATCCAGCAGTTGGCGGTTATTAATGACAAAGTATTGACAAAATTGAAGATTGATACTCGTCACATTAAAATGTCCATTCCTAATCTAGAAGAAATCTCTCATAACGGAAGAATACATTCATTTCATAATGTTTATGGAATAAAATATCAATCTATTGGAACCTCAATGCATAATCTTCTATATTATGAAATGAGCTCTTATCCATTGGCAGACGCATCTTTAAAGGAGGTTATAGAGTTTGAATTTCCCTCCCCCGTTAATGAATGGTTTTCTGGGTGTAAAAAACTAGCTGAAAAATACTGGGAGGAAGGATATGCAGTTGTAGCAGACCCTTTTTCAGGAGGTATTTTGGAACAATGTATTGGCCTGCGTGGTTTTCAAACATTTCTTTCAGATTTATACGGAAATAGAGAGATAGTGGAAGAATTATTAGACAGAAATCTGATAAACCAACAACAAATATGGGAGAGATGGTTAAATGAAGTAGGAGATTGGGTGTCAATTGCCATGTATGGAGATGATTATGGTACTCAAGAGCGACTCCTCTTGCATCCAAAAATGTGGCGAGAGCTCGTTAAACCCAGGGTTAAAAAATTAATTCAATCAATAAAAAGGAATTTTCCTCACATAAAAATACAGCTTCACTCCTGTGGCTCGATAGCTGAGATTATTCCTGATTTAATTGAAATTGGATTTGATATCCTTAATCCCGTTCAACCTGCAATAGGAATGGATCATGCTACTCTAAAACAGTTATATGGATCAAGAATCTGTTTCCATGGAGGAGTTGACATACAGTATGTACTACCTAGAGGTTCTTTATTAGAGGTTGAAAACGAAGTCAAAAGGGTTCTCAATACCTTGGCTAGTAATTATACTGGTTATATTTTTGCCATGGCTCATAATATTTTAGCTGATGTTCCACCAGGAAATATTTCAGCTGCTTTCAATGTATTAGATCAATCGAAGCCCCATTAATTGAATTTATACATTATTCAGAAGAAGGTTGGTTTGACGATGTTCACATCGATCTTAATTTTCCCAGAGGGTTTTTAAAAATTCATCAAATTTTTCAGTTTCTCCAGCCATAGCTAAATTAAAGGCTTCAGTCTCTTTAGTAAAATAATAATCGAGATCTTTCAAAGAAAAACTTTAGGAGCTTTACAGGGAGTAACTTCCTATAATGTAGATATTGTTGTGGTGATGTTTTGGACAATACTTGTTATTCTGAGTTCCCTAATTGCAACTTTAATTCCTATTCTCTCTTTTAAGAGAAAGAAAGAAATAGACTTGATTAGAGAAATTGCATTATAGGATATCATTAATGTATGTGGATATCTATTAATATCCCTGCAAATTATTCTATTTCAACGATTATTAAGAATATAAGGTATATATTTCTGACTTTTTATGCTTCTTTCTTGAACTAAATTGCATTTAATCCAAAGAAATTTCAAACCGTATGTCTCTTCTTTTTTATAATTTATCAATTTTCAACATGTAAAAGTGTAAAAAACAGTTCCTTGGTAATTGATATTCATGACAAGAACCTTCTGGAAGACAAATCTCATTTATCTATGTTTATAAATTCATAAAATAATGACATAAGTAATCAAAGCAGTAGAACGATGGGAATAATTATGAAAAAGAATTGTTGGGAATATCAAGATTGTGGACGACAAAAAAGTGGAGAAAAAGTTAAGGAATTTGGTATTTGTCCTGCATTTCAAGAAAATAAAGTGAATTTAATAAATGGAGGAATCAACGCAGGCCGTGCCTGCTGGGTAGTAGCAGGAACATTTTGTGGAGGAAAATCACAAGGAGCATATGTAAGTAAGATAAATAATTGTACACAATGTGATTTTTATCAACATGTTCGAAATTCAGAGGGTTCAAACTATGTAAAAACACAAGAAATATTGATAAAACTGAGATCCTGATACCCAATTACTTCTATATTTTCAGCTCAAATCTTACATAAACTACTTACTGATCGAGCAGATTTTTCTATGAATTCTTCTGCATCTAAGATATTTTCATTTATTTTCATAATTCTGACCTCAGAACATTCTAGCTGATGTCCCACCAGGAAATATCTTAGCAGCTTTCAATTTATTAGATCAGGCGAGCAATGGAGTTGGAATGATTTAATGGAAGATAAAAGTGTGCTCAACAATAGTCTTTACAAGGAAGAAATTCAATCAAAAGGATCGCTACGTATTTCAATTATTATTTTAATGATTTCTATTCTTGTGATAGATTACCAAATTTATATACGTTAGTCAGTAATTAAGGTCACCATAATGAAATTTAGAGAAAATGTTTTAGCAGCTATAGGAAATACTTCGATAATAAGATTAAATAACGTTGTACCTCCAGATCACGCAAAATTATTGGTAAAATTAGAATGGGAAAATCCTACTGGAAGTATGAAAGATCGTATGGCACTAAAAATGATAGCAGAGGCAGAAAGGGATGGTCGTTTAAAAAAGGGGGGCACAGTTATTGAATATACAGGAGGAAGTACTGGCACATCATTAGCACTGATTTGTGCGGTAAAAGGCTACAATCTTCAAATTGTATCCTCTGATGCTTTTAGCCAAGATAAAATTGATCATATGAAAGCTTTAGGTGCAGACATAACGATTATTCCCAGTAGAGGAGGAGGAATTACAAAGGAGCTTATTGAGGAAATGATTGAAACAGCTAGGAATCTTAATCGGGAACCTAACACTTATTGGACTGATCAACTAAACAACGAAGATCATGTCGCAGGCTATCATTCATTGGGCGAAGAGATATGGGAGCAGACGAATGGTCAAATAAGCGCATTTGTACACGTTGTTGGCACTGCAGCTTCCATTAAGGGCACATCAACTGCTTTAAGAAAATATAATCCAGATGTAAAAATTGTTGCTGTCGAACCTGCCGAATCACCTGTGTTATCACAGGGGAAGAGTGGATCTCATGGTATAGGAGGTATCGGGATTGGTTTTAAACCACCTCTGTGGGAGCATAGTATAGCTGACAACATAATACAAGTTTCAACTCACGAAGCTAAAGAAATGGCTAAGCAGTTGGCGAAAAAAGAAGGAATCTTTGGAGGTACATCCTCAGGTGCTAATGTAGTTGCTGCTGTGAAAGTCGCACAGCAGTTAGAACCCAAAGATACTGTTGTCACTGTCATAGTTGACTCTGGCCTTAAGTACATGAGTACTGATCTCTTTAAATAAATATATTAGTAATTTACTTTCTCTTTTTCATCCTATACCACCGTGGAGTGAAGGTCAAGACCCCGGAAAACATTCCCAGAATGTTTTCACTTTCACTTTCTATAAATCACTTCCCTGAATAATCTGAGGATATTCGTTATACAATGGTCGGTACAACTACATACAGAATAGCTGATATAAAAGTAAGGACAACTAATACGAGAACGATCATTCTCGCATTTGGATCCATTTTAATACCCGAGGATGCAGCAGCACGTATATTAAGACCGAGGAGAAGAATCCCTAAGACTAAAAAAATCGCGCCAATGAGAACTAACCAAAAAGCTACATCAAACAGAACTACAGCGACAGCTGGTGTTGATTGATGTCCGACAATCGCAATAATCATTGCTGCTATAAAGAGAGCAAAAGTTGCGCCTAGAATGTAAATCCCGACTAATCCACCAGTTTTTTTTAAATCAAAACTTATAATTGCCAATTTTTTTTCACCTATCAATTGAAAGTTACTATTTATATTTGATCGAATCTTAAAAAAGTTTCGCTCTTTTGCCTTTAACAAATCATCAACGGATTATTCGTCTTCCATGTTTGATAACGATAAACTTTAGCAAATTGACTATTAGAATAACATCCAAAAAAATTACAATTAGATATGGAATAATTGGTCATTCACAGTTATGGAATAATGTTGAAGATGTTATTTTAGATGAAACATCTATGATTAGCTATGGGGGATGGGGAATTAGAATAGGAAGATTTGGGGGAAAATGGCGCTTAATTTTTAATGTAATAGGGAAAAAATGTGTTTTACTCCAATTAAATCAAGGTAGATTTCGTGAATTTGTGTTTTCTACAAATTTTCCTGAAGAAATTTTCAAGATAATTAGAGAACGAGTTTTTATAAACGATTAGATTATTCAGGGGATGGTACTCACACGAATATTTTCTTAATTAAACCAGCCTGTTCCTGCATTTATTGCTTTGATAAACGAAATAGTAGAATGGAAAAAAAAAGGGAAAAATGTGATTATCTTTGGATAATCATTTGGTACTTAGTACCTTCTTGGTTTGCGTTTTCTATAACAATCCTGGCAATAAACTGGTCTAGTTCCATCAGGCTTGAAAGGAACTTCCGTTTCGTTTCCACAATCAGCACAGGTTACTTTGTGCATTTCTCGTGGTCCACGATTGTTTGAATTTCCATAACTCATAATATTCACGTAATTTCGCTGTTTAGTTTTCACGCAGAAGAACCAGACATCTCTGCATTTGCTCTCAATATTAAAATTTCAACATTTAAAATGAATAAAAATCAATAATAAAAGTAAAAATTATACAATTGTAAAACTAACCGATAGAATCAAATTCTAAATAAATGAAAACCATGTTGGCAATCATTACGAGCACATTATAAAGATTTATATAAAATAATGATAATTTTATCATTCCTTGTCGAGAATAGTTCAAAAACTAGTTTTTATTTATAATGAAGTTCAAAGGCTTTTCTGTCTTGATTTCGCGTTGACACGCATTTATTTTTCCATTTTAATTCCTCTAAGTCCTTGTAATCCTAATGAAGATTTCAAGAATGCTTATTGAACTCTAAAACCTTTTTAATGGATGATATTATTATCATGGCTCGTATTTACTCTAAGTTCAAATAGATGGATGGTATTTTCTAAATGTAAATTAGTTCCATTTTATGTAATCTGGTGATGAGTGATGAATTTAGGAATTAAGGCCACTTCTTCAAATTAAGGAGAATCAGAAAGAATAGATTTAATCTTGTTAGATTTTTGTTTTAAGTCAAGAATCCTTAAAATTCAACTTTTTCACCTGGTATTTTGGGAAATAAAGTCACTTCTTTGATATGCTTTCTTTTAGTTAAAAATCTGACAAGTCGTTCTATTCCAAGACCTCCTCCAGCACTGGGAACTAGCAATCCTTTCTTAGCCAGATCTAAATGAAGTTCCAAAGTTTTTCGGTCTTGATTTCGCTCCTCAATCTTCTTCACAAGAATATCATATTCATAATCCCGTTCTCCACCAGATAAAGCTTCTCCATACCCATATGGATAATAGAGGTCATAATTAATATAGTGTCCTTTCTTATCTGGATCTTCTTTGTCATAGAATTCTCTTTCGAAATCAGTTATCCAGAAAGGATCTTTCTCTTGAAGTGATATCTGTTTTTTATATTCCTCCCCATATTCTTCTCTTAAATCCCTGCTCCAATATACTTTGAAGGGCTTTTTAGGTACTCGAATTTTGATACCATCTTTCTCCAGATCGGCTCCACAAGAATTCTTAACTTCTATGATGATGGAAATAATTAAATCCTCCATTAATGCTCTAAATTCATGTGCAGATGTGTTCCTCATCTCAATATCTAGCTGTGTAAATTCTAGTAAATGTTTTCCGCTGGTTTTTAGCTCATTTAGTTCAAAACGTATGTTTGGAGATAGAACATAAATACCTTCACATCCTAATACTGCGATAGCAAGTTGTTTATGGAAAATCATACTTTTTGTCAATTGGAGATCTTGACCCAAGTATTTAATTTGCGGTTCATAAACAGGATGGGATAACGGATCAGTAATTTGAGAGAGAATTACAGGCATCAATTGAATGAAGCCCTTACGATAAAAAAAGTCATGAATAGCATGTAATGCCACAGTTTGAACTTTTAATATCTGTAACATTTGTGTGTCTAATTTTAATGTCGCAAGCTTTGATTGAGGTGCTAATTTAATCGTCATTGGTCTCACAGCTATATTTTTCATCTCGTAATGGAGTATATTACCTCTATATTTTGCGCTATATGAATACTACGATAAAAAAATGGAGTATTTCAACTAAAAAGAGAACTTTTTTAAGATAAAATGGAAAGTTCTACCCATATGGATGAAACAAATAGAAAAATAATTAACGCCCTTGAGCAAAATTCTCGCTTATCTACAAATGAGATTTGGAAAATAACTGGGATCCCTCAAACCACAGCCTACAATCGAATAAAAAAATTAAAAGAAGAAGGAATTATTGAAAAATTCACAATAAAACTCAACAAGAAAAAAATTGGTAAGGGATTGGCAGCATATATTCTCTGTACTGTTTCCTATCGATCAATAGAGGGAAAAAAATTAAGTCAGATTGATGTTGCAAAGAAAGTAAAAGCAATGTCTGCAGTTGAAGATGTTTCAATTGTAACTGGCGAAATTGATCTTATTGTAAAGGTTGCTGTAAAGGATGTGGACGCGTTGAATGACTTTATTGTTACTAAATTGAGAGATATTGAAGGTATTGAAAAAACAGTAACTTGCATTGTTCTTTCAGAGGTTTAGGCGAATTTTATTGTTTTTTCAGATAGATTGATCGAGATCAACTAACCAGTGATGTATTGGAACCATATTCTTGCTATGTTCAAAACAAACATCGACGAGCTCAGGTTTTTGTAAAGTTTCAATATCAATTTTTGGTGAAATACTATAAAGGCCTTTGTATTTTAACAATTCAGCTCGTTTGTGCGATGGATCAAAACCACGTGGAACTCTCTTATAGTGACTACCCCCAATTTTATAACCCCCTGCATTTCGCACACTTTCTAGAGCATTGACCAATTCTTCTCCTTGTTCATCAGAATGAATGGCCTCACGATAAGCATTGAGGATTGGCTTGGAAAAACCATGCATCCCCTGATATAATCCTCCTCCATTCATATCCATTCCAAAGAAAATTCCAGGATGTTGCATTTTCTTTCCTGATCCTTCCCAAAAAATTACTCTGAATCTGGTATGATAGGGTGATTTGTCTTTACTAAATCTAATATCGCGATGAATCCGCATGATTGATCCTCTTCCATTAGTTTGAGTATCATATTGTAAACCAATGGAGATTTCCTGAAGTTTTTGTCCTAAGGAATGAACGAAAGCTTGACCTGGATTTAGTAAATGTTTTTTATATTCTTCTTTATTTTTTTTAAACCACTCACGATCATTATTTACAGCTAAATCTACTAAGAAATTAAAACCCTCTTTCGGAAATCCATTAAATGGTTTTATAGTCGTTATTCAATTCCACTCCTATTAAAATCTGAAAATCAGTATTTTACTTATTGAATTGCCTTTTAAAATAATAGACTCTTCCAGAAGGATTACTGATTTCAGTTAGGGTAGACAACAGCTTACTTTTAAAGGGTCAATCATGGACATTTATAGACAAATGGGACAAAGAGAAGAGGGGAAAAGGTGGTGAGAAGATAACAGGAAAAGAGAATTGGATTAAGCAGTTATAGATAATGACTAAAAAAGACGTATCTCCTACGATATTAGCAAACTCAAACGGTTATTTTTTCTTTAGATTTTTTAAAAGTCCGAAATAAGACGAGTTTGGTTTTAATTAGGGGGTATCTTAGGTTTATAAGGGAGAACGTGCCTGTTCAATACCTGGGAGATCAACAGACTCGGTTTGGATTTGAATACTTAGAAACCTCTTTAAGAGCTACAAACAGAAAAATAATGGTTATTAATGAGACGGAATGTAATGATGATTTGGTCCAAGATATGATTGATGTCCTCACCTCATTCTGCGCTCGTCTTTATGGAAGGCGGTCTGCTAAACGTCGGGCGAAAAAAGCGTTAAAGGCGTGTCAAACATGACTCAAGTAACTCTATCTTATCCGTTAAAACTCCCCCAACACGCAGAGCTTCGCGTTCAACTTGATAATCTTAAAGAAATGGTTCTACAAGCAGCACAACAACTGTTAGAGCGAGTATGGTCTGAAGAATGGTTACATGTTGTCAAAAACCGCACAAACAAGGCATATAAAGTCATTGGAGAAGAGCAAGTCCAACTATCAGTTAAAGGACAACTGCTCTATTTGCCATCACGAATCAGACGCTGTATTGCAGAAGTGGTAGGACGAATCCTCCGCTCTCAAGTAGAGCGACAAGAGTGTTATTCAGATGTCCTACGAATCGTTCAAATGACTGGAGTAACAGGTAACCTGAATTCTTTAGTCAAACTTGTTGCACAAACATTAGTGAACTTTGAAGGAAAATATTACAGGCGAGCGTTGATTCGACAGGCTTTACGCACTTTTCGGAGATATTATTATCAGTTAGGCTTAGATCTCGAATTATTAACCCGTATCCCTTATACACAAATGGTTAAACCTGCCATTAGGTCTTTTATCCTCCCTTATGCACCTGATGATGGCCAAGCCATCCGCTTTGCTCAGAATAAAGATAGAATTCGCATTCAATTAAAGCTTCCTAAGATGTCTCACCCTTTCAGCAGACAAGATTGGCAGTGGCAGTCATTTTTCGTTACTATTCCGCCGAAAGTGTATTACCGAGTTACTGGTCCTGCGAGTACCAGTAGTTCTAGTAATCCTAGTAATTCTATCCATCTACCCACTCTTCGGTATATTACCTTGAAAGGGGGGTTAGTTGTTCCCTTTCTTGAATTTGCTTGGATTGTTAATTATCCACACAAACCGTTCTTACGAAATAAACGAGTTATGGCAACCGATCTTGGTGTCATCAATCTGACGACCTCGGTGATCTGTGAGGCTGGGTCGCAGCTTAGTAAACCAATTTATTGGTCGCCAAAAACTCAACTACTACAAAAGATTGACCAATTGTATCAGCATCTTACACGATTGCAAAAGAAGCTGGATCGTTATCCTGTGCAATGGCTAGGTCAGGGGAAGCGACAACAAGATAGAGAACGCCTTTATCGGAAATTGAACCGGTATCGTGAGCTTATTGTCCATTTGGCTAGTAATTTCCTTTTAGAAACCGCGATTCTTTGGCAATGCCAAACAATAGCGTTAGAGGATTTACGTGCATACGATCCTCCGAAAAACAGACGTAAACTTTCTCGTAAGCTCTCCAATTGGTTACGTGGCTCTTTATATGAAACTCTCCTCTATAAAGCGAAACGAGTTGGGATTCAAATTAAACGAGTCAGTGCTTATTGGACCTCCAGTTATTGTCCCCGTTGTGGT
>SDBT01008201.1_pt1 | contig 17087 bp, 21 predicted proteins | sample 2277101 | NCBI WGS metagenome assembly SDBT01 (sample SAMN10404973, study PRJNA504765) | marine sediment metagenome | isolation source: marine sediment core GS10_PC15, 103 cmbsf | place: Arctic Ocean: Southern Knipovich Ridge | collected 2010
TATAATCTTTTTCGTTATTAATGTAATCAGGCTCTCCAAGAATAGATATTACCTTCTCTCTTGATATTCCTTTTTTAATACCATCAAATTTTTTGCTGGCTACCATAGTGAAACTCTCATTTACTTTAGCTTCACTTAACATAAGTTGCAACTCCCTCTTAAGAGCTATTAGTGCTTGCTCTTTTTCTGTCAGTCCTAGAGGAACTTCTATATAATTGATAGCTGCTATTACAGAAACCCAATCAAATTCTTTTCTTGCATTAACTTTTGCGATGAATAAAGAAGCTGATAAATAAAATATCGAAGCGATACTTATAACTAAGACAACAGTTAATCCTTTTCTAATTTTTCTGCACTGAGCCGTTGCATCACGAAATTCACTATTAGTATACATTTTAATAATCTCCCCAACCTACTAATTTATTATCCAAAAATACTGCCTTATGTGTAATCTTAGGACTCCATCCAGGGTCATCAGCAACAAAATATCAAGTTGTTTGGATTTGTTTCTTTCTGTAGTCTCTATATTGAACACACCTTATTTCATAAGGCATACCCCATATCTCCCATACTTGAGTCTTAGTCATGTCCTTCTTAAGAGGAGTTTCATCATCTAAAAAATTGTCGCTCGAAGGAGAAGCTATAAAAGGATCTTCAGGCTCTACTTCCGAATGCCACTCAGTTAAAAGATTATCAGTGAATTTAACTTCCAAAGCAGTATCTTCCCAACCTCCTTTATCCGTATAATGATACTCCCACTCAACCTCTGCCTTATTATCTCTATAACTCTTGTCAACTTCATCAGGCTTGCCAAGTATTGCATATGCCTGTTTCTTAGTCATATTAAATTTTACAGGAGGCACTTCATCCCTAAGATATTTTGCAATCTTTTCAGGGATATGCTTGCCACTACTATTTCTTTTAGGAGGATAATTTTTAACAACAATAGAACCATCGGATTTGGCTTCAATCCATTCAAAATTCTTTTTTTCACAACGATCTGCGTAACTTCTATGATCACTAATCTCATCATATTCTTTTTTATCAACTGATATGTGATAAGATATGCAATAATCACAGTAAACAGCATAGTGGACTACACCATTTACTGTTACTTTTGCTGCTCCTCTTGACCCTTGTTTGCCTTGACTAAGAACCTTATTGGCTTTCTCTATAGACCTAGCGACTTTTGCCTTTGCCGCAGTGTCCAATCTATATAGCTCAGCCAGTGCTGCAACTTGAGTATCACTCAACTTGAGTTCTTTGAGCATAGCCTCTTCGGTATAAATTTTTGCTATGGACTGATTGTTTTTTTCGGCATCATCAGCAAGTGTTCGTATTACTTCTGCATCTCCGATCAATTTAAGAGTTTCTTTGTGAAGAGATACTATGTGTTTTTCTTGTTCTGATAATGGAATCATAGGCAGATCCATATTTGTCAATTCATACTCTATCTCATCAATACGATTGACAGAGACTCCTGCCTTGTCATCTTTTGTTCTTTGATAACCTCTTGATAGTTCAAGATAAACAGGGACAGAGAGAATACCAATAAAGAAAAAACTAAACATAAATGTTCTTGTTTTGAACCAATCCATAGTAGCTCCATTGAAATATCAGCACTCCTATGGGCGTTTATCGCCCACAGAAGATACTGTTCAGTGTTATTTAGTTTGCTAGAGCCGCATCGATCTTTTCGATAGTGGTTTGACTATCTACTTGAGTCACATTGAATGGAATAATTACCACTCCTACAGGTGCTCCATCAACGCCTGACGCATTAAGCTCTTTTCTTGAAACTTTACTTTCGTAATTATCAAAAGCTTCTTTTAGAGCCGACTGATTCAATAGGCCATCTGTCAAACCAGCAACTGAACTTGCTAACTCATTTGCTTTTGCCTGCAACTCAGCATTCATTTCCCTGGCCTGGAGCTTTTTAAGTTCATTTTGATAATCAGCGATATTGTTTTTAACTGTTGCTATATTTGCCATACCATTTTTGTAATTAACGTCAAGACTTGATATAAGTGAATTTGAAATTGTTATTCCATTCTTGAGTGCATCAATCTGTGCTAATCTCCACTCTACATTACCATCAATATCTTCAACGGTGTATGACTGACCTTCTATGATATAGCTTTCTTTTCCTTGCTCCAACAGGCCTTTAGCAATAGCAATAGCTTCCTTTTGTTCTGTCATAGCTAATTCCATCTTTACTACTTTTTTCTTTTCCCCGATCAGCCTAGACTTTAGATCTTTAAGTTCGCCCACGGCATCTGCGGTTTTGCCGATTTCAGTTTTGATCAAAGAGTTGATACGGCCTACATCAAAAGCTGTTGAAGTGTTTTTATTAACAGCAGATTTGACTACTTCCCTGCCTCCACCAATTATGCCCTTGAAGCCATCAGTGCCAAAAACGATACATCCCATTGCCACAATTACTATTGCCCCTACAATATACTTCTTCATCTCTACGTCCTTTCAAAAACATTATTAATTCTTATTTATACAGCATTATACAAAGATTTTAATGTTTTGCAAGGACTATTTTCACTTTTTAATATTTTTTTCACTTTTCAACTTAAAAACGGGGAAACTCCATCCTCTTCCAGGGTTTTCGTTCCATCCGACAGCAGAGCCATTCTCTAATTCCACCCAGAAATAGACGTTTTTGTGGGTTCCAGGCCATCCTACCATATCATCATCTAAGTGGTGACGATGCTCTGCTGTGACCCTAACATTCCTCATTGCATATGCCCTTGTTTTGTCATATTCGCAACCTACAAGATCATTTGGCATAACATCTTTTAAAGTTTTATCTTTCGTATCCATAGTAAGACCTATCAAAAAATAGTTGTCTGGAAATCATTCAAACTTTAAACTCTCTAATATATTTACTTCCATATCTTTCATGCTGAGTTCTAAAATAACCATTGACATACATTTAAACACAAGCATGTAATCGTCTTCATTCATTTCTCCAGGGTCTGGAAATCTATCGCAAAGACTTACAACTTTACTTTTCTTAGTATAAAGTTGTCTCCAAGATAGATTTCTTATACTATCAACAGCCTCTAGTCTCTCATTAACAGGAACACTTTCATCGGCAGACTTAGCATAGTACTCTACTTCTCTTGATATTTGATCGGTCAGATGTTTAGGCAAATTCTTTAAAATTTCTTTAGCATCTTTTAAAAGAGACAGTCCTTCTGGATTTAATCCTCCTTCGATCCTTTTAGGAATCTTCTCAAGAGTGCCTTTATGAAATTCTATATATTCTAAAACAATATTTGCGCATTGCAAAAATAAGATATAGTCAAAAGCCTCTACCTCTTTTTTACACATTAGGATTTCTGATAAAGTTTCTTCGTGCTCCTTTATCTCATCCCAGTCTTTCTTTATTTTTCTTTCAATTGCTATTTTTTCTTTGAATTCCATCGTTATATTCATCTGCTTTCTCGTTGTGTGCTATCACATACTCATTTAGATATTCTGTCAACTCTACGCACTCTGTAGGAGTCGATGGTGTTGTCCATTCACTATCACCATGTCTTTTCGTAGCATGAATTATCACTTTGCACTCAGACATCTTCTGCATAACAAAAGGTTCGTTCCATAAACGAGTAAGCTCTTTAGCCTCATCACTTTGAAAACCAATCTCTAATTTTTCAATTACTCCATGCAACCAAAGAGCATCAAGAGGTTCTTTATAACCATTTTCTATTTGGCTATACTTTGATGCCAGTATATCTAACTTCTTAGCCATCTTCCTTAGGCCAACATTCTTTTCTAATCTCAACTCTTTTAATTTTTTGCCAAAAAACATTCCTTCTTGCCTTACAAATGGTTCATAGGATAATCTAACAAGTTCCTTAAAGTCGGGATGATCGTCTGGTAATCCCAAAGCCCGATAAACCTGTGCTAAATATCTCATACAATCAGGCCTATCGATCTGCCCATTTTCTATGTCTGACAGTTTTGCAATACTATGAGAAGTTCCCATGGCCTCTTTAAATTGTTTAAGATCCATGATAGTGTGTTTTGATCTTAACTCTTTTAATTTTTGTCCGAAGAACATTTTACTCTCCTTTGTCTAATAATTTCTTCAAATATTCATTCTCTCGTTTGGTAGCTTCCAAATCAAGTAAAACATATTGATATTTAATATTAAGATCTTGCATCTCGTCTTCTAAAAACTTAATACCTATGTTTAACTTGTCAAATTCCTTTTGTGCTTTCTTAGATAATCTCAGTGTCATAGTTGTCATTTCCATATATATTGTTTAAACTTATTATTCTCAAAGAAGCCTTTACAAACCTCTCTTAAATTATCTTCTCTCCTCTTCATTTCTTCAATATGTTCAGTCCAAGAAGGATCATTAAGAGATTTATAATTAGGATCTTCCGCTTTGTTAAATTCATCTGCCTTAATCATCCCATTATGATATTCGTTGTAACTGTCAAACACTTTATAGATACAAGGGCCGTCCCAATATAATTGAAGATCATACTTCTGAGCTATTTCATGCATAAGAAAATAAGAAAATGTATAATGAGTTCCACCATAAGGATAGTCAAAGTCAATACTATTATCGTAATGACTATTAAACCCCATGTAAGTAGTAGATGAATTTCCCTCAAAATCAACATTGAAAGTTAAGTAAGGATGATCAGATACATCTGTAACAAGACAGTCTTCGAACAAAGATAAAAACTCTTCCTTGTCCTTAGCATTTTTAAATGAAGCCTCTATTGATCCACTCATTAAAAATCTTCCCAACTTCCATTCATCGAACTACTAAGAACTTCATACTCAATACCCAGTGCATCTTTTACGATATTAAGATCTGTAATGCCATACATCCATATATCCCCACAACTCCATCTGCCTCTCCAAGGACACGGAACATCAGTCATTTCAACATCATCAAATTCTTTATGACGATATCCTGTTTTAGCCTCTCTATATTTTAAAGATCTCTTACTATTAAGATAGAGATTTAGACCATACTTCTTTCCATTATGCAGCAAAAGAATATCAATACCTTCATTTGTATCTAAGCATCTGTTAAATCTTACTTCTACTCCATGAGTTGCCAACTCTTCTCTTAACTGTAAGGCAAAAAGACAATCTCTTAGTAAGGAAGTATATGCTCTATACATTCTTCCCTTCACACCGTCATGTTCCTGTTCATCAAAATTCTGTTGAGCAAGCCATACGCTTTGTTCATCATAATATCCTTCATAAAATTCCTTTTGTGTGGGAATTCTTTTATGAGAAAAAATGAAACCCCACACATATAGAGCAAAGTATGGAAAACTAATCTTATCCTCAATCTTAGGTATTAATGTACTTTCACGTTCTAACTTTTGAACACCAACATGCTCACATGCTTCCGTAAAACTAAATTCCACCTGACACAATTCATCAGGGAAATCTTCCAAATTTAATTCTTTCATATTTCTATCACAATCGGTTCTTTACTCCTATTGTATCGCTCATCCAACACAGAGGCATTGATATACGTGATACTATCTTCTACCACTATTCCATGCTTGTTATGGTTATGCCCAAAAACTACAAGTTTAGGTTTTGTATTTTTTATCCTATTTGCAAGATTCTTACAGCCCATACGTTCATTATTTTCACCTATTTCATCCATTATCCCATGAGGAGGGCTATGAAGAAGAAGTATATCAAGACCTTTAGGAATATTTTTCCAATATCTTTTTATATGTGCAGGCTCTCTATTGAATGCCCAATCCATAAAAGGCAATTGTACAGGAGATCCATAAATCTTCTTACCAAGAATTTCTATAGACTCATCTTCTATATAATGAAAATTGGTGTTCATCTTAGGAACTCTACTAATAGCTTTCTCCCATATCCAATCATGGTTGCCAGCCACGCAGATGCATTCTTTAACAGGTTGTTCTAATAACCAATATCTAAAGTGTTGATTTAACCAATCCTCTTGCATGGAGATAGAAGTTGCTGCATCATGGTAAGCTGGACAAAGATCTCCTGCTATCAGAAGCAAGTCTGCCTCTGGAACTTCAAAACCAAGATTGCCATGCATGTCAGCTATACAACAAATCTTCATAACAACACAAACTCTTTCTTATTATATTCAGCTAAAAAATTGATCTTTCTCTTAGCCCTTGCTTTCCATATACAACCACTTGGAATGTCCCATCCATAATACCATATAAGGTTAAAAGATAATCTCAAACTGTAAAAGTATGGATTGATCTCTATTCCATCATATTCATTCTTTACTCTGTTCCAATCTATCATTACAGAACCAAATTGGTTATACGGATATTCCGTCTTTTTATATTTTTTACTAAAATCTAAAACCTTATCTTTTGTATCTAAGAACAAGATGTTAGATCTATCGTCTAATTGAATCTCATAAACATATTTGCCTATGCCATTAAAATTCTCTCCAAGACACCATTCAATCCAACTGCTACCCATGGCATACCACAGTCCTACAGGCTTAAACTCATATGGCTTTTTGAAAGGTCTTCTGAATCTGCTATATTCTCTATTTGTAGTGAATATCCTTTTACCTTCAAGCACACCACTATCAACAAGTTTTTGTATAGCATCATCCATTACACACTTATCTTTTCTCTATTCCATACTTCTTACAAAAATCTTCTGCCTTTATTTCCATATCGTCAATTGTGAAATCTTTTTTTAATTTGGACGATACTTCTTCTTTTCTTTTCTCAACTATATCAGCATTATCTTTATAATACTTTTCAAATTCTCTCGAAACAGCAAAGTAGTCGCTTGCCTTAACCGTGTCGTCATATTTATCTTTGTTAGCTTCATCCCACTCTTTTCTGATAATCATCCTTGTCATATCCTTGACTCTTCTATCAAACTTAGGTAGATAATGCATCACCCTATCAACAGGATTAGGATCTTCTTTTGTAAATCTCCACCTCAACGGAACAGATATATCAGTTGCCGATGCCACTATGTCTAATCCAAAACCGCACTTAGCAGGAACTCCTGAGCCAGGGAGAGCTTCGTCCCATTCTTTACCTCTCTCTTTCCACTGTTCACATGTGATGCCTTCTGGCTGATCGGTATTATCATAATAGCAATACTCTTCAATCTCATCCATATAACTAAAAATCTCTTGAACATCTTTGTCCTCTGAATAAAGCATCAAAAACATTTTGTCATTAGAAGGAAGAATCGTTACATTACAATAAAAATCATAATAAAAATATTCATGCATCCTCTGACTTTGTTCTCTATAAATCACTGATTTTCTGTCAACAGCATCCATAACAAGATTCGATAAAGTTCTATGAGAATTTGTCATATCGTAAATAGTATGATCTGTCTCACCATCTAAGGGATCAGGAAACTTACAATATACTTCTAATCCCAACATCTCACGATCATAAATGCCAACGACATCACTTGCCACCAACTCAAAATACTTTTCTTCATAATGCTTTATAACTTGTTCTTTAAATTTAAAAAGAATATCTCTTGCTTCTTTTAAATTTTTCGGGTCAGATTTAAACTTATACCCGTTGTATATCTTTGTACTCACATCTTCACCTTCATTTTCTTATAAAAGTCTCTGATAATAACTAAAAATTCATCAGGTATTCTCTTCATTGCTTCCATAGCTATCTCATCAGAGATGTCCTTATAAAAAGCTTCTGCTACTGATCCTGCAATACATGCTAATGTATCTACATCTCCACCCATCAATACACTATTCCTAATGCAATCCTCAAAAGAGTTTGATTCGAAGAACGCTGTCAATGCCTGGATCACAGTTCCTTTACAAGTTAGATCAAACTTATAATTGTTCTTATAAAAAGCTACATCACGATCAAACTCATAGTTAAAGTTCTCTTCTATGATATACTTTATATCTTCTTTGTCCGTTCCTGTCTTTGCATAATAGATAGCCAATGCAAGAGCTTCCGCTCCATCCATAGCGTCAGGATGATTGTGAGTTACCTCAGCACTCTTCCTTGCTTCATCCATAACTTTACTTGCATCTTCATAGTAAAGACCGACAGGGCTAACTCTCATAGCTGAACCATTTCCCCAACTATTATAAGGCTGAGGATCATGATCATACAGCCATGCTTGGAACGAACCACCATAGCCTCTATGCCTATACTTCCTACCTAACTCTAAGTAGGCATCTTTATAAGGTATGTCCTCAAGGATAGCCTTAGCAGTAGCCACAGTTAAAATGGTATCATCTGTGAACGTGGATCTTTCGTTGAAGAGAGGAAAATCATAATCAAAGAAATTCATTCTCCTACCTTCGTAGGGTGATCCTATTACATCTCCTATTATTGCACCTATCATATTTTATCTTTCTTTTATGTCTAATTCACTTATGCTGCCATTAGAAATTCTTTTCTCATCCTCGTAAGGAGATACAACAGTTCTAATAAACTCTGTTTTACAACACTCCAACATCCCTACGATATTATTTAGATGCTGATAGCTTAATCCATCTTTTCTAATAGAATTATGTATAAGCTTTGTTATAACGTAGTTATAATCTCCCATCCTATCAGATTCCCAACATCTAAGCTTATCACTTAAAACTTCAATTAGTCCGTCTAATTCTTTTCTTCTTTCCTGCGTTATATAAGGCATTACTCATATCCTTCCCATGTTAGGCCAGGTATTTCATAAATACAATCTGAAACTTTTCCAAATAACAATTCATCAAGACACACAAAGTGAGTTCCATTTTTATCAATCTCTTTACGCTGGTGATGATGTCCAAAGATCCACTGCTCAGGCTGATGAACTTCAAGCATAGCCTGCAAAAGTTTCTCCGTGTAACTATCATGTTCTAACTTCCACTCATTAGTTACAACATCTTTTTTCATAGACAAAGGACATTCATGTGAAACCATAATCTTAGGTCTATGAAGTTCGTAAGCAGCAAAAGCTTGCTTCATTTGCTTTTCAGTTAGCTGCTCATCTTTCCACCAAGTTAGATTAGGAATCCTTCTCTCGTAATCAATAGAGAAACCACCTGAGACATAAAACATATTAGGCTCAGGAATAAATCCCCACTCGCCTAAATAGTTAGGATGTGTACGACAAAGCTCAGGATCATCATGGTTTCCTCTGATAAACTTATGTTTAGCATCGATCTCAGCAGGCCAATCTTTTCCGTCCTTCACAAAATTAATAGAGTCGCCCGAAAGAGGAAAACCTACTGACATGTCTCCGCATTGAAGAGAACAGTCCATGCCTTTTCTGCCACCTTTATGCTGCATCTTATGAACTACATGCATGTAGGTATTGTAAGCACCATGATTGTCACCTATGAACCAGATCCTACACCTCTCTTACTGCATTCCTATACTATGTTCTCTCATCCATTGTTCTGAACCTGCAATTTCTTCATTGCTTAGCCAAACACCTTCTTCGGCAAAACCACCTGCATCTTTATGCTTGATGATATACTTTGCCGCTGATCTGATGTTGCCAGAGTGGACAACTGATCCACTACGAAACTTATAACGATTGTAATAAGATTCAGTTCTTATCAAATCCTCACATATCTCTGTCTTGACAACCAACCAATTACCGTTATCAATTTTCTCATAAGGGAAGCAACAAGTTTTTCCCCACAAAACACCATACAAACCAAATTGAATATCAATATCTTTTGTAAAATCTTTTGCTTCTATAAAACCTTCTGGCGGATAAACATTACCGCCTATATCCATCCAGTTACTATCAACATACACTAACATTAAAACATAACAACCATATTCACTTTCCATAGAAACACCTAAATCAGCAGATAATATTACTGATTATATTATACGCTATGTGCTTTCACTTACAAAGGAAAAATGTATAAAGTGAAACACCCTACACATCATCCCCATTGTTATTACAAGTAAACATAGACACTGCCACAGAAGGCTTATAACCCTTCAAACGGTTCAATGTAGGTCTAAACGATTTAAACACGCTCTCACGAGTGTACGAATCACAACTCCTTACTGCTTTGTAAAATGAACACTTTCTCATCATAAATATATAGTTTGATGCGGCATTAAACTTATCACTTTTAAATTCATCAGGGTTTTCTTTTACGTAAAGAGCAAATTCTTTGTCGCTCTGCCAAGCTGTGCTTTTCTCAAAAAGTCTTTCAACTTCTTTCACAAAATCGCTCAACTGCCCTTCCAGTATAGCAACAATTAAGTGGAAATCTCTTTCCATTTCCTCAGGCAAAGAATACTTTAACTCTTCTACATCTTCGCCTGTTCCTAATGATCTCCATATCGCCAAAGGAGTAACTTTACACATCAGCCTATGAACACGAACGTACTCATCTCCCTTGATCTTCAAACGAACACCATTCTTAAAACGTATAACATATCCTTCATCATCTATGCCTAACTCTTTAGCTCTATTTAAAATACTGTCCATATCTTTGAAGTCATACTGTTTAGCACATCTTGTTTCCATATAAGTTGCTTCTAACATAAGCTGTTCGTAAGTATATTCTAATCCATAAGAATCAACTATAGCCAACAAAACTAAACCTTCGTAGCCATATCTTACAACTATTCTGTTTTCAAAATAAATTATCTCAAATAAATAAGTGTTATTCTTGTCTATCTTGTCAAGAGGCATATTAGCGAACATCCACTTGTTAGCCCAATGAGCCTGATCTGAACTGAATGACCCTGCTGTAGATACCATCCACTGATCTTCATAGCAGAACATTATTCCTAATGATCCATCAACCTTTTCCATAACTGTAAACTCTGGCTGTATGATAGGTTTGTGGTCTATCTCTCCATAGTTGAAAAACTTTACAAATGGTGTTGCTACTACGACTTTGTTTTTAAGATCTAATATTAGACCCCTAGCCATAGCAGTAAATTTATTCCAATGTCTATCTACAACACATTCCTGAGTATACTTAAATATAGCAAGATGAGGAATCTCTGGATGATAGTTAACATCTATAAGACCCTTATCTACCTCTGCGAACAATCCATGAGTTAACTCAGTAAAGTCCATAACACGAGCAGGGTGTTCTACACCATACTCTAACAAAATTTCTGTTATCTTTTCCATTTTATTTCACTTCCCCCAACACGCAAATAAGGATGTAAGCACGAAACTTACACCCTTATTAAGTAATTATCTTTTGTTCTTTACTTAGCCCTTAATCGGGTATTCCTGTTTATACTTATCCCAGAAAATAGAACGATTTACCTTTGAAAAACCTGTGATCGCTCTTGTCAAAGCGAACTTACGACCTTCTTCCCAGCTCAACGGATCGCGGTAGTTCTGTGTTGCTGAACCCTTAGCGATAACTGTTTTCTTAGGAGTTCTGATCGAACACTCTGTCTTAACCAACGGTTTGCTCTTGTCTCCATACTCAGGTCTTTCTGCCAAGGTTACAAACTCCACGTTGTAAACTCTGTTACCAATATTAACTCTCATTTCTTCTCCTTTTCAAAATTATTCTTTATTATTCTTTATTATCATTTATCATACAACTTCAAAAAATAACTTGTCTGGATTTCTACTTTTTCTTCTTATCATATATTCTAAATAGAACCAAAGCCTCTTTATAACCCTCATAAAAAGCCATTTCCATAGCAGTATGCCCGTTATTATCCACTTTGTCAAGATATTTTTCACTTTTTATATACTTTTTGACCAAACGAATGTCTCTCATAGATATTGCTTCGTGCAAAGGAGACCGTCCGTATCTTGTAGTAATTGCCTTTTGACTAGTGCTGTAGGTGGGATCAGGAGCATCAGGAGGAACAAGACCGTTTGCTATCATTTCCTTTTGTTTGACCAATATCCTTTTCTCCTGATCTAAGAAATATTGAGATTTCTTTGTCTTTTCAAATTCATCTTGTTTGACTTTGATACTTTTGATTGCATCAATTTTTTCGGAATTGGGAGCATTGCTAAATAGCCAGTTGGCCTGCTCCTCCAAAAAATACCAATCGTTGAAATCATCTTCATCATCTGTGTCTCTGAAAATTTTTGACTCTTTCAAGTCACTCATTATAGTCGCGACGTTTCCCCTGCTAACTCCATTCTTGTGTAGGATATGTAACATCCTGTTTTGCTCTTGTAAGGACATGGCGAGTCTCCCAACTTCTTCCGTGATGGATTTAAATGTATAAAGAACAAATGAATGGGCAATGAGGATAAATCCCCACTGCCCAGATAACTCTAAAGTCTGTCTGCTGCGAACTCTGCCAATACCTTAGGCACGTTAGAGTCCAAACCAACGATGTCGATCATACCAGCATCGCTTGGATCAGCAATACTATGACTACTACTTTCGAATGCCAATACTGCAAGCTTAGCATTCTTATTAAACTTCTTACGATACTGCTTCAAAACTTCAAATGGATGACCGCATCTGCCAGCCCATGTCTCATTGTCTGTAAGAACAACGAACACATCAACATCCAATTTGTTCTCGATTGCATACTGCATAGGCAATGCACAATCAGTTCCACCAAGAGGCAAGTTAGAAGTTCTCCTAATTACAGTGTCCAAACTATCCTTAGCAGTAATGTTTAAATTAGAGAATGTATGACTAAAAGCCATCATATCATAATTCTTCTCAGTTCTTGCACAAGTCATAGCCACAACTGCTGCTGCCTCACGAGGAGTCATGCCGTTAACAGGATGCCATGTCATAGAAAGACTAATATCGATACCAAACAAGAACTTCTTTCCAGTAGGCTCAACGTAGTTGAATGACTTGTAGAAAGTATCTTCCAATGCGTCCTTAATAGCAGATACAGGATTCCATGTAGTTCTCATACCAGCACCACTGCTATAAGTCTTAAGAGCCAACATCACTGTCATTGGATGCAAACGACTTCTCTTAATAGCCTCATCATTAGTAAGCTTATCGATTACCAATGAAGTCTCATTTGACAAAGACTTCAAAAGACCTGAAGAGGTCATGCCACCCAAATTACGGATCAATGCTGTCATAGGCATCTTTGCAAGCAAAGCCTTCTGAACCTCCATCTCATTTCTGAACTGTGGAGGAACAGACTCTCTTGTAAGACCATACTCACTAATAAGATCTACGATCTTACCAATTTTAGTAGCAGCCTTAGCCTGCTCATGCGCCCAAATATACTTCAAGTTACTATACTGCAATGCTTTGAACTGCTTCTCTGTAAGACCAGGAGCTTCCTGAGACTTACCTGATACAGAAGCTTCCTTCTCTCTCTTAGCCATCTCAGCATTACTTGTAATACCATGTGTTGCGTAATGGAACACAATTGAGTGATCGTCAGAAGGACAAGTCAAAGCCTTACCGTTCTTTGAAGGCTTACCGTTGTTAGATACAGAGATGTGAGCCAAACGCAATGCGTCTGCATGTGTCCACCTCTGACCACCAATTGAACGACCAGGATATTTACATACCTGATAAGCCAACTTCACAGCGTCCTTCTCTGTGTACCATCTACCAATAGCCCTCAAAAGACCCTTATCCTTCTTACTATCCTTCAATGTATTAACAGCGTCAATCCATGTGAAGAAGGCAGTTGAGAAACGAGCAACCTTTGGCATAGTCTTGTTAGCATATGCCTTAGTAGTCTCATCTCCATGAACAGAACAAACTGCCATCGCGAAAAGAGCTGGATCGTTTTTTATTGCACGACCATTATCACTAATGTCGATGATTGTGTCCACAGTCCTCTTAGCATCGAGCTTCAAGCACCTTAAGATACAGTCGTAATTTTCCATACTCAACTCACGCTCTGAAGCGTAATATGAACCTGACTCACAGCCAAGGATCAAGAAACGATTAAGCCTTGTCCAGTCATCGACTGCGAAGACGTAACCGCCTGCCCTACCTTTTATCTGAGTACTCTTTGCCCTCATTGTCTGAGGTGTCTGCGGATTTGCTACATGATTTGCATACTTAGCCATTTTGATTCTCCTAAACTATCAACCTAATTTACTATACTATTTAGATGTACTTATTTCTACTTTTGGCATTATAATAGTTTCTACTTTAATTGCAAGTAGAAAATATAATTTTTTATATATTTTTAAAGAACAGCCTAACTCCCTATTATTAAAGAAGTTGGGCATGCCTCAACTTAACACTATTTATTATATCGACATATTCGCTTTTAAACTTTAATCTTTTTAAAAAAAATGTCCGACCCCCTATGACGAATACTATAGGAGATCGGACGACCGTGGGGACACGGTATACAATTGGCGCTGTCAATCATCATTCTTCTTTTTACCAAAGCCGAAGTTTGAACTTGCTTCACCTACTCCAAAATTACTAAGATTCTCAAGAATCTCATCGGCCCATTTCATGCTCATGCTCTTAGTCTCTCTATTACTGCTAATATGCTTTAGATTAAGACTGTTAATAAATTCCTGAATCTCTGCACCAGTCCACTCATCGGTATTGTCTGCTATGTGACTCATAACTTTCTTGCTAACCTTCCAACCTTCCAACCTGTCTTTAAACATCCTAGTTCTAAGCTTTTTAGAAAGAGGAGGTATTTCAATTACCTTATCAAAACGACCTGGCCTATTTGCTAAAGCAGTCTCAATAGATTGTAGTCTATTAGTAGTTCCGATAGTAACTGAATTACTAATAGTATTAATACCATCAAGGATATTCATTAAAGCTCCTAAGCCAAGAACATCTCCTCCACGATCTCTATCCTGACTAAACAAATCTAAGTCTTCCAACATAATGATACATGGTGAGAGAAAATCTGCTAACTTGTAAAGAGCCTTTATAGAAGACATAGCCTTATAATTATTCTCTTGCAAAATTTCAGGAGTTATCCATATAACAGTATTATCAGGAACCATATTACAAATGATATTACCTATCGTTGTTTTTCCTGTTCCTGGCTTACCATGTAAGATTATGCCTCTTTTAGTAATGTTGCATTCGTTATATCTTTTAACGTCCTTAACAAAATCAAAGACTTCAAGTTTAAACATGTCCTTGATCTCATCTGTGTAATAATAATTTTCCCAAGTATACGATGGCTTAACTTCTACTTCTGAAAAGCTAGCTGAAATCATATTAACATCTTTAAGCTTAGCACCTCTTAACACGTTGTTAGCTTTAGAATATTTCTCTAAACTATTAACGATATCTTTAGATTTGCCAGTATCTGTGCTGTAGCAAGTGATGCATGCTCCACCTCTCTCAAGATCAGAATAAAAGAAGTAAGCCACATTGTCCGTTTTAACATCATTTTTATTTTTAAAGTATACGAAACCTGTTATTGTAAAAGTTGTCTCTTTGCCTTTAACACTCCATGGATTTTTTTCGGGAGGAATAGAATTACCATGGCTGTCAAAATTTAGTTCTCCTACCATGTCATAACCAATGCTATCCATAAAACCAATAGCACTCTCCATAAGTATCAGGGTGATAAGAGGGTGTGACTGATAAGGATGATTTTTAATCTCTCCAACAGTTGATACTCCAAGATGTCTACAAAGTATTCTATAATCAATACTAGTAATAAAATCTACTTTTATAGCATCTGCGAATTCAACTCTGGATAGTCCTTCATCTATATTTTTTTGCTTTTGATCATCTGCCGATCCTCCTGTAATGCTCGGCTGCTCTCCAACACAGTTATCGCAATCTTCGGGATAATCATCATCATCAAAACTTATACCTCTTGTAACTTCATGTTGTATTGCCGTGTTAGAATTGCTGTATTTAACAGGTGTTGTTACAACTTTTTGATTATTCATTTTGTCGATTCCTTTGTCAAATAGTTTTTTTAAAAAATATTTCGCGTCTTCAGGAGATGCAATTATTATTGTCTTATGTGTACGTTTCGTAAATCCCATAGTATACTTTTACACTAACCCTTTTCACTTTTCAAACATTTTTCTGCTAATTCGGCAATTTTTTCTGCGGAAATAATATCTGTGAAAGGAACGACCTGCCCTTTCCTGTTATCATAATATTGATCAACAATCACCTCTTCAGGGATACCAGGCGCTTCATTAAAGTCAACATAGAACCTACGGTCAACGCCATCAGGACAACCACTTGTAGCAACAGGTATAAGTATATAATCAAACGCAAAGATAGGAGAATCGATTCTTGTTCCTTCTAGTGTAGTAAAGAGGAGTCTGTCTTCATCGTTAACATGTCCTCGATCAGTATAAATGATTTGCACATGACCGCAGTTAGACTTCCACCAATCTGTTAATGATACGTAAGTCAATTGATACATCTCATTACCTATGAACAGGTTCCTGTAAGAGACAGGGAATATTTGTTCATTGGACAATTTAACAGAAGCAAGAGCGTCGGGGCATTCCTTAATAGCATCCTCTACGTCCATTAATTCTTTACCTTCTCCACGATGAGCCATGATATCCGTATAGATGACCATCTGACTAAAAGAAGATTTTATTCCTGTCCGATCCCATGTAGTATTGTATATGCCATTGACATACTGTTCTTCATACTTATCAAATAACTCTTTAACTGTTCCGTGAGGAATTACCTGATCAGGTGCAAACCGATATTTTTCGATATAATTCTCCATCAATTCAAAAATCTCTTTTCTATTTCTGCCACCTTTGGACAATCTCTTCCAACGTATCTTGCCCATAGGGTCATGAAGATACTTATCATAAGGTTCTATGAAATCACTTTGTATATATATGTTACTTCCCATTATGTATCCTCGATTTTATAAGGTTTTCTTTAGCATATTTAGCAAGCCATTTATAACCTTTTTTTCCATGTATTTTTATATATTCTTTATTTCTATAATCATCTTCATCTATTTCTACAATAACCCAATCATCATCAGATGTAGTTATAGTCATTTGGCCTGCTTCGTGTTCTCTTCTGCATTTAAGCATATCTGGCTCTGTTACCCAGTATATAGTGACATATCTATACATTCCACTTTCTCCTACTGTATAGTATGCTTTAGCCTTCAGTTCTTTTTGTATAGCCAAGATTAGAGGTTTCATAGTATTTGATACTGTAGGCTTCTTCAGTCTTCCTATCTTAGTATGTATCTTA
>SDBT01008202.1_pt1 | contig 17087 bp, 12 predicted proteins | sample 2277101 | NCBI WGS metagenome assembly SDBT01 (sample SAMN10404973, study PRJNA504765) | marine sediment metagenome | isolation source: marine sediment core GS10_PC15, 103 cmbsf | place: Arctic Ocean: Southern Knipovich Ridge | collected 2010
GGATAGGATTTAACCGTGCAGACAATAGCTCTATTCTAAACTACTGCGCCTTCAGGTATGGGAATGCCGTTGGGACAGGTTTCGATGAACTCGGGGGTGCCATATTTTTATACCATTCGTCGATAGCCATAAACCATTGCTCCTTTGGATATAATCGTGCCACGTCAGGTGGAGGAATATATTGTTATTTCTCTAATGCGGAAATTAACGATAATGAACTATATGGCAATTTCTCTTCAGGCGACGGAGGTGCGATATTTTGCAGCGGAGATTCGGTCACTGTTTTCGCAGATAACTATTTCCATGATAATTCATCGTCCGAGTGTGGAGGGGCGATATATATAGAGAATGGTAGCTTTGAATTTATACGTAATAATATATCGTCAAATTACGCCAACTCTTCCGGGGGCGGTTTATTCTGCAGTAATTCCATGGTTGTTTTCGATAGTAATTCGGTTTTCTATAATCGCTCTGGTGTCACTGGAGGCGGAGTTTCGGCTTTATCATGTCCAAATTCATCTTTAACCTACAATGTCTTTGAAGAAAACATCGCCGACAGCTCCTACGGAGGTATTTACTGGGATGGTGATGATATTACAATTATCGGCAACGCTATCGAATTCAATCAAGCGGGATTTTTTGGTGGAGGAATCGGCTTTAATTCTCCGGGGATCTTGATCTATGATAATATCATAAGGGGCAATAAGGCGAGGGATGGCGGAGGGATTGCTCTTCGTTCGGAATTCGAGTGTGATATAGGGCCGAATCTGATTACTCTTAATAGTGCAGAAAAGGGAGGAGGTTTATACAGCCGGCTTACTGATGTCAATTTTCGAGGAACAACAATTTCATTTAATATTGCCGTTGATGGCGGGGGGGTTTATCGGGATGGGGGGTCTTTGTTGAGCATAGGAACACCAGAATTCCCCTGTAATATCTACTCGAATTTCGCGGGTCGGGGCAACGATGCATATGCGACCGGAAACCCCATTATTACGGTATATGCGGATACTGCATCTGTTCTTGAACCAGACCAACAATTATTCTATTTCCTCCCAAAATTCGACCTTCATGTCAACCATGGGTATTATGGGCAAATCGATCAGGATATTTACGTTAATCCTGATGGAGATAATTTTAACGATGGAATTACGTCTGATTCGCCTCTTAAGAATATAGCTGTTGCGCTTATCAGAGCGCAATCGAGTAGTTCAAACATAATAACTATCAATATCGCGCCGGGGATATACAGCCCTTCGTCAAATCAGGAAGTTTTCCCTTTGAATGCAAAGACGAGTACTCATCTTATAGGAATAGATTCAGATAGTTGCATTATCGATGCCGAATTCACTGCGCCCTTAATTGTTGCAACTTGGGATTCAAGCCTTGCTTTTAAAAATCTGAGCTTTATTAGAGGAGTTGGAGCATTTACGATATCTGAATCGAGATACATCGAGATTGAAAACAACTATATATGTGATAATATCAATTCCGAACCAGGAGGAGCTATCTTAGCATGGGAATGTCTTATGAACCTAAAGGGCAACTTGTTTTTCAACAATTCCTCAACCGGCTGGGGGGGAGGTGGCGCTATCTTCTTTACAGGTACAGTTTGCCGCCTTGAAAATAACACAATATTCGGCAATCACACAGTGAACTTTGGAGGAGGCCTTTGGTTTCAAACTTCCAATCTACTCGGCATAAATAACATTTTTTGGGGCAATACGGCAGATCAGGGATCGAACGAAATATATAGATCATATGTCCACAATTTTTATGAGTTCGTTTATAACAATATCGCTGGTGGTTTTGATGGGGAGGGGAATATTGATTCCGATCCTATGTTTGTTGACATAGAAAATGGAGATTTTCATCTTTTACCGGGATCTCAGTGTATTGATTCTGGCGATCCTAGGTCTCCTTTGGATCCTGATGGAACCCGCGCAGATATGGGAGCATTTTATTTCGATCAGCTTACGGATATTTTCAGTGATGACCACCTACTGCCCCTTGACTATGAACTGAGGCAAAACTATCCCAATCCCTTCAACGCCTCCACGACAATAGAATATGGTCTGCCCAACTCCTCTCGAGTCACAATAGGAGTTTACGACATTATGGGCCGCAAAGTTACTACTCTTATAAACTCTGAACAACCTGCTGGATATCATCAGGTCGCATGGAACGCAAAGGATCAATCCTCCGGTACGTATTTCTACAGGATTCAGGCGGGGGATTTCATCGAAGTTAAGAAAATGATTTTGTTAAAATAGCGTTTGCTAAAGAAATGCTGAAGGGAAGCCTAATAGTTCCTTTTTTTCTGGGAGTTCCCGGATCATAATATGCTTATCTTGGTGTCTTTTCTCTCATTATTTTCTCTCCTCTCAACCCACCCATCCACCTGGCCCCCGGGGCAATTCAGGGACGGGATAAATCAACTGTCACCATAGTGTCACCAAAATCCGCCATATCTATGCATATCTATGCAATTCGGGCGATATTGGATTTCCCTACGTAAACGCCCTATATTTCAACCAATTAACTCAAATATAAGGGGATATAAAAAACCGGAAGGGGGAGGAATCGAACCTCCCGCGGCCGGGAACACCGGCCGCCAACGGCTTTGAAGGCCGCAGGGGCCACCAGACCCCATCCTCTTCCGGAAATATTATAGTCATCGCCATCCGGCGAATCAAGGCAAAATGGAGACAGACAAAACGATATTTATTCTTGCAGATAAGTTCTCTATATCGATTTACCCGGCAGCTTCAGCGGATCATCGACACTCAGATTTTCCTTCTGCACGAAGCATTCCCCGTAGCGGACGCCGATCATATAGCCATACTGCCGGTTTCTGATTTCCATGTAATCGAATATGTTGCGGGCCGGCGGAAAAACCTCGCGCTGGCCCGGTTTCTCCTTAAACTGCGTTTTATAGCAAGCCACCGCCTGACATTTCCGCTCGAACTGCTCGGTAATATCCACTACAAACGTGGGCTTCGTATCATGAAATGATGTCGAGTATATGATTTTTCGAGGACGATGCGCCTCGCCGGGGATCGGCATCTTGTCAAGCCCGGAAAGAAAACATCCCCGGTAACCGATACGGTTGGCAGCGGCGTGGTCCGGGTGACGTTGTTCCCAGTATGGCAATATCACCATCTCCGGTTGAGTCTGTCTGACAATCTCAGCTACCTTTAGGGCATTCTCTTGATTGTCGTAGAGACCGGCGTCGGGAAGACCCAGGTTGTGTCTATATTTCAATTTCATCAATTCGGCGGCGCATTCGGCCTCTTTGGTTCTCGTCTCGGCATTACCGCGGGAACCGGATTCTCCAGCGGTCAGATCGAGGATGCCCACACTATATCCCAGATCTACAAGCTTTATCATGGTACCGCCTGAGACAATCTCGGTATCGTCGCAGTGCGCAGCAATGGACAGAACATCCAGTTTAATGGTTTCAGAACCCATTTTTCAAAACCTCTTCATAAAATTGGTAGTATTCCTTGACGATATCTCCGGTATCGAATTTTTCAACTGTCAACCTGCGAGCGTTTTTAGACATCGATTGGTGAAGCATATCGTCCGAGAGGATTTCGATTGATCTTTTCGCCATCGCCTCCACATCCCCGATCGGCTCCAGATACCCGACCTCGCCATCGGTGATTAGTTCGGGCAGGCCTCCCACGATGGAACCAACCACCGGCACGCCGCAGGCCAACGCTTCCAGGGCGGCCAATCCAAACCCTTCCGAGGCCGAAGGCAGGAGAAATAGATCAGCTTTGCAAAGCACCGATTCGACCATATCCTGTCCACCAAGAAAGATTGTCTTTTCTTTCAATCCCATCTGTTCGGCAAGCGAGAGTACATTAGGGGCTTCCGGGCCATCACCCACCAGAAGTAGTTTTGAAGGTATCTTCTCATTTACGATCTTGAATATCCGGATGACATCATCGGCATTCTTGACGGGCCTGTAGTTTGACATATGCATAATGATTTTCTCATCGGGCGATGCTAACTCCGAACGGTCGCACCCTTCCTGATCCGGCTTGAATCTCTTTATATCCACGAAATTGGGGATAATCTTTATCGGCTTTTTAATCCCGAATGATTCGTGAGTGCTATCGCAGATATATTTGCTGACGGCGGTGAGAGCGTCCGAAGCCTCCATTGAGAATTTCGTGACGGCCCTGAAGGAAGAATCCTGCCCAACCAATGTTATATCAGTACCGTGCAGCGTTGTTATTAACTTCGGTCCGGCGTGCCCCAGGATCTGTTTGGCGATATAGCCGCTTATGGCATGAGGAATGGCATAATGAGCGTGGATAATGTCGAGCCGGACCCTTTTTGATTCCTCGGCGAGTCTTGTCGCCAGCGACAGCGTATAGGGAGGATATTTGAAGAGCGGATAATTTGATACCTCTACTTCGTGAAAGATAAACTTCGAATCAAACCCGGTAAGCCGAAAAGGAAGTGCGTATGAAAAAAAATGAACCTCTACGCCCGCCGACGATAGCGCCAGTCCCAACTCCGAGGCCACGACGCCGGAGCCGCCTTTGACGGGATAGCATACTATTCCAACTTTCATTTTTTAATCTCTACAATCTGGTGATCAACAGAATCGATATCGAGCTTGCTCTCGATCTCTTTAAAAATGCCCGGCCCGAACTTGTTGGTAAAATATATGGGGGATAAAACTCGCTCTTGAAATTTGCCATCTGGAAAAAGGAATTTTGCGGCACGATATATCTGTCCTTTAACTGTCTCATGACGTTTCTTATGGGCGGCAAACAATTTCTTGGAGAGATGGTTCAGTTCGTGATCGATTCTCTTCCTGGCATGCTCTATCGCCTGGCCGCTTTCAGAATCTGAATTCTCTAATGATTTCAATAGATCCCGAAGCGGTTTATCTATTTCGGATCTCAGAGATTCGGCTTTTTGCTGAGTCTCCGGGGGGAATTTCTCTTTGATGGCTCGGCTTATCTCATGCTCCGTATCATCATACAAAGAGGCGAAATCTAAAGAGAGTTTTTTGAAGATCTTTTGTATGTGAGGTTCGACAAGGGAAACAAACATTCTCGGTTTGATAACCGGCCAGGGGACTTCCAGGTAATTGAAAAGCGGCTGAATTTGCGCAAAATATGCCGCCTCCGACGGCCCCACCACCTGGCTGACGGTGGGAAAAGCCAGACACTGCGCGATAGGCCTGAGACAGACATTCGGCGAAAACTCTTCGGGGGATTTATCCAGCATCTCCAGAAGCTGTTCTCGGGTATAAATGTCATCATGACCATCAAGACGAAACCTGCGATTCTCGACAACTATATTTTTTCTACCGCTCCTATTGACGAATAGATTAAGAGTATCACCGGTCTTGTGGACTTGCCGGTGGCGGCCAGCGCTGATAATATCCAATGATTGTTTTTCAAACTGTTCAAATATTTCGTCGTGATTTTCAATTTCGCGGCGGAACACAGGCGCCATGATTTGCTTTAGACCGGGATAATTGGGATCTATCGGCACGATGCCGAAATCTTCCATCAATTGATTGAATAAAGCGGCGAAGGCTTCGGGGAGACTCCTGCCGGATATATAGCTGCCCCCCAGTAAATTCTTGATATAATCCTTGAATTCCGTATCCAACAGATTCTCTTCCACCTGCCTTAATAGATCCTCGATCTTATCATCAAGAAACACATCGGCCATCGGAGCGCCGCCCGGAGGAGAAACGGGTTCATATGAAACGCTTAAACAATCTCCCGCTCGATTCAGCAGGTGAACATCTCTAATCTCTTCGAAATCATGGTCGTCGGTGGCCATCCAGAAACATGGAACGACGGGCCGGCCCAATTCGGATTCAAGTTTCGATGCTAACTTGTAAGCAGTCAGCGCCTTTATAACCGTGTACATCGGGCCCAGAAGCATCCCGACTTGCTGGCCGGCGAAAACCACCAGGGATTCGGAGCTTGCAATTTTTTCTATATTGTTTTTTGTTTTTTCGGGCGGATTCAGATGATGTGTGGCATCTCGTATAATAGATACCAGCTTTTCTCGCTGATAGGATTTTCGATCAATCTGTTCAGCTGCCTTCACATACGACGAAGGATCTCTGAAATCATATTTGTAGAAACGGGGTGCTGTTCCAGTGAAATTTATGAAATCCAGAAATAGCTTGGTGCTTCCTGAAAGCTTATCGAATTTGACAGGTAACATTATTTATCATCAACTACGAGACCCTCGGCCCCGGTTCCAGCGGCAAGTTCTGCTCTCGACCTCTTCCGCTTTCCGGTGACAAATGCTACCATATCATCCAACAATGTATAGACTATCGGAACAATGATCAATGTTAAAAGAGTGGACGATGTCAATCCGCCTATGACCGCTTGCGCCATCGGCGCCCTGAATTCGGCCCCGGGACCGACGCCAAAAGCCAAGGGCAACATGGCGAAGATCATCGAGAGAGTGGTCATCATGATGGGTCGGAGTCTGATCGGTCCCGCCTGTAGAATTGCCTCCGTGCGGCCCATTCCGCGCCGTCGGGCCTGCTTGATGAAATCGATAAGCAATATGGCATTCTTGGTTACCAATCCCATCAAGAACACGATCCCGATAAGAGACATAAGGGATATGGAGGATCCAAAGATCAAAAGTCCGAGGATCGCTCCCATGGGCGCCATTAAAAGTGACATCCCCATGGCGAATGGATCCAGGAATGATTCGAACTGCGAGGCCAAAAGCAAATAAACGAAGATTATTGCCAGCACAAGAGCGATATATATTTCTGCGAAAGATTCCTGTTGAATCTCAGCCTCGCCAACCGGAGTGATTGAATATCCGGGACGGATATCGAGGTTTCCCATCCTGCTATTTACCGGTCCAAGAACATCGCCCATGGTGAAGCCTGTGGCGACATTGGAACCGACCCTGATCTCGCGCTGGCGATCGTAACGACGGATCTCTGTGGGAGCTTTCTTCTCGAAAATCCGGGCCACCTGCCGAAGGGGAACATACATATCCTCTCCCCTGATCTGTTTTTCAGATGTGATATATATATTGTTTAAATTCTCGATATCGGTCCTGTATTGAGATGCCAACTGAACCCTGATATCGTATTCCTCGTCCCCCTCTTTGAACCTGCTGACAGGAGATCCGTCAACCATGTTTCTAACGCCGATGCCTATATCTGCGATAGTCAATCCCAGATCCTTGGCCAGATCTCTGTCGACTTCAACTTGAAGCTCCGGGCGGGCCTGTTTTTCGCTGTTATCTACGTCCACGGCACCCGGCGTTTCCTTCATATTCTGCTCTAATGAAACCGCAAGATCCTTCAGCCGATCATAATCCGGGCCTCTCACCGAGTATTCAACAAGACTGCCCGTTCCCCCTCCCCCATGCCCTGGCTCGATGGCTATGCTCATCGATAGCCCGGGAACCTCAGATAATTCCTCGCGGAGAATATCCATAAATTGAAATACTGAGATGTCGCGCTCGTTCTTATCCGTTAATTTCAAATACACCAGACCCTCATTGATCGGAGTAACCCCGCCGCCGATAGTCAACAACTGATGCTTCACGATATCATCATGAGCCGCGATCTTATTTTCAAGCTGACTCGCCAGATCCGATGTCCTCTGCAGGCTCGAACCCGGCATGGCCTTGAAATTAACATACAATTCTGCACGATCCGATGCAGGAATAAATTCATTACCTAAAAAGCCTGCAAGATAGATCGAAATCGCGAATCCGCCGACGGCCATAGTCAGGGTCACGAGCCTATGTTTCAACACCCATGCCAGGGCGACCTTGTAAAAATCACCGAACTTCTTGAAGAAGTGGTTCCAGTAATACAGCACTATTATGATGGGATTTTTCGATCCCTTCTTTAGCGGTTTTTCCTTTACCAGGAATTTCGAGGCCAGCATCGGAGTAAGAGTAAAAGCTATGAACAACGAGACCATAACCGCCACGGCAATGGTCAGGCCAAATTGGTAAAAGAATTGACCGACAATACCGGACATGAAGGCCACCGGTAGAAACACCACTACGATTGAAAACGTTGTCGCCATCACCGCCAGGCCGATTTCCGATGTACCGTTTCTGGCGGCCTCGACCGGTGACTCCCCGCCGGCGAGATGTCTGTAGATATTTTCAATTACAACAATAGCGTCATCAACCAACAGCCCTACAGCCAGTGACAGCGCCATAAGCGACATCATGTTCAGAGTGAACCCCAAAAACTCCATGGCCGTGAAGGTTGCCACAATCGATGTCGGTATGGCTACGGCGGTTATAATAGTAGAGGGGATATTTGCCAGGAACAAGAATATGGCCAGGATCGCCAGCGCGCCGGCGACGAATATGGTTATCTGAACATCGTGCAGCGATTCCTCGATGAAGATAGAATTATCCAGTGCAACTTCCGCAGTCACGCCTGAAGGAAGCTGTAGATTTATTTCCTCCAGCTTTTTCTTCACGGCCCTGGCCACCTCTACGGTGTTAGTCCCGGATTGCCGTCTTACCTCCAGGGTGACGGCTTCCCTGCCGTCATAACGGGCCAGGCCGCGCCTCTCGGCGATCGTATCCGCAACCGTGGCAATATCGCCCAGCCGAATTACCTTCCCATTAGTGTTCTTGATGATAACATTCTTGATATCATCGACACTCTCAAAGCGACCCATGGTGCGAACCAGGATTTCGCTCTCCCCCTGGTTCAGGTGCCCGCCGGGGAGTTCGAAATTTGAATTGGAAATGGCAGAAGCGATATCATCGAACGCCAGCATCCTGGCATTCACTGCGTCGAGATCGAGCAAAACCTGAAACTCCCGTTCACTGCCGCCAACAATGGCCACGGCGCCAACACCCTCAATCGATTCTAATTTTTCCTTGATCAGCTTATCAGCCAACGAAGTGAGCTCCCTGGGAGGTCTGTCGCCACCCATAACAATCGATATTATCGCCTCAGATGCGGGGCCGAATCTCTGGACTATCGGTTCTTCGATGTCACGCGGCAGTTCAGATCTTATGACCGAAATCTTTTCACGCACCTCCTGCGCCGCCTCGATACCCTTGGTTTCAAGCGTGAATTCCACAAAGACTTGAGAAATTCCCTCATACGATGTCGAGACTATATGCTTAACCCCGGATATCGGATTAACCGCATCCTCAATCTTCTGAGTCACATCGGTGGATACGGCCTCTGGTCCCGCCCCCGGATATTCCGTCATGATTATTACAAAAGGAAAATCTATATCAGGGAAGAGATCGACGCCCATCCGGTTATAAGAAACTACCCCCAGCACAAGCAGGGCTATGGTGACCATGGTGGTAAATACCGGTCTTTTTATCGAAACATTAGAAATATACATGGCTTACTTTTCCGTGGACGCCTCTCCCGTAAGGATTTCTTCCTCGCTGCCATCATCATCGCCCGCTATCTTAATCAGAGATCCGTCCTCAATCAGATTTCGGCCGATAATCACCACTGTATCGCCATCAGCCAGACCTGATACAATCTGGATTGATTTAGATGTCGATTCTCCAATATAAATGGATAGCTCGCGGGCACGGTCGCCCTCCAGCTTATAAACCTTATACACTCCTTCCACTGAGAAAACTGCTTCCCTGGGAACGATCAATATAGATTTAAGCTCGTTAACAACTATTTCGGCCCTGGCAAACATCCCCGGGGCCAGATCACCATTTTCGTTATTTATGCTGATTTCAACCGTGAACAGCCGGGTTTGCGGATCGGCCGATCTGGAAACTTCCGTTACAAAACCGCCAAACTTCTTGCCCGAATATCCGATCGACTCAACCGTTATAACGGCTCCTTGGCCCTTTTTGATAAAGCCGGCGCCCCCGCTATCGACAAATAACGTCAACCTGATCTTATCGGTCTGGGCTACAGTGGCGATGGGGATCCCAACCGGTGCATATTCACCGACATTTACTGATAGCTCGGTCAGAATCCCGGATATGGGACTGGTCAGTTCAACCTGCCTGGTGGCGGCCTTGAAATTAGCCTGCGCCACTTCGAAACCTGTTTTGGCGCTGATATACGATTGTTCGGAAACAGCCCCCTGCTCCAGAAGTTTTGTCATCTTCTGATAATTATCTTTCGCTTCCATATAGAGTGCGCGAGCTTGATTGTACTGTGAAGCCGAGCCGTTTTTATCAAGCATTATGACCGCCTGCCCGGCGGATACTTTATTCCCTTCCGAAACTGGAAGTTCCACCACCGCTTCGTGGATGGAGGCCACGATTTCGGCCTGCTTCTCTCCCTCCAGGGTACCGGAATAGACTTTTACAATGGCAAGATCGCCCGATTCAGCTAACGAGACTGTAATCGGGATCGCTTTCTCTTCAACTGCGACATCAGACTTCTTATCGCCACAGGTTGATGTTACCATTATTACGATGGTTATTAAGAGTAAATTTAGGATTCTGTTCATCATATGCCTCTTTTGCCGTTAATTAACAGGCCCGATATCCCTGCCCAGGGCTCTCATTAACGCTGCGTAGCCTACCGCCAGATCGTGTAGAGCCACCGCTCTATTGATCTCCGTCTTAGCAAGGGCCAGCCGGGCATCGGATACCTCGAGCTGCGTTCCAATCCCATTTTCATAGCGGACGCTTGCGATACTTAAGCCTCGCCTGGCAAGCTCCACCGCATCCCCCTGCACCGAGAGCCTTTTTCTCGCTTCGTTATATCTGCCCAGATTCTGCTCAAAATCGAGGATCATGCTTTTAAGTACGGCTTCCTCCCTCAGGCTGCTCTGGATCATGCCTGCCCTGGCTTGCTTGACCTTGCTGGGAGTTCTCCAGGAATCGAAAATTGGCACCGAGAGCATGATAATGCTGTTTAACGAACGATCCCATTTCTTATTAAAGACGCTGCCCTCGTTGAACTGAGCTTGATATTGCAGGCTGGTTGAGAAAGAAAGAGTCGGCCTGTAGTCGGCTTTTGCGATAGAGACCAGGTGTCTGCTGAGCGAAGTTTCATTCTGGCTAATCTTAATTTCGGGTCTATTCTCACGCAGTTCGGCTTTGGCCAGCCCAGGATCTATTGGCGGCAATATGAATTGACTGGAATCTAAGTCTGCGACAAGACTGATATCGACATCCATATCGATACCCAGGACGTTTTTCAAATTGCTGACAGCCATGTCAGCGTCATTTTCGGCTTTTATGACAAGCGGTTCGATATTTGAGACGGCTACCCTGGCGCGCAACAGATCATACTCTGCCACCATCCCTTGATTATACATCTTCTGAGCAACATCCAGATTTTCCTGTGCCAACCTGTAAGATTCGCGGTTTACCCTGAGTATCTCATTTGCCAGTAATGTTCCATAAAAGCTATTATAAACTAAAAACTTCAGATCCTGCCGCGACCTGATCACCATCTCCCTGGCCATCTTCTTATAGACCCGGGCCATTCTTAAAGCTGCGAATGTTCTTCCGCCCGAATAGATCGGCTGAGTAACCGTGAGATCTGCAATATAATTGTAATCCGTCCCGAATTTGAAGCTGACGACCTCATCGTCCAGCTCGAAAACCCCAATCGGGACGCGCCAGTTTCTATCGTACCGCAAGCCACCGGTTACCTGGGGCAGAGCACCGGATACCGCCTCCATTATCTGGCCATCCGCCCTGTCTAACTCTTTCTTCGCAATAAGGAAGAATTCGTTATTCTCAACCGATATGTCAATTGCCGTTCTAAGATCCAGACTCAGAGTCTCTCCGGCAACACTACCCTTCAGGAACACCACCAGCAGAACCAATGTCAGCAGACATCGCAATACGGCAGTATTTATGATATTCGTCATATTTCTCAAATCACCCATAACAAATCGGGCTAATGCCCGTTCACCTAGTATTAATACTCTATTAAAGGAAAAGGTTTCAATGATTTTTAAATCATTCCCGAAATTGTTGATCTTAATTCAGCGGTGTCGAATCCGGAAATCCCCCGAACCTCACTAACCCTATGACGAATAATAAGTTCATCGTCAATCACAAATATGGAAAAGTGAACTGACGGCCGGAAATCATCTGAATCGATGACATAGTATCTACTGGAAACCGCAAGCTTGTGATCCGAGAGAACAGGATAGGTGAGCTTTAATTCCTCCGCAAGTTTGACCAGGGAGTTGGCCCGCTCCGGGCATATGGCAACCAATCCTACTTCTATACCGGTCGCTGTTTTTGGAAGACCAGAATTTAGATCCTTCAAGTATTTCTTTACCTTCACATCCGTCCCGGCAGGAAAAAAACACACCGCCAAATATCGTTCTTCCAGATTATCCTTCAACGAAAATATCTGGCCGCGAGTATCAGGAAGTGAAAATTCCGGTGCAATAAATCCTGTTCTTAAAACATTAACATTATCCATCAGATTCTCTCCGGAAACCATGCCGCGCCATTATAGCCATCGCCGATGACCATGTCAACAGCCTAAAACCAATCTTTCCTTTTGAAGAAAAACAGAAGCCCGACAATAATCGCAGCCATCAATCCCAGCACCATAAAGTAGCTTCCCGGCACATGTTTTTCGGGAAAGTCCAGATTCATTCCGTAGATGCCTGATATTACCGATAGCGGGAGCAGGATGACTGTAAAGATAGTCAGCGTTTTCATTATCTCATTCGTCTTATTGGAAGCCATAGATAGATACACCGAAAGAATGTTGGAAAGAATATCGTCAAAATTCTGGGCACGCTCGACAATACTGTTCAGATGATCGTAAACATCACGGTAATACACAATTGAATCATGCCCGACCAGTTTGTATTCACCACGTGAAAAACGCCACAGGATCTGCCGTTGCGAGGAGGCCAGCCTGTTGAGAAAACCGATATCTTCTTTGAGCTCGAAGATTCTCTTGAGAATGGTTGTCTCCGCCTGACCCGAGAAGACCTGCTTCTCAAGTTGATCGATAAATTTCTGCACCTCCGTGCGCACATCGACGAACTCATCTACCATATAGTCGAGTATTGTATGAAAAGCGAAATCCGAACCCCGTGAGAGTATTCTCTCATCCTTCAGACATCTGTCGCGTATCCTATCCAGAACCGGGAAATTGTCGTTATGGATAGATACAACATAGTTACTTCCGAAAAACAGGTCGATCTCCTTGGTGCCCAGCTCGCCTTCGCTTTTGTAATAGGTTGTATAAAAAACCAAAAACAGATATTTATCGAAAACATCAAGTTTGGGAAGCGCTTTTTCAACTATAACGTCCTCGATAACCAGCGGGTGAAATTTAAAATCCGATGTTAGAATATAAGCTTCTTCATCGGTCGGCTGCTCTAAATCAACCCAGAAGGTGCACTTTTCATCGTTGATCAGTTCAACAAAAGATATCAGACCCTCGTGCTCTTTAACCCCCTCATCGGGATGATAACTCAGTGTTCTAATCATCCGGGAAGTCCTTTGAAATACAGGCAATGCCTTCTGAGAGGACATTTTTCACATTTCGGTTTTTGAGGACGACAGATGGTGCGGCCGTGTTGAATCATATTAATATGAAACCGATAGATATCAACGGGCAGGGCGAGTTCGCTATACCATTCATGAGCCTCCTCGGCTGTGTAACCGTCAGGAATTAACCCGAGCCTGGCGCTGACCCTGTGCACATGGGTGTCCACCGGCATGGTATTTCGTCCAAGAGAAAACAAGAACACACAACTGGCCGTTTTGGGGCCTACACCCTCGAATTCCATAAGATAGCCCCAGGCTTCTTGATCAGACATCTTTTTTAAAAAGGAAAGAGAATAGTCGGGCGACCTTTCGCCAATCTGCCTGAGGATTTTGATAATTCGTTTCGACTTTATGTTTGCCAGCCCGCCGGTTTTGATGGTTCTGGCAATAGCAGACGGGCTTGCCTTCACGATATCGCTCCAGGCTGGAAATTTTTTCTTGAGAGAGGCGAAGGCACGATCCCTGTTCGTATCATTCGTATTCTGTGAAAGAATGGTCACAATCAACTCCTCAGTTGGATCCCGGAGCTTCGCCTGTCTTCTGGCTCCATACCTATCCGCCAGAATCCCATCAATTCTCTTCGCCTTCCTGACAATCGAGCTCTTTTTCAAATCCTTTTAAGTTAACAGCAAATCTGCAGTTGTGTCAATACAAAATGGCAAGGCTTGAGGTGCACAGAAGTATTTATGCCCGGCAAAAATTCTTTATATAACCACGATTGTGTTGATGTGAAGAAAATAACTATCTGAGATGTAACTAAACCAGGATAAATTCGAAGTTCAATTATTTTGCTCAGGCTCTTTCACCCTCAGGGGCTATTGTATCTGCCATCTTGATGTCCTCTACTCCCTTCTCGCCCTCGTCTTTCAACTCTCTAAAAGTCAAACCTTCTTTAAAAGAGAAAAAAGCACCGAGGATGACAGGGGGAAGATAGACGAAGACATGAAGCAAGAACGAAAACGCCAACGCTTCGGGTTTAGTTATGCCAAAAGGCTGCATTGCGGCAACAGTGGCCGCCTGAAATGTGCCTATGTTCCAGGGCGCTATCACTATGGTCAACATAATAGTCACTACGGCCGTGATAACCACGGCGCCCCACAGGCTTATAGAAAACTGAAATGCGAGGATAAGCAGGTAAACCATGGCCGCTTGTGCCAGCCATGAAGACAATGATAGAGAGGATACGACAAACAGATGCCGCGTGCTCCTGAGAAACTGAAGGCCGGATAGGAATGAGTTTTTTATATCATCGATTCTCTTCTTAGTGGCCGGCGGCAGGTGGACCGTAAACCTGCTGATAAACTCGTGGCTCTTCCCCTGAGATCTCGACAGCACAAGAAGCGAGATCAATACCACCAGGACTATACTCCCCAACAAAATGAAATGCCATGCCTTAAACTGAGATGGAATTACAAAAAAAAGCGATGTCAGCAGTACGATACCGAGAAGCGCCATGCCGTCAAATAATACCTCGAGAACCGTGGTAGTAAAGATAAACGTTTTTGCAAGCCGTGTCTTCTTGCTTATGATATATAAGCGTGCAACCTGGCCGGTCAGAAAGGGCATTAGCAGGTTAGTCATCATTCCTATGCTATAGATAGGGAATATGAAAGTAAAACCGACTCGTTTGATCGGATCTATGATAATTTTGAGCCTGAGGGTGCGCACCACTGCTATGAGAATTTCCAGAAATATAAGCGGTATCAGGTATTTGATATTCAGAGATGTAAGAGCAGCCAGAACGCTATGAAAATCAAAATCGTAAAAGCAATAAACCAGCAGACCCGCTGCAAGCAGAAGCCCCCAGAATCTTTTTCGTTTAATAAATTTCAAATTATAAGTACGGCCTCTTTTTCGACCCAACCCCTGAGGCTATTTTCCAGCTCAATTAAGTAACTGCCCTCCCTCTCCCCGAGAATCTTAAATTCAAGACCCTCGTGACCGACCTCGATCTTCTGGAAATCGGGTCCGGGGCCTTCGCGGATATGAGCCGCCTCCGCCGTCAGAACCCCCCAGGTCGTCAGCCGATCCAGTTTAACCCTCCTGGCAAATGCTCCGGCTGTAAAGATAGCAATAGCGATGCTGACTATCAATAGATAATAGGCCAACGGCCTGGTGCCAGGATTTATTATCATAAAGCCAGCCACCAGTCCCATTATCCACCATGCCACGGCGAAGAGTATTAGATAACCGTTGGAAGAAAGAAGACCTGTCAGGAAATCCCAAATGTCGAGAATGAACCCTCCACCCTTTCCTGCTATCCTGTCAACATTAAAGGCGCGGACGTATTGAAGGTTGGATTTTGCCGATTCCATGTCAGGGTTTAGTTTCAAAGCCTTGCGGTAAGCCCAGACGGAAGCACCCAGCCTTCCGGACTTGAAATATGAATTGCCGAGATTATGATACAATTCGGAACTGGAAAAACCACGCTCTAATATCTTGTTGTATCTTTCAATTGCCGATGAATAGTCACCCCGGTCATAAGATTCTGCCGCCTCTTGCCAGAGAGTCTCGTCGGTAGCGGCTAATGCCGTCGATTGAACAACAGGCAGGATAAACAACAAGAGCATGCTGAATCGTTTCATATCGTTTTCTCCAGCCGCTGCATCAAATTCACAGCTTCTGCCAGCAAACCATCTGCGGTAAGAGCGTCGAAACTGGAGGGCGTAAATCTGGCCGTTTGACATTTCTCGATAAAACCGGTCAAATCTCTCTTAATATCCGCTGAAATATACTCACTGGCGTGCAGATCGTCCAGAATCAGTCCCGATTTCTCCAGGTCCAGTCTGTCGGCAATAAACCCCGTCACAGCATCATAAAGATCTCCGCAAAAACCGGAATAATCCTCCGATTTCTTCTTTACCCGCGCGGACTTCAATATCGATTTCGCCCTTTTGGCCGCAGTTGACCTGCGAGCATAGCTTCTATCCCCGAGGAGTTTCCTGTAGTGCGAACGTACTGCTACAGCAGCGATTACTCCAATTACAGGTATCCCCTGCAACAACCAGAACCAGAGACGAGATGATAGATCGATATTCTTAACCGGTTTGGGGAATTCAGTAAATATATATGCGAACGATTTTTTCGAAGCATCTATGATATTCTTCGGTGCTCCGCCCACATCGACCAGCCCTTCGCCTGTGGCCGTAATCTGGATCGGTCGGGTCTTAATAGATTTGTACGCGCTCTTAACAGGATCAAAAAAGCTATACTCAAGGGATGGTATAGTGAAAACTCCGGAGGTTCTCGGGATAATGGCCTGCTCGAATGTCTTTGAGCCTGAAACAACGCGCCCCTTATTGTTGATCGATACCGTCTTCCCCGACTCGTAGACTCTGAAATCCGAAAGCTCGGGTATCTGTACGGGTGGCAATGATTTTATATTGCCCGTCCCTGATAAAGTTACTTTCAGCGTAATCGGCTCATCGACTCCTACAAAGTCCTTGTCAACCTGCGCCCGGATCTTGTAAGCGCCCACGGCTCCCGAAAAATCTGCCGGTTTCCTATTCTGCGGCAGCGACTTAACGTTCAACGTTATCTGTGGGAAAACGACACTTTAGGTTGAACCTTAAGTGTCGCATAGACCGAAAAACGAATTAACAGCA
>SDBT01008203.1_pt1 | contig 17086 bp, 15 predicted proteins | sample 2277101 | NCBI WGS metagenome assembly SDBT01 (sample SAMN10404973, study PRJNA504765) | marine sediment metagenome | isolation source: marine sediment core GS10_PC15, 103 cmbsf | place: Arctic Ocean: Southern Knipovich Ridge | collected 2010
TAACTCCCCTGACCCCTCTTTGCAAAAGAGGGGAAACATTGATGAATCCAGAGGATTCGAGTTTTCATTCCCCCCTCTCCAATGATCTCAAAAAGTCCTTTAAATCTCCCTTTGCTAAAGGGAGAATCAAAGAGGGTTTAAGAGAGGGGTTTGGGGTGAGTTTAATTTATAACTGCGATTTTACCTTTTTTATAACTATCTCCTATTTTGATGATATAAAGATAAAGCCCGGATGAAACTTTCTTATTTGCGTTATTCTCACCATTCCACTCATAAAAATTATTATTTATCGATTCCGTCAAAGCTGCGATTTTTTTATTAAAAATCAAATTACCGCTCAAATCATAAATCCAGATTTTCCCTGTTTTTCCTAAAGGCATATTTACAAATTTAACTACCTTAACCTCATTTGTATTAAATGGATTAGGATATACAATTAAATGCTTCAAATCTGAAATATCTGTCAAGCTGAATTGACATTTATTGCCATTATTAGATATTTTATTACCGGATATATCTTCGATATTATCTAATTTAAGAAAATATGATTGATTAGAATATTCCAGATTTTTTACCATCTGAATTATGATGTAAAAGGAATTTAAATCATCGAAATATTCAATATCTGCAATTCCGTTATATTGATCAATAACTGGCAGAACCAGCGTGTAATTTTCAAGATTTTCCGCAGTCGAAGGAATGACTGGTTCTGTGAAAGAAAGTTTAACTGAACTTCTGTTGAGCGTCTCCACAAACAATATTTCAGGGGCAGATGTATCTTCATTAAAGACGAACGGATAATCTCCGTCCGGAAAAGGAACTCCTGTTTTACCTGTCAAATCAGAGATGGTTAATAAATATCCATTTAGATTGAGGAAATAATTGGAAAACCTTAGAAGCAATCCTTTTTGTTCTGAAATGAAATTTACAGAGCTTGGTTTCCCGATACCGTTGTTAACTGTAAAGTGGCTGGAGCTGATTGCATCATTGTTCAATTGCCGGTCAAAGAATACTTTTAATTCGTTGATTCCGGTCATCATAATAGATTGGATTTGCGGAATATGCATTGGAATTACAGGCTTCCAGAGAGTTGGCAAACTTTCATCCGGATTGTAATTTTCATTTAAAGCAGTGACCTGATAATAGAGAGTGTCTCCAACATCAAAACCAGCGAGCTGATTGATAGAATCATCAGTATAGTTTTCTCCAGAAAAGGAATCAACAACCTGGATATTTTCCTGGAATTTGCGATAAACCCTGATAGAATCAGTTGAAATCCAACTTAGAAAAGTTGTGGATTCATTTAGGGGTTGAACACGAAATGCTTCTGGAGTTGGTGGACCCATGAAATCTTCGATCCTGGAAATAAGCGAACTTTTCATTTCGGAATTTTCCAGGTTTGTGATGATTTTAGCATTTTCAGTATCAGTCTCGGAAAAAGCAATAATCGCATTCTGTTCAGTTCCGGATGAGAATCCTTTCCAAACAGGAATGAATTGCCCATTTTGATAATCTATAATGTATAAATTTGGCGGAACAGAAATTATAATCTCATCGTCGCCGTCATTATCCAAATCCGCTTTTGTAATTGAATTTTTCTGCTCAACATTAGAAAAACTCACATAACCCATACTTTCGTATTGATTATTAACACCGGCATTTGAGAAGAATTCAAAGTAAGAGAAAGTCTTTGCCGGATCTGTTTCATTTTGAATATAACCACCAGCACAGAAATCATCGTTTCCATCTCCATCAAAATCACCAATCTGTAAATAATATGAATTTCGTACAGGAAGTCTATGAGTCCAAACCATTTCATATTCATTGTCTTCCATTTCAAAGATGAGAACATCTCCGTCTTTATCTGTGGCAATAATATCTAAGGAAAAATTATTATCAAGATTTCCGCAAGAAATAGCAATGAATTCATTCTTTACGAAAGTGGCGGTTTCATTCAAAAGAGTGTGAACAGACTCGAACGAATTGTTATAAAGAGAGATAACCCTGCGTGTTCCACCGCCAATGGTCTTGTTTTCTATCAGAGCTATTTCATCGAGACCATCATTGTTATAATCTATTAAACGACCACCATAAACTTGGTCGTGCATCCACAAAAATATTTCGGAATAGTCTTCACCGCTTTCAATAAGTTCATAAAGTACAGACTTGTTATTTGCCAATCCGAGTACGTTCAATAAGCTGTTTGCATGGATTTTTCCAACATCGAAAGGATAGAAATCGTTTTGGAAAATATATTCGGTAAAAAGGTGGTTGTTATCATCAAATTTAAAAATTTTGATTGATTCAGAATACTCGCTAATTTCTTTTGCTACAAATTCATTTTTTATACCATCACCATCAAAATCTATTGGTTTTCTTATTGGAACCAATTCATTTCCCAGAACAGTTTGTTCATAAATATTAGTATTGATGTAAAGGTATTCAATATCGATTGGAGAAGCATTTGCAATGGAAGTTCTCAGGTTACTGATATTGGTTGCTTCCAAAGCGATTGTATAATAATTTTCAGGAATATTATCCGGCAGACAGACCACATGGATAGAATCTGCATAATTACTGAATGTTTCATAAGATTGACCTGAGTTGGGTTCACAGGTTAGAGATAAATTCGTAACATCGTCAAAAACAGTTTGAACGTAATATGAAGTAAACTCGTTATCAAACCTTTTCATTTTGGCTATATTTATCAATTCCGAAGGAGTTTGATCGATATGAACCATCTGAATATAGCTGTAGCGTTTATTATCGTTTGTTACTACTTCAACTTTAATTTGATAAGTATCATCCATGTACGGCACGTTGAAATGAGCAAGAAAGTCATTTTCTACCTGAGCATTATAATATTTGGGAGTATTTGCATGAGTTTCAACATCAAACCAATCTAAAGCAGAAGGTGTTTCAGAAGAAGAGTACATCACAAAATATCTGAAGAAATCATCTGCTTGAACGGTTCCGAAAATATCAAAATCTTCGCTCATCCCGGCATTTTCAAAGGGAGAAGAAATTTCAATCTGTGGAAAGGAAACTTCTGTAAGAAGAGCGTATGTGTCTAATAATCCATTTCCGTAGAAATTATCAAAACCACTTTCTCCAAGATCGATGGCAGAGCAAGCCAGACGAGAATGAACCTGTTCGAAATTCAAGCCGGGTTCTACAGAAAGCAACAAGGCAATACTTGCACTCACAAAAGGAGCAGACATCGATGTTCCACTTTGAGCAATGTAAAGATTATCCTCATCTTCGCTAAAAGTGCTGAGCACATTAATGCCCGGAGCTACGAGATCAAGCTGAGAACCATAAGTGGAAAATGGGGCCAGATTTTTATTTTCATCGACCGCACCTACAGAAATGGTGGTGGAAAATTTTGCCGGATACCACACTCCAAATTCTCCGGTGTTTCCAGTAGATACAACAATTATGCTTCCTTTTTCATAAGCATAAAAACAGGCATCTGCAATGATTTGAGAAAAATATTCACTTCCCCAACTGCAATTAATAACACTTGCACCCATATCAGCAGCATAGATTATACCGGCAGCAGCGTCATCATCCTGGAGGTAACCTCCCATTCCTCCAATAGTTTGAAAACCACAGCGAATCGGCAGAATTTTTGTGTTCCAGCAGATTCCACTGATACCCAGATCATTATTGGTATCAGCAGCAATAATTCCGGAAACATGAGTGCCGTGATGAAGTTCATCAGAAGGATCATTGTCCTGACCAAGATAATCTCCGGAAGCCATATAAGCGAGTTCCGGAGCATCTGTGAAATCCCAGCCATGCCAGTCATCAATATAACCGTTATTATCATCATCGATTCCATTATCAGGAATTTCATCAGGGTTAATAAAAATATTCGTTTGCAAGTCAGGATGACCAAAATGAATACCGGAATCGACCACACCAACAATGATTTCACTATTTCCGGTTGTATAATTCCAAGCCTGAGGGAGATTGACATTTTCAAAATTTGTTTCCTGTTCTGAATATAAAGGATCATTTGGCGTTAGGGAAAATTCGTTCAAATAATTTGGTTGGATGTATTCGATTCCTGTAAAGCGCAGGTTTTCAATGGCTTCCCAATCCAGTTCTTCGTAGAAAGAAGCAGTAAAATATTGGTTTTGAAATTTATTTAGAATCGGTTTTAGGTATTTTATTTTTTTCTCAGATAAAAAATCATCAAATTCATCTAAGGCAAATTTATTATTTATAATCTCAATCGGAGAAGATGTTTTTATTATCATTTCACAAGGTGTGAAATTCAAGCAATTCAGCAAAAAAGGAAAGCAGAGAAACAATAAAATACTAATGAATATATTAAATTCCCGACATATTGATTTTCTCCTTCCGATCAGGCAACTGCCTGATCGGAAGGCGCTATATCCAGAAGCTTCTGCTTCTCTCAATAGCGAATTAGGAGCTTTCAATACCGGAGCAAACACTTCAAATACTATAAGTTTCCGAAGCAGAAGCTTCGGAAGGAGTAAGTGGTGTCGAGTGTAATATGTAACCATGATCAAGATCCTTTATAACTTCATCGAAATGAAATTTTTTAAACAATTGCATTCCCATCCGGCAGCTGCCGGATGGGAATGAGATTAAACTAATTTAAAAGAGATAACTGATTCCTATCATATGAACATCATTGATATCTTCCACGAACGGAATGAAAGCATAATCGATAATGATTTTTTTAATTTTGATTCCGAAACCGGTTGTTAATTCTTCAGCATCATAATTGAATTTGTATCCTAACCTGATGTTCAGGATTTTATTGTATTCAGCGTTCACTCCGAGAACCGCTTTCATCTCATCATCATCAGAATGTTTGATAATTTTTAGTTCGGAAGAAATCTCTGCAAATTTCGGAGAAAACTTCTTAATAATACTGATTTCAGTTGAAATGGGAAGTTCAATGCTTTCCTCATTCATTTTGGAAGTTATGCCCAAATGTTTTATAGCTGCTGCGATTTTCAGATTTCTGATCGGTGTGAGATAAGTATAACCCAAATCAACTGACAAACCAGTGCTGGAAGCTGTGTCGATCTTTTCGTAAAGTCCGTAAAGATTTATTCCGAAGTAGTGATCTGGAGTTAATCTATAACCGGACCCGATTATGAAATTCAAGTCAATCGGATGGAATTCGCCAATATTAGTTCCCATATCATCATAACTGTCGATTTTTCCGTAATCAAGGTATCTGTAGGCAATACCGAATGAGTACTTTCCTTGAGATTTCAGGTAGGCGATACTGTTTATGGTGGTATCAAAAATCCAGTAATTTTGTGTCATGGATAGCACTGTATTTTTGTTGATCAAGCCAGCACATGGATTTTCAATGAAGCTGAAAGCATCTGAGGAGAAAAATGCACCTGTTCCGCCTTGAGCAGCAACGCTTGTTCCGGAGATTATTTTCAGCATCTGAAATCCGCGGTCACCTTCGGTTTCAGCAAAAAGATTTATCATCAAACCTGCAAAAAACAGGAGTAATACTATTTTTTTCATTCGTCCTCCATAATTTATTTTTACTTCTTGTTCTATTTTTTCACTTCACGAAGCTTCCCTCAAAGGAATTCTCTTAATTAAGATTCGGGAAGTTTTCTTGCAACCAGGTTTTTCCGATCCTTTTTCATCTCAACCTTCCGAATCTTCTGACATAAGAAAAACGTAGAAGAAAAGCTCTTCTTCATCTCAACCTTCCGAATCTTCTGACATAAGAAAAACGTAGAAGAAAAGCTTCGGAAGGTAACAAAGCTTCCTTAGATATTTTATTTTTCAATAGCAAATTTCTTCTTTAGAATCTCTCCCTTTGCTTTGATTATGGCAAAATACACACCGGAAGATAGTTTGTCTGCATCGATGAAAACTCCGGTTTCCATATTTTTTTCACAGAAAACCATTTTCTTTAAAATTCTGTTTCCGGCAATGTCAAATATTTTTATTTTAACTTCTGTGTTTACGCTGGTCATTATTTTTAAGGTTATGGTTTTATTTTGAACTTCACCCTTATAAATGCTGCTGTCAAAAATGTTACCGAGTGGATTCGGATAGAAATAGGTATTTTCTTTGATAAAAATTCCGCTGTTTTCATAAGGATCTACCGGCAGTTCACCCAGATATGATGCTGTTCTCTGAAGATTGGCAAATTCGCTGAACCAAACAGGTTGTTCTATATTTTCGTTATCAGCAGGAGAATATCTGAAAAGAGTACCATTATTTCCTGAAATGAAAAAATAATTTTCTTCTTCATAATTTGCAGAATCTGCATAGGATGAGAAAACCGGATAAGTTAAGCTGCGATCACTGAACGAGACAGGATAATTCAGCTTTATCTCAAAATTATTATTATTGATATTTTCCCAGACGCAAAAACGGTTTCGAGACATATTTCCTATAATTTCCAGCTCATTATCAGCATCGATATCAAATGCTAATATTCCTGCTGTAATATAGTTGGAATCCGGTGAAGAAATCTCGTTTTTTGGTTTGGAAACCGCACCATTCATTTCAATGACCACAAATCCGTTTTCTCCTCCAACTAGAATATCTAAAAATCCATTTGCATCAACATCTGCGATGGAGGGAATAGAAATAGAAGATAACGGAATTTTTACAGGAAAATTATTGAGAATCTCACCATTTTGATTGAATATATAAACCAGTGTATCTGAAGTTGTGATGATGATTTCATCCAAATTATCGCGATCAATATCTGCAAGAACAGCGGATAAAATCTGCAAACTATCCGTGGTCACATCATTCAAAACATCCAAATCGGAAGAAAAGACATCATTGTTTTCCAGATCGATTTTTTGCAGTCTGAAAAGAAAAGATTCATCCTGATTGATCGAATAGAGGAAATTATTCTTCAACATAAGATTGGAAGCAATTTTGGTTTCGGAAAAATCAATGCTGTTAACCTGCTCATAATTTTCATTCAAAATTTTGATTTCACTCTCAAAACTATCGATATGATTCATGGGAGCAAAAGCGAGCCTTTGACTATTTTGATCTGGATTCACAACCACAGGACCAGCCCAGTTTTTGTTATTTTCGATAAAAAGAGCATTCTGATAATTTGGAATGTTGTAGTTAATATCATAAAGAACAGTGAAAATACCATTCAGAGAAGTGCAAGGAAGTAAAAAACTACTATTATTTTCATCATAAGAATAGAATTCAGTGAGATTAACTGAAAGACTAAGCCAGAGCGGAAATCCGTCTAAAAGTTCGTTATCCTTCCAAATATTGATTTTTCCATTTGGCATGGGATAGAAAATCTCATTTCTGCCATCATTATCAAAATCGATAATGGCTGCAGGAAAGGGATTTTCCCCGTCAAAGTCTCCATCCAGGCTCCAGGGATATCGAACGGAAAATGTCATCAGCGAATCTGAGCTGCTGATATCATAGATTTCCAACTGAATACCGCCATAATAACTTTCAGCAGTCGGATTTGAAGTAAAGCCATTAAAGGGATTATTCCGACCACCAAAATAATCGTTGTTAGCTTCTCTATAAGCATCATAAGCAGAACCAAGACTATAAATATCCACTTTGCTATCCATATGTTGAATGCCGTCAGCTTCCTCTAAATCTACACCTTTGTGGGATGCATCACCATTTACGGAATTCGTTTCTAATTCAGCATTAAATTTCTCATCGATTATGTTTTCATCGATATGCCAGATAAAAAGTCCGGAACCATCGATAACATTGCCGTCATAAGCGCCCAATCCGGGCATGTAAAAATCCCATTCGCATCCTTTATAAGTATTTTCCATAAAATTGAATATAGGTTCACCTGCATGCGGATGACCGGGCGGATAAACATCCTGCTCACCTTCGGGTAAAAGTGCAAAAGTAAAAGATGGTTCTCCTTGCAGAGTGCTGCCATCAGGATTTTGTTGCCTGTTTTCCAGCAGGAAATATTCTTTTTCTGAAATGACAATTTTATATATTTTTCCAGTTACATCATCTTGAGCCATGGGAAATGTGATAGATAAATTTGATGCGGAAACACGGATTTCTTCAATGTTATCATCTTCCCAGCCCATGTAATTGCGTGACCAGGCACAAGGCAGAGGAGGAACATATCCATTGGCATTCCAGGCACCTGTTCCCATCACACCAAAATTACCGATCCCATAAGATACACCATTTGAGGAATCATTATCGAATAAAGTTGCAAGACCTATCTGGCGACCCCAGAGAAAAGCAATAATACCGATCATACCATAATTTGGATCACCTTCTTCAAAGTCTGGCTGCCATTCGGTTTCCGGGCAGATCACAATTTCCTTTATTATTTTCCCATCATCAGTAATTAAACCCGGGAAATCATCATTTTCCGGATCCAATCCAGCTTGCAGGGAGCGGCGGTTTAAGAAGGTGCTCATCAGTTCATCTAAATTAACTTCATTTATATCTGCTTCCTGTCCGGCGCCGGCATGAAAAATCATAAAAGAATCGTAATTATTAAAATCAATTTCCGCATCTGCAATTTCAAAAACATCCTGCGCAAATTCCGTGATTCTCTCGAGCGAAAGCTCATCATCTCCGTAATAAGCCATTGTATTAGGAGCAGTAATAACATTTTCCCAGACCGTATAATTTTCCGGTTGTAAACTGTAATTTCCATGAGATGCATCATGATAAAAAGAAGATAGGTGGAACATGAATCGTTCAAAGTATGCTTTATCATGAGCCAGATAATCAGGATGATCAGCAATCAAATCAAATTCCTGGTCTTCAAAATCAACCATCAAAACAAGAATGCTGTCAGGCACATTTCCATTACGATTTTGCCTGGAAAAAATTTCCGAGGAACCGCTAAATATTTTTGGATAGGTATCCGGTTTAAGCGGATGGAACGGAACAGAAAGCAGATTAACAGATGCTGCCATAAAGATGAATAAAACAAAAAATCTTTTCATAAAAATCCTTTTCTAAATTATATTTGCAGACTTTTTAAATATCGAACAAGAAACAAGAAGAATATCGAATGAAGAACACCGATTTTTGATTTTTGAAGTGAAAACAGCATTTTTGCTCCGAGCAACAAGCCAACTTCATCATTCAAAAATCGTTAATCGATATTCATTATTCTTTAATCATTTTTCCATCAACAATATTTAAACACCCTCCTACCAGTGATAAGAGGGTATTGCAATAAAGATTTGTTATAAGAGTACGAACTTTTTTAGACTTTGCCGGACATTATTTCTTTTTCATTACATTTGCAAATGCTTATGAATTCATATTTGGGAGTCCAGGTATTTGCTTTTGATTTGAAGCTTCTCACTAATTTCACTTTTTTAACCTCAGTATTGCATTTTGGACAGATAACTTTACCTTCAGTACTTATTTCATGAGCCAATTTAGCTGCGAATGATCTTACTTTTGCCATCTTTTCTCCTTTAGACTCTTTCGATATACTCACCATTGCGAGTGTCAATTTTGATTTTATCACCTACTTCAATGAAGAACGGAACTGTGATTGTCAAGCCGTTTACAGTTACAGCTTTTTTCCCGCTTGCAGAAGCTGTATTTCCTCTCACATTTGGTTCACATTCTGCTATTTCCTGAACAACAGTAATTGGCAGCTCGATTCCCAGAATTTCACCTTTGGGGTCAAGCTTCATGCCCACCACCATGTTTTCAATCAAATATTTATCCAGATCCCCAATGATTTCTGTAGGAACAGATATCTGCTCATAAGTATTGCTATCCATGAAAACATAAAAGCTGCCGTCAAAGTAGAGGTATTCCTTTTTGTGTTTTTCCACTCTGACTTCTTCCAGCTTTTCACTGGTTCTAAAGGTATTTTCCAAGACTTTTCCAGTTTTTATATTTTTGAGTTTGGTGCGCACAAAAGCTCCACCCTTTCCGGGCTTCACGTGCAGGAATTCAACGATTTCAAAGAGCTCGCCCTTGAAATTGATGATCATTCCATTTCTGATATCCGACGTCGTAGCCATCTTTATCTAATTCCTTTTAAAGCCTATAACACCTTGATGTTCAGCCGTTTCCCAGAAATAAATTAGGCACTTTTATGGCAAGGAAAAATTTTCACTTATTCATTATTAGCCTGTGGAGACTCTTTATCCATGAATAACACCCCGATACAGTTTACCCCGCCTGCCCCGTTAATTTTTCTTATACTTAACTGGGGTTGAATTTTTTTATCCAACTGGGGTCGTTCCTCTTTACCCCAATACAGTCATTCTTCCTTATGGGGCAGGCGGGGCAAGCGAATGGACACGAAGAATAAAATATTGCTTTAATCACAACTGTATATACAAACCTTGAAAAGGTTTCTTTTGCTCGATCCAACCGTTCCGACATGTCCGGCGTAGCTTTAGAGGAGACGGAAGGTTTATGTGAAAGAATAACTCTGTGGGAAACCGTTCCGAAGGTTGGGAATATTTCAAATTTCAAAAACCTTGAATAGTAACGATATTTAGCTCACAGATTTTCACGGATAACTACTTTTTGTTTCCTCCGAAGCAGAAGCTTCGAAAGGAGTGTCCAATTGCTTGTTACGAAACTCCCGTTTCGTAACACGAGAGAGACTGAAACTCCGTTTCTTTTTTCAAAAGGGATATCAATCTCAATTTCCCCAACTTCATCGGAGATATAATACCCTTTCGCATATTTTTATTCTAGCTTATTATCAAAACAGAGTTATTGTGAACGAGATGAAATATCAAAAACCTTGAAACTTCTTGACAAAGATAAACTAAATTTCTTGTTTCGATTTGTGCAAAATAAGGATAAATATCAAAAAAATAGAGGAAGTAAAAAGTAAGGTTTGAAATAGGTGACCATTTCTACCTGTATCACATTTTTAAAGATGTAAGGGTGCTTTATGAAAAGAATTAAGTATAAACCCGAAGATGAATGGTTCAAACAAGCAGATTATGATTTCAAAACTGCTGAAGCAATGTTTAAAACTGGAAGATATATTTATACGGTTTTTATGTGTCATCTATCAATAGAAAAATTATTAAAAGGACTTTATGCAAAGCAATTTAAGTCAAATCCACCTAAAATTCATAATCTAAACTACTTCTGCGAAAAAATTAAATTAGAACTAAATCAGGAGCATCAGGATTTTGTAGATAAACTGAATAGTTTAAGTATACCAACAAGGTATCCTGATGAAATTGAGAAATTATTAAAAGATTATAAAAAAGGTGTTACCGATAATGTTTTAAATAAAACAAAGGAACTGTTAATATGTCTGAAAAAATTATTATAGAAGTTAAGAATATTTTAAAAGATTTATGTAAACAAAAAGGAATTAATATCTCAAAAATAATTCTTTACGGCTCTTATGCCAAGAAAATTCAAAGGGAAAACAGCGATATTGATATAATTGTTATCTCAAAGAATTTCAGGAACAAAAGCATTTTTGAAAGGGCAGAAATCACAACGGGAATAGATAGAGAACTTGTAAAAAGAACCCGGAAACCCTTTGATATCTTATATTACTCTGATTTAGAATGGAGCAACAGCAATTCTTTAATACTTAATGAAGCTAAAAAGAATGGTAGTGTTTTATATGGCTAAGGATTCCCCATTAAAAAAATAGTTAAAGCAATTGACCCTGAAAAAATAATACTGTTCGGTTCTTATGCCAGAGGAGATTATAAAAAAAATAGTGATCTGGACTTGTTTATCATCAAAGATGGCAACCACAATAGTCGTATGATGAGAAGGAAAATAGATGGATTATTATGGGGAAGAGAGTTCTCTCTTGATCTATTTGTGAGAAAAACAGAAGAGGTTGATTGGAATTTCCGTGCAAAAAATCCATTCTATATTTACCATATCTTTAAAGATGGGAAGGTATTATATGAGAAAAAGAAATCCTGAAGAAACAATTGATTCTGCAGATAAAATTGCCAGGTTTGTTAAGGAAAGAATTAATTTTGAAAACTAAACCGGAAAATAAATTTGACAAAATAAAGAATTTAGAGCATTTGGAATTAATAAAAAAGATGATCTATAAATCAAAAGAAAATAATGCCGAAAAAGAACTCGATTTTGAAATAAAATATCAGCTTTCTCTCACAGTTCAGGAGAGATTTAAAATGATGTTCGAGAAATCGAGGATCATGATGGAGATGTTAATAAAAAATGGACACAGAAAACCTGTTGAAATTATTAAAAGAAAATAAAGTAGATTTTCTCATAATTGGAGCAACTGCTTTTCCGGTTTATGGATATTCCAGAGCCACTCTCGATATCGATATTTTCATCAGAGCGGAAAAAGAAAACGCCAAAAAAACTCTAAATTCTCTGAAAACATTTGGTTATGATATCTCTGATATTACCGCAGAAGAACTTCTTACCAATAAAATATTGATTAGACAATACATAGTTGAAACCGATATTCATCCATTTGTTGCTGGTGTTGAATTTGAAGAAGTTTGGAAGAATAAAATAATGAATAAAATTGGAGATATCGAAGTCTATTTTCCTTCTTTGGATGACATGATTAAAATGAAAAAAGCGGCTGGAAGAAAGAAGGATATTGAAGATTTAAAGATTTTGGAAAAAATCAGAAAAAACTAAAACCTTGGAAATAGTTGGAAACCGTTCGGAAGGTTGGCATAAGTTAACGAAATTCTGAAACTTCTTGACAGGGATTCTTTTATAAATAAAGAAGTTAGGTGTAAGAATTAAAGGTTTAAAAGGTATGAACGTATTATACGGGTAAAAAAAATGATTGAAGAAAAAATCCAAAAAACTTCCTTTGAGATAGTCGACTTGCATAATGCTGATGATTCATATTACTGGCGAGCCAGGAGTCCTATTGAGAGAATTGAAGCAATTGAATTTATGAGAAAGGCAATGTTTGGTCATGATCGAGTTTCCGAGAGACTTCAGAGAGTTCTTGCAGTTGCTGAACTCAAAAAAAATTGAATACCTTGTGATTGGTGGATATGCTGTAGGCTATCACGGTTATCCACGAGCAACAGGCGATATGGATATATGGATAGCGATAAACGAAAAAAATGCACTGAAGATAATCGAGGCTTTAAAGGAATTCGGATTTGATTTACCCGAATTAGACAAAGAATTATTTTTAAAGGAAAATAAAGTAATCAGAATGGGCGTTCCTCCTATGCGGCTGGAGATTCTTACATCTATTGATGGGGTTTGCTTTGAGACATGTTTTAAGAATCGTATTGTAGCAAATTTTGGGTCTTTCAAAGTCAATTTCATTTCAAAGGATGACCTGTTAACCAATAAGCGTGCAAGCGGACGACCCAAAGATCTACTTGATTATGACGTATTGCAAAAAAAAGCAACTATGATATAAAAAAAATATTTAAGGCTGTAGTTCAAAGACAGAAAAGCAGCAGACATAAACTTGTTTCGTTTTCAAATTCACGAAAATCCTGAAATCATCTTGACAAAGATGAACTAAATTTCCTGTTTTGGTATCAGTAAATTAAGGAAAATTATCTGAACTTGTTAATGTAATTATTTTGGAAGGATAACGAAATTATGACATAGCTTTTATAATATCTATTTTGCATCTTATTGTTTGTTCTGTTCTGAAAATCGGCAAATTTTAAGCACTATAGAACAAGTAAGGAGGATGCGTCCGTCAAATGCCGGACGCACTTTCTTATGCTTTGTAGTGCGGGTATGCCGATACCTCAGAACAGGGCGTAATGAAGGTTGCGTCCTTTTTTGTTCCATGGGGAAAAGTTGGAAATATGAATTTAAGGAATTTTTAAAAACAATGAAAAAATAAAAATGCACGGAGGAAAAAAATGAAATGTGATGTTTATCAAAGCAAAAAAAATACACGACGATTTATTATTGTTCCGGAAAATACAATAATTTCAAAATCCCTACCTAATATTGGAAAAGAGTTTGTAATAAATAAGAAATGGAAAACGGTTGAACTAAACGAAAAAGAAATTAAACCACTTATTGCATTAAACACAAGAGAAGCATTAGTTAATATTAGAAGACAAGGTTATCACATTCAGGAGATAGCAGTAAATTTTAAAGAAAATGTATTGAAGCAATGATTTTTATAAGATAGGAAATATGATGAAAAAGTTATTGATTGTAGATATATTACTATAGTTGAAGAAAAATAAAAAAGTTTAATTAATAAAGGAAATTATAATGAAAATTAAAAAACAAAACTCTTCAGATGTAGATAGCAATGTATGTTCCAATGAATTTTCTCAAATTTTTCATGAGAGGGCGTGGAAAATTGCAAATGAGTTAAATAAGCTTCTATTGTCAATGTCAACTGGGATTTTAGCTGCATTTTTCTTTCTATTAACTAATCCGAAAATCATACTAAATCAAAGCGAGAAATATCTCATATTAATTTCTGTGTTGTTTTTTACATTATCAATTATGTTATCTATCTTATCTATGCAATGGGATAGTAACAGAAATTATTTCTTAGGTGAAATGAAAAGAACAGAAAGAGAATTAAATAATTGTTATAAAAAACAAAAAGATAAAGCAGCAAATAAATATCTTTTTTCAAAATCAATGACAAAGATTACTTTTGTAATTGGCGTCATTTCAGCTGGTGTTTTTTTAACATTCCGAGTATTATATTAAATTAGCAATGATGCGGTGGTTATTTGATGGAAAACATTAAAACGAATCAATACTATCAAAGTTAGCAATAAATTAGATAGAGGAAATCATTATGATAAGTATTGTTTTTTTTGAATACAAAGATGAATATAAATTATTTTAGAAAACAATGAAAAATTTAAAAAAAGAGGAGGAAAAAAAAGATGAAAAAGACAATTATTATTTTAGTGTTACTGCTTATTGCAGTATGTGCTTTTGCACAAAATTACTCTCTCGATTTCGATGGAGTAGATGATTATGTTGATATGGGTGATGTAGAGTTATTTGATTTCTCAACAGATATTAACTTTTCCATTGGTGCTTGGGTTAAGACGGATGAGACTGATATCAACAATGGTATAGTTACTAAAGCTGATAACAGCAGTTATTTTACTGGATATTGTTTTTGGATCTCAGGTGTTGGAGATGTAGGTAGGTTAGGTTTTCATTATAATGATGGTTCTTATACAGCACTAAATGTTTTTAGTAATGCTTATGTTAATGATGGCTATTGGCACCATGTTTTTGTTACAGTTGAAAGAGGTATAAACGGTACTGTTAAATTATACATCGATGGGCAACTTGACATTTCAGAATCTCGAGATATGTCTTTTGACATTTCAAATACTGCTTCTTTAGCTTTTGGTAAGGATCGTAGTAATGGGCGTTACGAAGGATTAATTGATAATATTTCTATCTGGGATTATGCATTAACTCAATCAGAAATTCAAGATAATATGTATAATGAATTAACTGGTAATGAACCCGGTCTTGTTGGTTACTGGAATTTCAATGAAGGTGTCGGTAGCACTCTGTATGATCAAACTGCCAATGGTAATAATGGCACTATTTACGGTGCAACATGGCAAACTTCTGGTGTGCCAATACCAACTGATTTGAAACTTATAAGAAACGGAACTCTTTCTCAAACTTCAGGTTTTTTAACTATATCAGCTTCATCAATTTCAAGCCCTCATTTTGTAGCTTTCGGTCATAATAATGAGGAGTTAAGTAGTATTGTCAATTGCAGTGTCACCGGATATAATCAACGTTTATCACGAATATGGTTTGTAGATAATTATGGTGTTACAACACCTACTCTCACGTTTGTACTGGAAACAACACCGAGTAGTTCTAGTATTTCTGATTATGGATTGATAAAATCAAGCAGTTCGGATATGTCTTCAGCCAGCGAGGTGATGACAGCAACATCTGTAAATACAGGAACAAAAACGATTACTTTTGAATTAAGTGCAAAAGCAAGTTTGGATGATGGATATTATACAGTTGGTTCAAAAGGTTCAGCAACCCTACCTGTCACCCTTTCATCTTTCATCGCACAATTCATTGGAAGTTCTCCAATTTTATGTTGGACAACTCAATCTGAAACAGGCAATGCAGGTTGGAATGCATATCGCTCGGAAACAGATATTCTTGAAGAAGCATTTCAGATAAACGCTGACATGATTCCTGGTGCTGGCACAATTGCATTTCCAACAGAATATACTTATGTTGATGAATATGAAGTTATTTCTAATTTTACATATTATTATTGGATCGAAAGTATTTCTTATTCTGGTGAAACTGAAAGTTATGGTCCCATTTCTTTGTTAATCCCAGAAGAAGGAGAAGAGCCGGGTTCTCCGGGAATACCTGCAATTTATGGTTTGTACCAAAATTATCCTAATCCGTTTAATCCAAATACAAATATTAGTTTTGCTATAAATGAGGATACATACGGTTCTCTTTCAATTTTTAATTTAAAAGGGCAGCAAATTATTACTCTCTTTGAAGGTGAAATCCCCCAAGATGAAGTCTTATCATTTATTTGGGATAGTAAAGATAATTTGGGTTCTTCAGTTTCTTCCGGTTTGTATTTCTATAAAATTGAATCAGCTAAATATTCCGAAATCAGAAAAATGATTTTGTTGAAGTAATGTAACTCGTTCACTCCTGAACGAGAGCCTTTTTCACTCAGACAAGAGTGTCTGAGCTACAGTCTCAAACCAGACTGTAACTTATCAAAAGCTGTTTATCATGCACAAATCTATAAATTGCGAACATCAATAACCTATGCGTTCACGCATAGGCAGGGAAGAAGATAGAGCATTTTTAGGACGTTTACGTCCTTCCAAAGATATTTCATCCAACCTGTTATTTAAATGTAAAGCCGTAAACGGCTTATCAGTATTTTTTCATCATCTCGTCCTACCCGTAAACGGGCAGGTTATTGATAATAAAAAAGAGAGTTTCCAAACACATTCTTAGTGTCTTTGTGTCTTCGTGGTTGAACAATCCTGCCGCCCATATTCTCATATCTTTCCAACTTAAAATTGACAAAGAAAAGATGGACAATTTTTTTGTTTATTCAAAATTTCATCATAAGAAAAGAAGAAAAATATAAGATTCAGGTTTTAGGAGATGTAATGAGATTCAA
>SDBT01008204.1_pt1 | contig 17085 bp, 14 predicted proteins | sample 2277101 | NCBI WGS metagenome assembly SDBT01 (sample SAMN10404973, study PRJNA504765) | marine sediment metagenome | isolation source: marine sediment core GS10_PC15, 103 cmbsf | place: Arctic Ocean: Southern Knipovich Ridge | collected 2010
TTTGGAGAATATGTTCCCGGCCCAATGGCAAAGAGCGCTACTTTTTTTAATAAAGTTGTCTCGTACTGTTTTCCCTCATAAACTTCTTTTTTGTGCTCCAGCCGGGTTGCGTTGTATATATCTTCTTTAAAAAATCCCGAAAAATCCGGGCTGCCGCTGAGAGCGATACTGTCAATATCAAGCCTCGAAAATAGAGTGTATGTGAGTACAAGCTGCTCACTTTCAAAAACCGTGTTTTTTTCAGGTCTTGCCAGTATAAATATCTCTTCTTTTAGCTTGTCGATATCAATGGCTTCTTCTTCCGGAAGCAGAGCGCTGCTGCGGGGTTTTATTTTCCCTTCAACAACAGTTATTGTGATGGGGTCTGTTTTGTATTCAACGCCTTTATATTTGATCGTGACCGGCCCTATAAAAAAAATGCCTTTTAAGTTAGGCTGTACCAGATAGGTACGCGTGATGGTCTTTGTGCGCTTTGTTTGCCCGTTTACAATAGAAATACTGGTCTGACTTTTCGTGCTCTCGCTGAGTACGGTAAACGCTCCTAATTCGGGCAGCAGGAGGTTCGGGACCCTTGCCGTTCCTTCAATATCTACGGTAACTGTCAGGTTTATGGTGTCCAACAGCCCCACTTTTACAGCATCCACGGAAGCGTGAATGTTCACGATTTCATCGGACGGATACGCGTTGCCCTGCGCGTAGAGAAAATATGCGCAAAACAGGATGAGTATAAGTAAAAAGTTACCAGTCTTTTTCATTCTGGGTCCGGCCTATTCTGTATTTTATTATATCGTTTATGATATTCGTCTGATCTGAGTTGAGCGCGTTTATCAACCTCTCAGCTTCTTCCAGAGTAAGATCTTTTTCGTTCGGCACATCATTGTCAGATGTTTTTTCCTGCTCTATATTATTTTCCGTCTGCTCATTTTTATCACTATTTTCAAACGGTTTTTCCGTGCCGTTCGGTTCCTTCTGGTTTTCGTTACCCTCCGGCCCGCTTTCGGTTTCGTCCTCCTGTTCTTTTTCCTGCATTTTTTCCAGCGTAAGCTCCAGGTTGTACTTTGTGTTCAGATCAACCGGGTCGATTTCGAGCCCTTTCATATAGTTTTCAGCAGCCTTCGGGTAATCACCAAGTCGAAAGTAGGTGTTGCCTAGATTAAAAAACACATCTGCCTTATTTTTATCGTTTTTTATGTATTGAAGGGAATCTGTAAATGATTCAACTGATTTATAATAAGCTTCCATTTTGTAATAGGAGACACCTGCGTTGAAAACAGGTTCAGGGACTTTATCGTTCCTACCTTTACTTTCTAAATAATATCTGAGAGCTTCGTTGTAAAGCTCATTGCTGTAAAACCGGTTGCCCTTCCTGATATGGCGGGTATATGAAGCGGCCGCAGCTGAGTTAAATGTTATCATAAGAACGGCTGTGATAATGATAAGTATACGTTTTTTCATGATTCCCGGCTCTTGGTTTTTACTATGCTGATTATATACAGCAGCAGGAAAATGATCCCAAGGGCCAGAGGAATTTGAAATCTTTCTTCATAAACAGTGTACTCCTTGGTCTCCAGCTCCCTTTTTTTCATCGCCTGAACAGTAGCTAAAAATTGTTTTATTTCATTCATTTTGTCCCCGGTCTCGAAGTAGTAGCCATTGGTTTTTTCAGCGATCTCTTTCAGCAGTATGTCTTCAAGTTTTGAGACAATAACTTTCCCGTTGAAATCTTTTTTATATCCGATTCTTTTCATATTATCATCATAAACAGGTATGGGCGCGCCGTTTTTGGTTCCAATTCCTATACTGAATACCTTTATCCCCCGTTTTTGAATATCTCTTAACACTTTTTCATCGACACCGCCTGTGTTTTCACCGTCGGTCAGTAAAAGTAGAAGTGCGTACTTGTCCTCCTGGGGCTTGATGGAGTTAAGTGCGATCTCCAGAGGCGCGAACAGGTTTGTGCCGCTGGCCACAGCGGTCTGAGAATCCAGGGAGTTGGTAAATGTGATGACGGCGTCATAATCGGTAGTGAGCGGGCAAAGAACGAACGCGTCTCCCGCAAAAAGTATAAGACCTACCCTGTCCCCCTGGAGAGATTTAACCAGCTCGAGAGTTGTAATCTTGGCCCTCACAAAACGGTTTGGTTTTACATCCTCTGCGGTCATGCTTTTTGACAGATCGATAGCGATATAAATATCTGAACCGGTAATTTTTACCGGTTCAAGCCTCGTCCCGGCCTGGGGCCTTGAAAGAGAAAGAATAAATAACATAAAGACGATGCTTATGTAAAGACTTTCCAGCCTGTAATTCATAGGAAAGTCTCTGTTTGAAAACCTGTTCAAAGTATGTGTTTTACCGAGTCCGGCAAATTCCCTGATACGCTTTTTACCGACCCCGAGGGAAATAAAAAAAATGACCGGGGCAATAATTAGCAGATAAAGGAAAAAAGGTGCGGAAAATCTCATATATGTATACTGTTTTAAAAAATTTTATTCCATACGGCGCGAGTCAAGGCACAACTCTTAGCACCAGTTTGTGAATAGTAAAATGCAAACATAACAGAAAAATACCTGATAAGAGAGGGTAATAAAAACGCTCTCTTACTTTGATGAATTGTTTTATTTCGATCTTACTTTTTTCAAGTTTATCTATCTCTTCATAAATTTCTATAAGTTTTTTTGTGTCCGTTGCCCTGAAATATCTTCCGTTTGTTATACCCGCAATATTTAAAAGAACTTCTTCATCAATCTGAACAGGTATTGAAACATACCGTTTGCCGAAAGCCTGGTCGTCGACAGGGTATGGAGCGGTACCCTTACTGCCCACACCGATAGTGTATATCTTTATACTCAGAGCTTTCGCGGCGCGGGCGGCCGTAAGAGGGTCTATTTCGCCGCTGTTGTTCACTCCATCCGTCAGTAATATAAGTACTTTACTCTTCCCTTCACCTCCCCTCAGGCGTTTTGTACCTTCTGCTATAGCATTACCTATCGCTGTCCCGTCGGGTATCATCCCAATTTCAATGGTATCTATAAAATTGTATAAAATACCGTAATCGATGGTCAGAGGACTGTATGTTATCGCTTTCCTGCTGAACACCACCAGCCCGATTTTATCGGTTTTTCTGCCGTTTATAAACTCCTTCGCGACGCTGTTCGCCGCCCCAAGCCTGTTCGGCTTCAGATCTTCGGCTTTCATACTGGAAGATATATCCAGAGCGAGGACGATGTCAATTCCTTCGGTGATAAATTTATCCTCGATGTAGCCCTCCTGCGGCCTTGCTAAGGCCGTCAGGAAAAATCCCATGGAAAGGACAAGCGAGATATTTGCGATTAGGAACAATGTTACACGGAAAGTGTTTTTTTCCGGGAAAAAAGAGAAAAAAGGAGCTGAAATAGTCCCCTCTTTCTTTTTTCTATACACATAGTACAGAGTGAGCGGGATGATGATCAAACTCCAGAGTATGTGCGGGTTTTTAAACTCCATTAAATTAGTTACCTTTCAATGTATTCTAGTCCTACTGATTTTCCTCTTCAGCCGGTCTTGAAGATGCTGCCGGCTGCATTGCGGATTTATGGACTTCTTTAATTATGGTGATCGAATCCTGGATGTCTTTTGTAACTTTTTCTCCAGGCAGTTTTCCCCTGGCAAATTTCACCATATCGCTTGTTTTAAGAATATTCATGACACGTACCGAAGGAATAGGGACCTTGTCTGCTTTTCTTACATGACGCCTGAATTCCCTTGTAGTCATCTGCAGAGCGTCGATTTTAAGAGCATTACCCAGAAAAAATTTTAGAATAAACGAGACCCCGGAATATGTTTGTTTTGCGTTTTTCTTGTTGTTCTCGTAAGCAGTTTTTATAATATTCAGCTCGTTCATTGAATACTGAAAAGGGTCGATTTCAGTTTCGGTGTATGTATGCCCCTGTTTTTTACCCTTTTTCTTTTTAAAAATTCTAAGCAGTACATAGATTATTGCGGCCCCACCCATTATCGAAAGCAGGATTATAGCAACAGTCACAGGATTTGCCCGTGCCGGATAAGGAGGAACAATATCCTTCAGGTCAGGATTATCTTCATTTTTTGGAATGACTGAAAGTATAGCTATTTCAATTGGTTCGGTTTTTAGGGCGGTGTCTCCTACTCTGACTTCAATAGGGTGAAGCAAGTATTTGCCGGTTTGAAAAAGTGTGACGGTATAAAATACCATTGTTTTATAGCTTTTTCCTTTAATTTTTTTCTGTTTGATGTCCATCGTTCTCAAGGTAAAGGGCAGAAAGCTGTCACTTTCATTCGGAAAAACAACTTCACTGTTTTTGTTGTGGTAGATCGTCAGCGCGATATCTATTGGGTCGCCAATGGTTATTGGTTTCACGGTTAATAAAGAACTCGATACCGATGGAATGACAACTACGCTGTCATTTTCATCACCGCAGCCCGATGCCATGAGAAAAAGAAAGCAGGAAATAAAAAGAGTGGAAATGATTTTATACTTCATCTTCATATATTGACCTTATAACTTCCTCGCTCTTTTATTGAAAAATTCGAAGAGCGGTTTTATATAAAGCTCATCCGTTGATATTTCAATAAAATCCAGGCCTGTTCCCGTAAATAGTTTGTTCCTGATCATTCTGTTGCGCTTTAAATTTTGATTGTACGCTTTTCCTATGGCTGGATGCGCCGTATCGATGAGACGCCTGGCCCCCGTTTCAATATCTCTCAAGAGGAAAAGGCCCTTATAGTCGGTGATCACGTGTTCGATCGGGTCGCTGAACACTATCGGAATTACATCATGTCTTTTTGACATCATTTTAAACGATTTTTCATAACCCTCATCAAAAAAATCCGATAAAACAAAAACGATACACTTTCTTGTTTGCGTATTGTTGATAAAATCAAAGGCCTTGTTAATATCCGTACCTTTACTGTCAGGATTATAGTACAGTAGTTCACGGAGAATTCTCAACGCGTGGGTTTTTTCTTTTTTTGGCGGTATGTATTTTTCTATCTTATCGGAAAACAGTATTGCCCCGACCCTGTCGTTGTTATCGACCGCTGAAAACAAAAACAGAGCAGAAAGTTCGACCATAACATCGCGCTTGGTATAATCCGTGGAGCCGAAGAGTGTTGACGAGCTGACATCGAAAAGAATTATTACGGTCAGCTCTCTTTCTTCCTCATACACCTTTACAAAAGGTTTCCCGTACCGGGCAGTGACGTTCCAGTCTATAGTTCTGATATCATCGCCGTAGGTATATTCGCGGACCTCACTGAACTCGATCCCCCTCCCTTTGAAAACAGAGTGATACTCCCCTGAAAACATCTCGTCTACCATAAGCTTTGTTTTGATATCGATCAGCTTGATCTTTTTTATTATTTCCTGCGGAAGCATCAAGGCACCTCAACGCCCATGAAAATTTTTTCAATAACATCTTCGGTGGTTATATCTTCGGCCTGAGCTTCATATGTAAGGATGAGCCTGTGCCTGAGAACGTCGAACCCGACTTCTCTGATATCGTCCGGGATCACATATCCTCTTCCGTTCAAAAAAGCGTTCGCCTTTGATGCTATTTTAAGATGGAGGGTAGCCCTGGGGCTCGCGCCGTAAGCGATGAGATCCTGTATATCCGCGAGGCCATAATCTTTCGGTTTTCTTGTCGCGAAAGTGATGTCAACAATGTATCTTTCTATCTTTTCATCCGTGTATACCTTATGGATCAGATCACGCGCTTTTTCAAGGTCTTTTTTTGTCAGCACGGGTGCTGTTTTCGGCTGTTTTCCCGAGCCGTGAATTTTTAAAATAGTATGCTCTTCCTCTTTTGACGGGTAGCCTAATTTCAGCTTCATCATAAACCTGTCCACCTGTGCTTCGGGGAGCGGGTAGGTCCCGTGCTGCTCTATCGGGTTTTGGGTCGCGATCACAAGGAACGTGCTATCAAGAGGGTAGGTTTTATCACCTATGGTGACCTGCCTTTCCTGCATCGCTTCAAGCAGGGCGCTCTGTGTTTTTGCGGGCGCCCTGTTTATTTCATCTGCGAGTATTATCGATGAAAAAACCGGGCCCTTCTTAACCTGAAAAGAGCCTGTTTTCTGGTTATATATGAGTGTGCCGATAAGGTCGGCGGGGAGCATATCAGGCGTGAACTGTATCCGTTTGAACTCCGTGCTGAGCGCCCTGGCCAGGGTGTTCACGGTCAGGGTTTTTGCCAGACCCGGCACACCTTCGATAAGTATGTGGCCATTGGACAGAAGTCCAATTAAGAGTTTGTCGATCATATCTTCCTGGCCTATGATTATTTTACCAATCTCGGTCTTCAGAGGAGCAAGCAGTTGACTCTCTTTCGCTATCTCATTCTGTATTGCCTGTATCTCGTAATCCATTGATCTCTCCCTATTGTTAATGACCGAGCTTATTTATTTCTGCACAACAATAAGATATATTGTGCATTGATATTAGGTCAACAATTCATCTGTGCTGTTTTACAAAACAAGCTTCAGTCCTTTACGGGCAAGCACGATCTCTTTTGAAAACGAATGTTCTGCTTCCCTGAGAAATGATAAGTTTCATAAAAGCCTTAAGATAAAACCTTGATTGGAAACAACGTCCCTGAGCGGTACAGAATACTTCAAAACAGAAAATGAGTGCGTACTTTTCGTTTGTGTCATATCTTAAATTCAAAAGCGACAAATTTTGTGTCTTTATAGGGGAATTTTTTAATGACAACGGCAATGTTTTTTACAGGATAATTGTCTTTTATATAAAATGCTAATTTGCCAGCGGCTGTTTCGATCAGTTTGAACCTGTTTTTTCCGATAATATTAATAATATCTCCCCTTACGTTTGAGTAATTAATTGTATTGTCTATCGAATCATTCAGGGATTTAAAGTGTATGTCGGGTACGATACTAACTGTTACCAGTATTTTCTGTTTTTTCGCTCTTTCCTTTTCTGTGACGCCCAGGTGCGCTGTCACAGAGATCTCTTCCAGAATAATCCTTTCCATGAAAGCATCCCGACTTGACAACCGTTTGATAGCTTTAATTGACAAAGAAACATAATATATCAAATAAAAAGTATTGAAAAGTACTTTTTTTTTTATTATTCTATAAGGATGAAAGACCGGGGAAAAAACATGGATATAAAAGTTAGTGAAAATGAAGACCGGATAGTTGTTACCCTCAGAGGGGATATCTACGTGGAACAGACAGACGAACTTTTGGAAACATTCAACTCAATTATCGAAAAAAGCCCGCAGGAGGTAATAATTAATATTAAGGATTTGAAATCAATAACAAGCTCCGGCATAGGGAAGATTGTCCTCCTGTACAAAGGTTTAAACCGGAAAAATGGAAAGATCAGGATCATCGGCGCAAATGAAACTATTATGCAGATATTCAAGGTGGTAAAGCTCGATAAACTGGTTGAAATAGAGGCGTCTTGAAGGGTCCATTTGTTTTTACTCTTATTCAGCAGCTTTGTGATCGATCGGAAAAATGTTCAGCTTTTGTTTTATTTAAACTAATTATAATGAAATGTTATTGTGTAATTAAGTATTGAAATATTTTTTATAACGTGTTATTGTAAATTTAAAGCGGATTAATTTGTTCTTGCCGCCACGCCGTATAAAACACGGAGTAGCCGGCTTCCCCGGCTTAAAGTCGGGCAAGCCCGACGTTGTTACCAAGAACTAATTTTCAATGCGGTTGTCTTTTTTAAACAAGGGTAATGAAATGCTATGGAAGAAAAAAAGAAAGCTGTGGGGAAAATATGATATATCACCCGTTTTAAAGTCGTGGGAATATGATCTGCGTCAGGATATGATGGTGAGGCGCGTGCCCGGTAAGGATGGCAAAATGAAGGTACAGATGCGTCTTGATCTCGGAATATTACAGATGGAAGAAGAAGGAAGACCCGACGGGAAAAAACCGCACGGAATGGAGTCTTTACTGACATATTTTGAAAATATCACCAAGAGGTTAGCAGTCAAACAGGGATCTGCCTCGGATTTCAAACTCGATAAAGATGACTGCTACGCGCTGCAGCAGGAAGGCATTCAATTTTACTATAGATATCTCTGTTTTTTTCAGCTCGGGGATTACAAACGTGCCGAGAGGGATACAGCCCGGAATCTGCGGCTGTTCGATTTTGTAAAGAGGCACGCTTCGGATAAGCATAATATCGAAGAGTTTGAGCAGTACAGGCCTTATGTAATGATGATGAACACTCGCGCGAAAGTGTTGAATGCACTGAAATCCAAGGACACCAGAACCGCGGTCAATGAAATAAATCAGGGAATTACAAAAATTGAAAATGAATATGAAAAGGACGGTCCGCTTTCGAGCCACCCTAAAACTGAGGTAGCATTTTTAAAAAATTGGGCTGAAGAAATAATAAAAAGATTTACACCCACAAAAAAACAGCGGCTGAATGAGGAACTTCGTTCAGCTGTTGAAAATGAGGAATTTGAAAAAGCCGCGAAAATCAGGGATAAGCTCAACAAATTAAAACAATAGCACACCGCCGGGGTACGTGCCGGGAGAAGTGCTTGCCAAGGGCCAAATACCACCGGTGAGTTTGTCTTCAAATTTTGTTCTGCCGGGGCTTCTGATTTAAAAAAATCCTGTCACCGGATGAAGTTTTTTTTCCTGAACTTGAGAAAATATATCTCTCTTCCCTCTTTTTCAAATCTTTCCTGAAACAGTGTTTTTGAGTATGAATCCGGGTATAAAGAATTTTCATCTTGGCGGGTACACTGAAAATTTCCATTCTTTTTGAACTCTTCAAGTATCAACTCTCTGTACTCGGGGAAATCAGTTGCAAGTGTAACGGTTCCCCCCTGTACTAAACAGTAATGGAGCATGTTTATGAACGCGGCCTTAAGAAGCCTGTGTTTGTGGTGCCTTTTTTTCGGCCAGGGGTCAGGGAATAATATTATAAATTCACTGACGATTTGTTCAAATAGAAATTCCCAGACGAACCTGCGTGCGTCGCCTTTGAATACTACAATATTTTCCAATGCCCGTTTTTCAATTTTTGAATGAAATCTTTTAGCTCTCCCGTTGAGGATCTCTGTCCCGATAAAATTCCTGCCGGGACATTCACGGGCCCGGTCTACCAGGAAATGACCATTGCCGGAACCGATTTCAATGGTAATAGGATTCCTGTTCCCGAAAATACTATAGTAAAACGATAGAGCTTCCTCTTTATTTTCCGGCGGAATTACATCTGCAATGTAAATAAGATCGCTCATATATGTGATCTGTCGATTAAAATATTTCTTGATTATCTTTTAAATATACAATTTAATGAAAGTGAGGAATTTTTCAAAACCTAATATCAACGCGGGATAATAATTATGTCAGATAATTTGTTGATCACAAATTGCGAGCTTTTTTATTCAAAAGAAACAGCTGAAACAGTGTCTCTGGTAATCGAGGATGGTACTATTTCGGGGATTGAGAAATCCGGGCGAGAAGATGTAAACCGGGTAACTCTCAACGCGGAAAACCGTATCATTGCCCCGGGTTTTATTGACGTGCATATTCAGGGCGCCGGCGGCGCGGATGTGCTGGACAGCACGCCTGAGGCATTAAAGACAATCGCAAAGACCTGTGCCCGTTACGGAACTACAAGTTTTTTAGCGACAACGGTATATCGCCCTGAAGGGGATAACAGGCATCTGGGGGTTGTGGCCGACTGCACCGGGAAAGATCTTGGAGGCGCGAATCTTTTAGGGCTGCACCTTGAAGGCCCTTTTATTTGCCCCGAGAAGAGAGGTATGATATTACCTGAAAGTATTTGCGCTCCGTCAGGCCAGGTGTTGAAAAAAATTCTCGGTCTTTCAAAGGATACATTAAAGATCATGACTATTGCGCCGGAGCTTGAGGGAAGCCTTGATACTATTAAACAGCTTGCGGCGTCAGGCGTGGTTGCATCATTCGGACATTCAAATGCCACATACGATGAGGCTGTGAAAGGGATCGGGGCCGGAATATCCCATGTTACCCATCTGTTTAACGCGATGCCATCCCTTCATCACCGCGCACCGGGCCCTCTTTTGGCTATTTTTAAAACAGAAACGGTGAGTGTCCAGGTTATCCCGGACGGTGTCCATCTTCACCCCAGGGTATTGAAATTCGCATATGAATTGATAGACGGCGACCGGTTTACGGCTATCACGGACGGTATGAGGCCCATGGGTCTTCCGGATGGCGTATACGTTTACAATGGTGTTGAATATGAATCAAAGAAGGGGGTAACACGTTATTTTGACGGTACTCTGATCGGGACTTCCCTTGGTTTTATCCAGCTTGTTCTACGGCTTATGGAGTTTACGCACTGCACACTGGAGGCCGCCATAAAAACCGCGACGAAAAACCCGGCCAAAGCCCTGGGTGTCTGGAACCGCAAAGGTGCGATAGCGGTCGGAAAGGATGCCGATCTTGTTATCCTGGACCATGATTATTCTGTGTGGGCAACGATCGTCGGAGGCAGGGTCGTTTTTAAGAAGAAATGATTACGCGGGTTTCCCGGTTTTAAATGACATGGAGACCCAAAAATTAGTTCCAGGTGACAACTTCGCTTGCGACTAAGTCGGGCAAGCCCGACATCGTCGGGTGCCCCGAAGTAGCCGGTTGTAAACCGGCGTAGTCACCAGTTCACTTTATTGAGCTGCTTCACCGCGACTAATTAGTTCTATTTAACTGTTTATATTTTCCAAATTGATTATCTTAAGAATACTTAGTTAATTAAAAATACTAATTAAGCCGGGCAAGCCCGGCTACTACGTGTGCTACACGGCGTGGCACCAAGAACTAATTATACAAAGGAGAGAGGGCATGGCAGACAGTGTTTACAAAGTCATTGAGCTTGTAGGTACAAGTGATGTTTCATGGGAGCAGGCTGCTAAAAATGCAGTTGAAGCAGCAGGCAAAAGTCTCAAGAATTTGCGAATAGCGGAAATAAACAAACTGGACATGAAAGTGGAGAACGGCGGGGTCACTGCTTTTCGTGCGAGGGTGAATCTGTCCTTTAAAATTGAAAATATCGTTTGAAAAGGGCAAAATATTTACCGCGGTTCGGGGCTGCAGGGTAAAATAAAAGCCTGGTTGCTGCCGGTCCTGCTTAGCCCTGCAAATTACAGGCGTATTTTTTTGCCTGATACATCATAGCCTGCAGCTTTGTGTCTATACTGGTATCTTCCTGGCCGTCATAGGCTATGTTTATCCACGGTATGTTGTTGAAATCTTTACGGAAAATCGGAGTTACAGCCGTGGTGAAAGTTTCCGGCATACATGTAAACGGCATGATGTTCACTATACCGGAAATCCCCGTTTTTACCTGACCGGCATGGCTTCCGAGAAGAATAGCCGGCTGCCCGTCGTAACTTTTGTCAATGTACGGGGAGCACAGCTCGAGGCATTCTTTAAGCTCTGTGTCCCGGAAAATATCTATATCGTCTTTTACAAGATCGACAAATCCTTTCTCAATTGAGTGCTGGTAGATCCACTGAATTTTTGATTTTATCAAACCCTTCAGGTTCCGGTTCCAGACACTGTCTCTCCAGTAGCGGTACGTTGAATAGGTTATCCATTCACGCATCGGGGTGACAAGAATTTCAGCACCGAGTTTTTCCAGTTTGTCCGCGATATACCCGTTGCAGGACGGGTTGTCACGCATGTAAACTTCACCGGTGATCGATATTATGGGCCTTCTCGGGCTGTCAGTTACCGGGATCCCTTTAAAAGCCTCCCTCGCCCTGACCAGGATATCAGTCATATCTTTTGCCCCGTTTACTATCGATCCTTCAAACTCGCGTAAATATTTTTGATAGGTCTTTTCAGTATCGCCTTTATTGGTTTCATAAGGTCTTTTTTCCTGAAGAAACTTTCTCAAAATATCGACAATGATAATCCCTTTCCAGGCAAGTTTGCGGAATGTTGTCCCCTGGCCGTCTGACAGGCCTTCATAGGAATTATCGTTTCCCGGGGATATTATCTCAACATTGGTGTATCCAAGATGATCGAAAATTATCCTCTGCAGCTTGTTGTACTGCCCGAAACGGCAGGGCCCGTTGTGGTCCGGCATAAAGAAACTCGCCTTTTCCGGTTCGAATCCGAGTTCCAGTATTTTTCTCAAAAAAGCGCCCGTAGTGCATACAAAAGGAAAACATTCTTTCGAGGATGTGTGTTTTCTACCGAGCTCGAGTGATCTTTCATCCTGCGGCGGAAGGACCTGCGCGTTGACACCGCAGTGCCTCGATGCCGCGGCCAGCACGTAAGCATGATCGGACATATACGGGAAATACAGGACTCTGTCCTTATCAAAATGACTGCGCATCGAGCCGGGCAGGAAGCTTTTTTCTTTTTTCCTGATGGTCTGTCCGTTGCTTGAAAGGCTGTCAAGAAACGCCTCGCAGCGGGTGATCATACCGGCGTCAGCGCTGTGCTCATCGACTTCAAGCTGCAGATAAGGTTTGTCTTTCATTTCCTCCCGTACGAAGTGGATCAGAAACGAATCAGGACCGCATCTGAAATTCCCGAGAAACACAGCATTAAGATCTTTGTTTCTCGCGATTATCCTCGAGGCCGCCAGGATATTGCGTCCGTTCGGCCAGTACATCATGCTGTAGTCATTATATATGTTTTCCTCACTTAAAGGCAAAAAGTCGATCGGTATTGGAAGGACATCGAGATTTATGAGTTTTTCGACAAGATGGAGGTTCATCTCGGGATCATTTGTGTTGTAGGGTCTGCCGATGATGACAACAGACTTCTTACCTTCGGGCAGATCTTTCAACACCTCATGCCCACGGGTTTCCAGTTTACGCTCAAACTCTGTCTGCGTCCGGTCGGCTTTCTTCATGGCTTTCAGGGTCTTTGCTTTTGATATATTGAACTTCTCGCTCATATAAGATGAGATTTCCTTGTTCAAGATCTTTCCGGTGTACTTGAAATGGAACACGGGGATCAGGAGCTTTTTTACAGCCTCGTTGTCCCTGAGGCCTGCTCTCGCCATGTACGGAAAGGTCTGCACCCAGGGGCAGTTGTAGTTTTTTGTTGGGTTGATCTTTTCGGCTTTTGAGTCGATTATGGACGGCAGGAAAATATAATCCGTGCCTTTTGTGAGCAGGTCGTACACATGCCCGTGCATTACGCCGCAGGGAAAGCATGTCTCTGCCTGCTGTTTTTCCAGGGACTCGGTTATGAGTTTGCGGTTAGTAGAGCTTGAAAGAACTATCCGGAACCCGAGCTCCTTAAAAAACGTGCGCCAATAGGGAAACTGCTGATAAAAAACCATTAGCCCGCGGGGAATCCCGATCGTCGGTCGCCCGTCAGGGAGTTCTTCTGTGAAGTCGCCCAGCAGTAAATTCAGACGTTCCTTGAAAAGATTTGGAATATTTTTTCCTTTGCCTTTTCTCTCCTCCACCTCGTACCTTTCACACCTGCCGCCGTAGAAAAGGGGCTTGTCCTCACCTTCGATCTTTACACTGCGTATCTCGCACTGGTTGGAACAGTATTTACATGTAAAATTATTCACCGAATAAGAAGCCGCGCTGCGCCTGAATCCTTTAAACTTTGTCCCTTTGCCCTTTATAGTTTTTCTGGCAAGGATTGCGGCACCGATCGCGCCCGTTACATCGAAGTGGGGCGGAACTGTAATAGGTTTACCTGTCACTTTTTCAAAGGCTGCTATAACGGATTTGTTGTTTGTAACGCCGCCCTGAAAAAATATCCGGTTCCCGATGCGTTTTTTCCCTACAACTTTCAGGATATAGTTGTAGACAATGGAATAGGCGAGACCGCTTATAAGGCTTTCCTTTTTTACGCCCGACTGTTGATGCGCGTTGAGATCGGATTCCATGAACACGGTGCACCTGTCTCCCAGACGTGCAGGTTTGTCGGCTTCCAGCGCTATTTTTCCGAAATCTGTTATTTTGATATCGAGCTTTTCCGCCTGCTCTTCGAGGAAAGACCCGGTACCGGCCGCACAGACCTTGTTCATCTCAAAATCCACAACGATTCCGTTGTCAATGCTGATATACTTGGAGTCCTGTCCCCCGATCTCGAATATCGTGTCAACTTTCGGATCGTAGGCTATTGCGGCGGTAGCCTGGGCCGTAATCTCGTTCTGGATCGTGTCCGCCCCGATGAAATCGCCTGTAAGGTAACGGCCCGAGCCGGTCGTTCCGACCGAAGTTACTCTGACCTTGTCGCCGATCTCATCGTATATTTCGGACAGCCCTTTTTTTATTGCTTCAAGCGGCCGGGATGCGGTTGGGAGATAACTTCTGGCTACGACATTGTTTTCATCATCGATCAGCACCACGTTTGTGCTTAATGAACCGACATCCAAACCCAGGGAAACTTCCAGCTTATCTTTTCCGGTATTTTTATACACCGTGTTTTTGTGAGCGTTTGAAGGGGGGTTTAATATGAGGCGCTCTAAATGATCATTATTTGTTGAGCTGCTTTTTAGATAATCGTCCAGATATTGCAGTCCCTTGAAGGAGCTTTTGATTTCCGGCGGGTTGTCGATAATGTGGAAAACGGAGCCGATAGCGCCCATTGAAGCATGATATTCGGGAATTATCATTTCCTGGGGACCCAGTTCGAAGATCTCCCTAAAGGCTCTGATCATGCCGGTGTTCGCTGCGACACCGCCCTGAAAACTTACAGGTTTATCAAGCGGCTTGCCGTGGGCGAGGCTGCTTTTGTAATTTCTCGCAACCGCGAAACACAGGCCCGCGACAATGTCGTAAACTGGAGTGGCTATCTGCTGAAGGTGTATCATGTCGCTTTTCGCAAACACGCTGCACCTTCCGGCTATCCTCGGGGGGTTCTTCGATTTTAACGCGAGTTCACCAAACTCCTTTTCTATCGAGACTTCTATCCGTTTTGCCTGCTGGTCCAGGAAAGAGCCTGTTCCGGCAGCGCAGATACTGTTCATTGCAAAATCGGTAAGGCCGGACCTGCCTTCACCCGTGTCCATAAAAATAAGTTTCGAATCCTCCCCACCCATTTCAATGATTGTTTTTACCTGCGGGTACAAGCAGTGCACGGATGCTGCCTGGGCCACAAGTTCGTTTACGTAATAACCTCCTATCAGCTCGACACCAAGAAGACCGCCCGTGCCGGTAACGGCAATATCGGTTATGGTTTCATATTCATATCTGTCCAGGATCCGTTCAAGAATTTTTTTTAACAGATGGAAGGGTTTTCCATGGCAGTAATCGTAATGAACTTCCACTACTTTCCGGTTATTATCCATTATTACAGAATTAATAGACACTGACCCTATATCAAGACCAATGTAGTATTTCATAGATGTTGTCCTTATAGAGGTTTAATAAAAGATCAAGTTAAGTCGACCATTGCGGTTAATTCCTTTTTAATCCGACCCCAACGATTAATTTAATAAAGATTTTGGTTATACATAAATATAATACGATTATCGACTATTATTAATTGAATTTTTCATCAATAAAAAAGTATATTACAAATTAATTAAAAAATGCTGTAAGGACACATCGGGGACTGTGTAGCCCCTGAATTTTACAAAATTCTATCCGGAACAAAAAATCTTTATTAAGATATTTTGAAATAATCGGAAAGTCAAAAGAAACATACAATTTTTGTAAGGTTAATATTGTTATATTACTATATCTTGAAAAGGTGAATTAAAGACATGAAAATACTCTTGACCGGCGCAGATGGGTTTTTAGGCAGCAATCTTGTAAGGGAATTATTGGAAAGAGGCCATAAAGTCCGCGCGCTTGTGGAGCCCGGCCGTGAGAGCGCAAGCCTGAAGGGACTTGATGTGGAGATCTGTCAAGCGGATATTCTGGATCTCCGTAAAGTAAAAGACGCAGTAAACGGCTGTGGGTCCATTATTCACACGGCCGCAGTTACAGCAACATGGCCTTCACGTTCGAAAATTGTAAAAAAGGTCAATATACAGGGCACAAGGAATATAATAGACGCAGCCAAAGAAAGAGGTGTGAGGAGGCTTGTATACGTAGGCTCAGCTAACTCTTTCGGTTTCGGTCCAAAAGAAGACCCTGGTGATGAAAAAAAACCTTACAGTGCATCCAGGTACGGCCTGGATTACTTTAATTCAAAACATCATGCGCAGTCAATGGTTTTGGAAGAGGTCAGGGATAACGGGCTTAAAGCTGTAATCGTCAACCCCACCTTCATGGTCGGACCCTATGACGCAAAACCCGGCTTAGGTGTTATAATTCTTGCCATTTACATGGGGCGCATGCCGGGATGCGCGGCCGGAGGCAGAAATTACATACATGTCAGGGATGTGGCAGTCGGAATAGCGAATGCCTATGAAAAGGGGCGGATAGGGGAATGCTACATACTGGGAAACCGGAATTTATCCTACAGGGAACTTTTTGACATGATCGCGAATGAAATAGGAGCAAAGGTCCCAAAATTCAACTATCCCGGGATGCTTATAAAAATATACGGAATGAGCGCTTCTGTATTCGGTACGATCATGAAGAAAAAAAATGTCCTCAGCTTTACTCTGGCAAGGATCGCCTGCGATGAGCACTATTACACGGCCCAAAAAGCGGTTAAAGAGCTGGGCTTACCCCAGACCCCAATAGAAACAGCAATAAAAGATGCGTTCCTTTGGTTTAAACAAAATGGATATCTTGAAAAAAAATTTTAAAAAAAACTCTTAAACCCAGGGTTTTGGATATCAGCTGCATGATATATCTATCATCTATAAAATTTCGGAATATTTTTATAAGAAAATTTCAGCAAAAAGTCTGCCAGGCCTGGGGCAAGTCTGAAACCGGTCCGGGCTAATTTCCCGGGTATTGAAAGAGCAGTCTTGTATTTTTTTTTAGCTATGCATTTCATGATAGATCGGGCAACTTTCTTTTGAGGGGATTGAAAGGGGGGATCAACCTGGATAAGAGAGCCGTCGGCACTGTAAACCCGTTTGTCAGGGTCGTTCTCGACAAAACCAACGTAAATGATCCCGGCATGAACTCCGGTGCCGGTCAATTCGATCCTGATCGATTCTACCAATCCTGTAAGAGCCATCTTCGCCGCGCTGTACGCTGA
>SDBT01008205.1_pt1 | contig 17082 bp, 15 predicted proteins | sample 2277101 | NCBI WGS metagenome assembly SDBT01 (sample SAMN10404973, study PRJNA504765) | marine sediment metagenome | isolation source: marine sediment core GS10_PC15, 103 cmbsf | place: Arctic Ocean: Southern Knipovich Ridge | collected 2010
CTCATCAACATTCCAAATGTTAAATATTACATCAATAATGATTTTGAAAACACAGGAATTGTCTCATCACTTTTTTTTGCAGAAAAAGAAATGAACTCTGATTTTATCTTTTTATATTCTGATATTATTTTTGATAAAAGGCTACTTGAAAAATTGTTAAAAAATAGTGCAGATGTTTGTCTTGTGGCAGACTTGGATTGGAAAAAAAGATACAAAGAACGTGTGAAACTCCCAACTGGTGAGGTTGAACTTATAAAAGTTACTGAAGATCATATAAACAGGATAGGGAAAAATATTGATCCAAAAACTGCCCATGGTGAATTTATTGGCCTTGCAATGTTTTCAAAAAAAGGAGCACATAATTTAAAAGAATGTTACAAAAACGCTCAAAAACAATATAAAAATAAAAAGTTTCATGAAGCCCCTTCAGTTACAAAGGCATATTTTACTGATATGATTCAAGAAATAATAGATACTGATTTTCAGATAAATTATTTAGACGTGTATGGAGATTGGATAGAAATTGATACGTTTGAAGATTACAGAAAAGCATGGAGTGAGGTGACCTCATGATAGATCCTTTCTTGCTTTTCAGAAATAACAAAGTTAATAAAAATATGGGAAATAATCGGAAAAGAACTGGAGGATAAAAGATATGAAAATAGTGTATAGTTATTATGTTTTAGATCTCATACATAAAGGACATTTGCTTATGATGAAAAACAGTAAAGCAATAGCTGGAAAAGACGGAAGATTAATTGTCGGAATATTAACAGACGAAGCAGTTTTGGAAAAAAAACCAAAAAAACCAATACTTTCTTTTGATGAAAGAATTGATATTGCTGAATCCATCAAATACGTAGATGCAGCTGTCCCTCAGGATACGTATTCTCCAGTACCTAATTTGAAAAAGATTAGACCTGATATTCATATGGAATCTGGCAGTCATAGTGAAGAAGAGATGGCAGAAACGAGAAGAGTAGTGGAATCATATGGTGGTAGAGTAATCTGTATGCCTTACTATCCTTCCCAGAGCTCAACTAGTATTAAGAATAAGATAAAGGTACAGGATATAAACGAGTGAAAACTGCCGCTGTATAAAATATCCGATTACTTGTTAATCATAAAAATATCTTCTACAGATAACGTTTAAATAATGATTACATCAAGGAAGAATTAAATAATATCAAATGACATTAAACCACTCCAAAAACAACAAATGATGTAATTAACAAGTGAATCAGATGAATGCAGAAGAAAAATCAATCGAGACCTTGGGAAAAATCAAAAAAATATTTGATAAACACAATATAGAATACTGGCTTGATGAAGGAACACTTCTTGGTGCAGTAAGAGAAAAAAAATTTATCGAATGGGATCATGACATCGACTTAGGAGCATGGGTAACAACCATTCCAAAAATAACCCCTCTTTTTGATGAAATCCGAAAAGAAGGAATTGAAGTATGTTTTCATGAAGGAAAAAAACACATCAAATTCTTAAGCGAAGGATATGAAATAGACATCAATCCATATTATTTAAAAAATAAAAAAGCAACGAGAACTTGGTATAAACACAACAAAATCGGACAAATACTGGATTACATGATCTGGACATTAAATCTTAAAAACGCAAAAATGAGGGTAAGTGATGTACCATATTTCATAACAAAAATCATCGTTAATATAAGCAAGGTACTTCCAAAAAATTTGAATAATAAAGTTACACAAATAATGTTTAAAATATATGAAAAAGTTGGATGTATGTTTGTTCCAACAGCCGCACCTAGCTACTTTTTTACAGATTTATCATCATTGAAGTTTTATAATATGAGCTTCAAAGTTCCTAAAAAAACAGAAGAATATTTAGAATACAAATATGGTGAAGACTGGAAAACGCCTAAAAGAGATTATGTATACACTTCAGATGATAAGTCAATAGTTAATAATTAAAATTAATTAATCGGAGGAACCTTATTGAAAGAAGTTGGTATACTTGAAGTTCATTGTCATGCTAAATACCTCTATACAATGTGTAAAATCTGTAAGACAAAAAAAACAAATGTAACAATATTTACAACAAAAGATATATTTTCAAGACTAAAAAAATACCTAAAAAATACAAAAGAATATACAATTATACTAAAAGAGGATACAGAAAGCATACATACTTTTTTAAAACGAGTTGAAAAAATATGTAATGAAAAAATCGATTTACTTTTTGTAAACACCTTCCAATTAACTTGCTTTCACTTACCTAAATACTTTGGATTCAACCCCAAATCAAAAACTATTCTTACAGTTCATACTGCAAATGCATGGCTTAAACCAAAACCCGTCTTCAACATAAAACAACCGGTACGAACAATTGATACAAATCTAAGTTCTTACATTGGACATACATTTATACTCCCTAAATTTGATGGAATAAATGTCATATATCCTCCAATGAAAGATTTCGTTTTAAAAGAAACCAACTATACAAAAAAGACATTTACCATACCTTTTAACTTTTATGAACAACTTGAAAAAAAACTTAAGAAAAAAAATAAAAAAATACAATTTGTCGTACCTGGACAAATAGAAGAACATAGAAGAAATTACGATGTTATACTTGATGCATTTGAAAAACTATTCAAAAAATTTAACCATGCAATTGAACTGTGCTTTCTTGGATATCCTGTAGGAATATATGGTAATCGTATCCTGAAAAGATCAAAAAAACTAAAAGATAAAGGATACAACATCACATATTATGATAGTTTTGTCCCCGAAGAAACATACCACAACATCATGAAAACAGTCGATTTTATACTTTTACCGATAAGAATCAAATCAAGAGGAATGGGAATTCAACCAGAGTATTATGGAAAAACAAAAGGAAGTGCTGCTGTGTTTGAGGCAATTCAATATGCCAGGCCGATAGTCGTTCCAGCAAATTTCAATATAATTAATGAGCTAGAAAGCTCTACATTAAAGTATAAAGATTCGAAAGATCTTGAGAAAATACTGACAGGATACATAAAAAATAGGAAAAAATTAGAAAAATTGGAGAAAGAAGCTCGAAAAAATTCATTATATTTTTCACTAGATATTTTACAAAAAAATTTTGAAAATGAAGTAATTGACAAAATAGATACGTTATAATATATTTTAAAGAAAAATCTAGATATGATTAATAAAACAGAAAAGAAAAAATTTTAAAGGGTTTTGTTCTTACAGGCAGGCCAAACATAGTTTAGTATTATGAAGAACATGTGGAGATTGAATAATGATCGTTAGTGTTTTTGCATTAGGACGAACAGGTTTACCATTATCACTTATCTGCGCTGAAAGTGGATTTGATGTTATTGGTATTGATATTAACGAGGAAGTTGTTAAGAAAATTAAAAATGGAGAAACTCCCTTTTATGAGCCAGGGATGAAAGAGTTATTGGATAAGCACCTTGGTAAAAAATTTATACCAACAAGCACAATAACTGAAGATGTCAAGAGATCTGATTATTTTATTATTGCAATAGGAACCAAATTCAGCAGGTATCCGGAAAAAGCATCACTAACAAACCTATATTCAGTTATTGAAAAAATAAAAAAAATCGGAATAAAAAACAAGACCATCATATTTCGGGTCACACTTCCAATAGGAACAACTGATAAAATAAAAGAAACTATGGAAGAAGATGGACTAAAAGAAGGAAAAGATTTTTTCCTTGCATTTGTACCTGAAAGACTGATGGAAGGAAAGGCAATCGAAGAAGAAAAAAATCTTCCTAAAGTTATTGGTTGCTATAATGATATAAGCTTTGAAAAGGTTAAACAATTTTTTGAAAAAGTTGGTGGTGAAATCGTACGTGTGTCAAACCCTAGAACAGCAGAATCAATAAAATTAATTGATAATTCTTGGAGAAACATGCGATTTGCTTTTGCCAATGAAATTGCATTTATGGCAGAAGTAAATGGAATAAATGTAAATGAAGCAATACGGGCAGCAAATCAAGGATATAAACGAAATCAAATACCATATCCTGGTCCTGTAAGTGGGTATTGCCTTGGAAAAGACCCTTATCTATTGGAAAAAGCATTTGATGAAATCATTGTTAGAGGTTTTAATTCTGTCTGGTTTTACGCAAGACGGGCAAACGATTGGCTTTGTAAAAAAATTGTAAGAGAAGTAAAAGGAGAAAATGTGTTTGTAGCAGGTCTTTCATTTAAACAAGATATCGACGACTACCGAAATGGTCATCCAACAGACATTATTGACCTTCTACTATCCGAAGAATTCAATGTTATGGTTTCAGATCCATATCTTGATAAAAGTACATACACAAGACTTCCATTACATATCGATAAAGTCGTTAAAAAAATGAAATTTAAAGATGCAATAAAAGAAGCAGATACAATCATTTTTGCAACAGCACACAAAGAATATAGAGAATTAGACATCAATAATTTTCTGAAAAATGTAAAAAAAGATGTAAAAATATTGGATCTATGGAACATATATGAGGGGAAATTAGAAGATAAAAAATATATTGATTACATAGGTCTTGGACGAGGAGATATAAGATGAAAGTTTTGATCACAGGAGCTGCAGGATTCCTTGGTAGTTTTCTTTCAGAAGAATTTTTATCAAAAGAATATGAAGTAATAGGTGTCGATAACTTTTTCAGGGGGAAAAAAGAATATCTTCCAAAGCATGAAAACTTCATTTTTTATGAGATGGATATTGTTGAAGAATCAGAAATGTTTTCAGGACTTGTTAAAAAGGAAAAACCAGAAATGATAATTCATTATGCAGCAATAAATGGAACAAAATATTTTTACGATATTCCTTACCAAGTAATCAATGATAATGTCCGGATGACTCAAAATGTTCTTGAAGCTTGTAAAAAATCCTCGGTTAAAAAGATAATTTATGCTTCTAGCTCTGAAACTTACGGTGAACCTTTGGAAATACCAACTCCTGAGACACATCCCATCTTACTTAATATACACACAGATCGAGATAGTTATGCGTCATCAAAAGCAATAAACGATTTTTATGTGAAACTCTTTGCAAAAGAGCACGAATTAGATTTTCTCATATTGAGAATTTTTAATACATATGGACCGCATATGGACACATCGGAGTATGGGCAAGTAGTTCCAGAGTTCATCCATAAAATGTTTAACGAAGAGCAATTCACAATAATTGGCAATGGAGAACATACGAGAAGTTTTTGCTATGTATCAGATCATACAAGACTTGTACGAAAACTTGCAGAGAATGTTTCAAACGAGATAGTAAATGTTGGAAATGATAAAGAAACTAGGATTGTTGATTTAGCAGAAATGATGCATAAAGTTGAAAATAAGAAGTTTAATCCAAAATATATGCCTCCTAGAGAATGCGATCATAAAAGACGATGTCCGGATATATCAAAACTTAAAAAATTTACGAACGATGCTCCCAAAGTAGCTCTGGAAGACGGATTAATTAAAACTATAAAAGCTTATAAAATAAAAAAATGATTATTAAAAAAATTTGAATGAATGGCGGAGGTAAACATACTTGCATCAAAATAAGCAGGGAATAAATAAACAACTAAGACTATTTGCTAAAAACAATGCTTTTAGAATAAGTCAAAAATTAGCTCTGAGAAGACTTGAAAAAATTATGAAAAAATCTAATCCTCCGCTAGTAAAAAGAGATGATGGAAAAAAAATTCTATTTAATTTAATTTATGGGATGTATGGAAAAATTATCTTTTGGGAAGGCAGCCTTGCAAAAGCTTTACAGATGAGAGGACATGATGTAAAAGCATTGGTCTGCGGAGGTGCATTTACAATGTGTACTTCCGAATATACAATTCAATCTGTTCATGATGATGTAACCTGTAAACACTGTATAAATTTCTCTAAAGATTTCTTTGATGTTGCAAATATACCTTGTTTTACATATGGTGATTATATACCAAATGACAAAATTGAAGATATAAAAAAACGTGTAAATCAGTTATCTATAGACAAATGTAAAAACCTTATACATAACGATGTTGAGGTGGGAGCTTTTAGTATAAATTCTGTAATGAGATATCTCAAAGGAAGTCTTGCTCCAGACGAAAAAACGTATGAATCTGTTTTACGCAATGAATTGACAAATGCTATAATAGCAACAGACGTTGCTGAAAAGATTGTAAAAGAAGAAAAACCAGACGTGATTATTACAAGACATCTTGCATACAGTTCTTGGGGAAGTTTTGCTAAATATTGTATGAACAAAGGAATAAGGGTATGTTACCCTGGTGAAGGATATAAAACAAATACTATCATATTTGACTTTGATACTAAAAGACGCTTTGCAGGAAGCAGCAAGGTATATGGTGGCTTTAACAAATATTTCAAAGAGGTAAGAAAAAAGAAACTTCTAACTAAACAAGAAGATGCAGAATTACGATCATTTTTAGATAAACGTACGGCTGGAGAAGAAGGAGATACCGCAATATATGATTTTTCATCTGAAGGATTTGATGCAAATCTGTTTAATTTTAATAAATATAAAAAAACATATGCAATCTTTCCAAATCTTCCTTGGGATTCGTCTCTGTTAAACGCAAATAGATGCTTCAAAGATGTTTATGATTGGATCATATATACCATCGAATTGTTTAAAGAAAAACCAGATGATCAACTTATAATAAAGATTCATCCATCTGAAAATAGAGTATGGAAATCAGAAAATACCGTATCAGATTACATTAAAAATAAGTATCCCTCCTTACCTGAGAATATTAAAGTAATTTCTCCTGATACAACAATAAGCCCATATTCATTATTTCCATATATTGATATGGGGATAGTTTACAATGGAACTGTAGGATTAGAAATGGCATTAAATGATATGCCCGTAATAGTTACAGGTCTTGCTGAATATGGAGAAAGCGGTTTTACATATGATATATCAACAAAAAAAGAGTATGAAAATATTTTATTTAATGAAATATCTCCCTTACCAAAACAAAGGGAGTTAGCAAGAGTATATGCCTATTATTATTTCATAAAAAGTTTTATTCCGTACAATTACACGACTGCTAGAAAACGTACATTGAAGTACGGATGGAATATACAATCATTAGATGATTTTACTGAAGGAAAAGACAGATATTTAGATCATGTATGTAATTATATCACAAGAGGAACTATTTATCAGGATTGGTAGATATGTCGTCATAAATTGTTATTAATAGATTTAGTAAGTTTATTGTAAAATAATTAGGTCTCGGGAAAAAATTTGGTGGAAGAATGGACGTAGAAAACCAAAAAAAATTAAAAATCCTTTTCTTCGGTCTTGGATCAATAGGAAAAAGACATGCAATACTCATTAAAGATAACTTCAATTTTGAATTATATGCATATAGAACTGGGAAAAGCCTTGAAAAAAATGATTTAGGTATTAAGGAGTTTTATAATCTGGACGAGGCTTTTTCAATAAAACCCGATGTTGCTTTTATTACTAATCCAACATTCCTACATATTTCAACTGCGATAGAATGTGCGAAACGAAATATTCCTCTCTTCATAGAAAAACCTCTTTCAAATAATAAAAAAAATTTATCTGAATTATTAAAAATTGTAAATAAGAGTAATCTGGTTACATACATTGCGTACTGTTTAAGGTTTCATCCTGCAATTATTTGGCTTAAAAAATATCTAAAAGAAAACACACCGCTTCATGTGTCTGTTTATAACTCATCTTATCTGCCAAACTGGAGGGAAAACGTAAATCATCTTAAACATTACAATTCCTTCAAAGATAAAGGCGGAGGTGTGATATTGGAATTATCACATGATATAGATTACCTATATTATTTGTTTGGCGATATTAAAAAAATGAGTGTTAACTCAAGTAAGATAAGTAATGTAACAGTCGACTCCGAGGATTTTGTTGATATTTTATTGCACTTTAAAAACAATCTTTTTGGAAATATCCATATCAATTTTTTAAGCAGACTCCTTAGAATAGAAGTAATAGTAAATTTCAAAGATAGTACAATTATTGCAGATATAGTAAAAAGCTCTATCACGATAATAAAAGATAAAAAACAAGAGACAATAGACTTTAACATTGAACGTGATGATTATTTTCTCTCCCAATTAAAGTACTTTTTTGATAATCTAGAAAAAGGAAAAATGATTAATGATTTTAAAGAATCTTTGAAAGTTTTTAACATTATTATGCAAATTAAGAAGGAGGCGCAGCTAAATTGAATATACTCATTACTTTATGTGCAAGAGGCGGATCAAAAGGAGTAAAAAATAAAAACATTCGAGAATTAGCTGGGAAACCTTTAATTGCTTATACAATCAATACAGCAAAAAAATGGGGTGAAGCTAGTAGAATAATATGTTCGACAGATTCGAAAGAAATAGCAGAGGTCGCTAAAAAATATGGAGTAGAAGTTCCTTTTATAAGGCCAAAGAAACTTGCAACGGATTCTGCAGGTAAAATTCCTGCAATACGACATGCATTAATAGAATGTGAAAAGAAATATAATGAAGAATATGATATTATTGTAGATTTAGATGTTACAAGTCCTATCCGGACAGTTGATGATTTACATAACTGTCTTAAGATTATTAATGAAAGAAATGCTGAATTTTTATTATCAGTTGTTAAAGCGAGAAAGAATCCATATTTTAACATGTTAGAAATAAATAAGGACGGTTTTGCAGAAGTTTCAAAGAAATTGCCGCAATCTCTAATACGACGGCAAGATGCACCGGAGGTATATAGTGCTAATGCTTCAATATATTTCTATAAAAGAGATTTCTTGCTAGATAAAAGAAGCGATCATCCGCTTACTTCAAAAAAAGTGGTAATATATGAAATGGGGAAAATGGCTGCAGTTGATATAGATTCTGAACTTGATTTCAAATTCATCGAATTTTTAATAAAAAATAAGGTGGTATCGTTATGAATGATTATGTAAATAAATTCAAATTAGATGATAAAACAGCTGCTGTGGCTGGAGGATTAGGCCTTATTGGAAAAGAGGTATCGATTTCTTTAGCCCAGGCAGGCGCAAAAGTAATAGTTTTAGACATTAATAGGAAAATAGGGGAGAAATTCGAAAAAGAATGCGTTAAAGAAAAACTACAAGTCAAATACATATACTTTGATCTCTCTAATATTAAAAATCTTGATAAAGATATAAGTGAGATATTCACAAAAGAAGGACCTGTTCACATATGGGTGAATGTAGCATATCCAAAAACAAAAGATTTTGGAAATAGAATCGAGAATGTAGATGCATCATGCTGGCAAGAAAATGTCGATATTCATATGAATTCATATTGTCTTTCAACTCGGAGTATTGCTGAATTAATGAAAAAGCAAAAAATCAAAGGAAGCATCATAAATTATGGTTCAATATATGGAGTAGGTGGACCAGATTTTGAAATATATGAAGGCACCGATATGACCAATGAGGGTACTGCAGCAGCCATAAAAGGAGGAATAATAAATTTTTCAAGATATGCAGCTTCTAACTATGGCAAATATGGTATCCGAGTTAATTGTCTGTGTCCTGGTGGGGTATTTGATAATCAAAACAAAATATTTGTAAAAAATTATGAAAAAAGAACTCCTTTGCGGAGAATGGCTAGCCCTGACGAGATTGCATCGGCTACGTTGTTTTTAGCCTCTGATGCCTCTTCCTATGTAACTGGAGCAACCTTCATGGTGGATGGAGGATGGACTTGTATATAATTTGTTAGGGAAGTATATCATGATACAAATAGCTAATAAATCAATAGGTAACAGTCAACCTTGTTTTATACTAGCTGAAGCTGGTGTAAATCATAATGGAGATATCAGAATTGCAAAAAAACTCATCGATGAAGCTAAAAATGCCGGTGCTGATGCTGTAAAGTTTCAAACATGGATAACAGAAGAAATAATGACCAAGAATTCAAAAAAAGCAGAATATCAAAAAAGGGCAGATTGGGGCTCAGATTCTTTGTATGATTCTATAAAAAAACTTGAACTTTCTCATAAAGATTTTAGGGAACTTTTTACTTATGCAAAAAAGAAAGACATCATATTTTTATCAACTCCTGATGACATAAAAAGTGCAGATTTTCTCACAGATCTTGGAGTTCCCGCAATAAAACTTGGATCAGGAGCTCTTACTGATATTAGATTGGTTAGAAAAGTAGCTGAAAAAAATCTTCCAGTAATCCTTTCCACAGGCATGTCGACAATGGAAGAAATAAAAGATGCTGTAGATATCGTTAAAGATGTAGGAAATGATAAATTGATATTATTGCATTGCACATCAAATTATCCAGCTAAGATAGAATTCTGTAATTTAAGAGCCATGAAGACATTACGATCAAGCTTTAATACATATGTTGGGTACTCAGATCATACTCTTGATAGGATAACACCGATAGCTGCTGTTGCATTGGATGCTGTTTTAATAGAGAAACATTTTACAATTGATAAGAATCTAACTGGACCTGATCATAAATCATCTTTAAATCCAGAAGAATTTAAAAAAATGATTGGCGACATAAGAAGAACAGAAATGATACTGGGATCTGACAAAAAAATCCCTACCAAAGATGAAGAAGAAATGAGAAAAATAATGAGAAGAAGCATAGTTGTTGCTAAAGATATTCCTGCTGGAACGGAGATTACAGAGGATATACTTACTTTTAAAATTCCGGGTACAGGACTTTCTCCAAAACGTATGCATAAAATCTTAGGGTTGAAGACAAAAAGAAACATGAAAAAAGATGAACAAATTCAGGTTGAAGATTTAACATGAGAAAAATTACATATTTTACTGGATCAAGATCAGAATATGGATTGATGAGATCTCTATTAAAAGAGATGGATAAAAATCCAAATCTTAAGCTTGATTTAATTGTAACAGGTACACATCTTTCAAAGAAATATGGTTATTCAGTAAATGAGATTAAAGGAGATGGATTTGAAATACTTGCAGAGTTGGATATTTTACAAGATGATGAAGATGAAATTTCTATGGTTGAAGCATTCAGTAAATGTGTTATTGGTGTTGCAAAGATTTTGAAAGAAAATAAACCTGATTTTCTTTTGATCCAAGGCGACAGATCCGAATCATTAGCTGCAGTGATAGCTGCTTCGCATTTAAACTTAGTAATTGTACATCTATCTGGAGGTGACATAACATATGGAGGAACAATTGATGATCGAGTACGACCTGCAATAAGTGATTTTGCACAAATACATTTCCCATCTACTAAAAGAAGTGCGGATGTTTTGCTTAATCGAGGGGAGGAACCCTGGCGAATAAACTATGTTGGAAACCCTGGGGTTAATCTAAAAGAAGAATCATTTACAGATAAAAAAAAGCTCGCTGATAAATTTGATATAGATATTCAAAAAGATTTGATAGTTGTGATACAACATCCTGTTGAACCTGAAAACGCAGGTAAACAAATGGATGAAACAATGTCTGCAGTAAAAGAGTTAGGGATTCAAACAATTGTAATCCATCCAAACGCAGATACCGGAAGTCAAAGTATTGTAGATGTCATAAAAAAATATGAAAATTCTTCAATAAAGTCATATGAGACATTGTCTAGGTCAGATTTTATTGGTTTACTTAGAATAGCTAAAACTCTTGTCGGTAATTCAAGTTGCGGTATTGCTGAAGCTCCTTCTTTAAGTCTTCCTGTTGTTGATATTGGTGAACGACAGTCAGGAAGAGAAAAAATGAGTAATGTAATAGACGTCGGTTATAACAAAAATCAGATAAAAGAAGCAATTAAAAAAGCTATAAATATGAATGAAAAAATCGATCTGGAAAAAATACCGTATTATATGGAAGGCTCAGAACAAAAAATAGTGAAGATACTTTCTGAAATTGAGATGAATGAAGATTTACTAAAAAAGAGATGGATATTGTGAAAAAAATACTCTTGATAGATCCAAGTTTAACAAGACCAAAAGATATGGATGCAGAAAAATATAGGATAGGTGTAGTACCTCCGCTTGGCTTGGCATATATTGCAGCAGTAATGGAAAAAGAGGAATATAAAGTAAAGATAGTTGATTGTATAGCAGAAGGATTCGGTAAAGAACCAACATATCTTGAAGACGGCATTCTCTATGGGTTATCAGATGATGAGTTATTGAAAATAATTAAAGATTTTTCACCAGATGCCGTAGGAGTTTCTTGTCTTTTTTCAAATAAATCAGTAGATGCACACAATGTTTGTAGATTAGTAAAAGAATTTAATTCTAAAATCCCAACCGTATTGGGTGGAATACATCCTACTGTAAGACCATTGGAGACATTGGAAGATAAAAATGTTGATTTTGTAGTTTTAGGCGAAGGTGAATATACATTTAGAGATTTGGTGAAGGTAATAGAGAAAGGCGATGATGTTTCAAGTATTGATGGATTGGGATACAAAAACAACGGTAAAATAATTATTAATCCTAAAACTAGATTTATTGAGAACTTGGATGAAATTCCTTTCCCTGCAAGACACTTACTTAGGATGGATATCTATTCAAGTGCACAATCTCCTCATAGTTTTGATTTAAGACAGGTTCCTTATACAACTATGCTTAGCTCAAGGGGTTGTACTGCGAATTGTACATACTGTTGCCTTAAGCATGTGGGAGGTAGAAGATATCGAACGCGTTCAGCTGAAAATGTGATGGAAGAGATAAACTTTTTAGTGAAAAAATATAATATTAAAGAGATACATTTTGAAGATGATAATCTCACATTAGATAAGAAAAGAGCCTTAAAAATATTTGAAGGAATCAAGAAATTAGGTATCAGTTGGAATGTGCCAAGTGGCACAGCAATTTTTGCAATAGATAACGAAATTTTAGAAAGGATGAAAGAAAGTGGAGCCCATACAATATCTCTAGCAATAGAATCCGGAAATCAAGAAATATTAACAAAACTTATGCACAAACCTGTTAAACTATCAAAAGTAAGACCGATAGTAGAAAAAGCAAAACAAGTTGGTTTAAAGGTTAAAGGATTCTTCATAATAGGATATCCTGGAGAAACAAAGAAAAATATTGAAGAAACAATAGAATTTGCAAGAAGTCTGAAATTGGATTGGTCTCATTTCTTTATTGCATTTCCTCATTACGGAACCGAACTTCGTGATTTATGTGAACTAAAAGGATATCTGAGAGATGATGGATTTGATAAAAGAAAAAGTTTCTTCATAACTAATATAGAGACGCCAGAATTCACTCCAGAATATCTTAAAAAAATTGCTGATGATGTCAATCTTGATTTAAATTTTAGGAACAATCCAAATCTAATAGATGGCAATTATGATAAGGTTATTGAAGATTTTCAATCAGTAATCAAATTATATCCTCATCTAGACTTTGCACATTTTTACTTGGGAGTAGCCTTTGAAAAGAAAGGAACGCTAACAGAAGCAAAAGCCGAATGGCAGAAGGTATTAGAAATAAATCCCGATTACAAAGAAGCGGAGGATCGATTAAAATAAATATGATAAAAAAACATCCTGCAGAAGCTGTATGTCTAAAAAGAAGGATTTTTTTAGATAAAGGTCGTACTGCATTTTCATATATTTTAAAACAAATAGGTCGGGATAATAAAATATTATTACCTTCGTATATAGGTATCAATGATAAGGAGGGTTCAGGTGTATTTGACCCTATTGAGGAATATAACATAGAGTATATTTTTTACAATCTGAACAAAGACCTCTCAATTGATATGGATGATTTTAATGAAAAACTAAATGACACAAAAATAAAATCGGTATTGGTTATTCATTATTTTGGTTTTGTTCAGACAGATATTGAAAAGATAGCAAATATTTGTAAAAAACATAATAAATTGCTTATAGAAGATTGTGCTCATAGTTTACTTTCAAAATATAAGAATAAAGAACTTGGTAGTTTTGGGGATGCAAGTTTCTTTTCATTACATAAAATATTACCTATGGATGGAGGAGGCATACTTCAAATAAATAATCCTAAAATAAAAAACCCGGAAATTTCTGATACCGATCATATAAATCTTTTTTCAAAATTTGATTTTTTAAAAATTGCAAATATGAGAAGAAATAACTATCAATATTTATTAGAGAAATTGAAAGAGTTGTCGGCAATAGAAATACTTTACCCAAAACTTCCCAAAGGCATTGTTCCTTTAAATTTCCCTATTTTAATTAAAAATATAAATCGAGATAAAGTATATTTTGAGATGCAAGAAAGAGGAATTGAACTAGTTTCTTTATATTACAGACTAATTGAACAAATAGGGCGAGAATATTCAAATTCGTATTACATATCAAAACATATAACAAATTTACCAATCCACCAAGCAATAACCTATTCTGATATTGATAAAATGGCTGAAGAATTGAAAAGCATATTGGAAGAACGAAATTGAAAAAGATCTTGACACGAATGAAAACCTTTTGGGAAGAATTAAAAAAGAGTGTTTAGAAAATGGAGAAATACAAATTAAAAATAATGACTTTAGATGAAACGGATTACATCAATAATCTTCTGGATGACTGTCAGAAAACAGATGTTCATGTTTATCCAGATTATTTGCAGCTTTTTCAGGATTATTCTGGAGATAAGGCTATTTATATTTATTTTGGAAATGAACAAAACTTCATTTTAATTCCATATTTTGAAAGATGTATAAAATCATCAAAATTGGGATATGTTGATTTAATTTCCCCATGGTATTACGGAGGATTAGTTCATAATGTTGGAGAAATTAAGTTATTACAAGAAATATTTTTTAATTTTTCACAAAAATTTGATGAATATTGTAAAAGAAATAATATTATAACAGAATTTCAACGTTTTAACCCCTTATTACAAAACCATATGCTTTATCAAAATCATTCTTCTCTCTTTTATGATAGAAAAATTGTATATGTTGATTTATCAAAAGATCTTGAGACAATTAAATCTGAATATACGAGACATACGAGAAAAAATATAAACAAAGCTATCAGAAATAGATTGGAAGTATATCATAATGACGCCAAGGATAGTATTTCAAAATTTATTGAGATATATACTGATTCAATGAGAAGGAAAAACGCTAAAAAATATTACTTTTTCAATAAATTTTTTTTCAATGAGTTATTTAAGAAATTTAAAGGAAATATCAAATTATTTCATGTAGAGTTCGAAGGAAAAGTAATATGTTCTTCTATTGAGCTTGGAAACAAATATATACTTCATGATTATCTTCGTGGTCTTAACAATGAGTATTTAGGCTTAAGGCCAAATGATATATTAATTGATGAGATAATAAAATGGGCTAAATCTGTTGGTTATAAATATTTTGTTTTAGGTGGTGGTACTTCATCGTCTGACAGTGATGGATTATTAAGATTTAAGGAATCATTTTCATCTACTGTTTCTGAATTTTATGTATATAAAAAAATACACAATTTGGAAAAATATAAAAAAATGTGTGAATTATCTGGAAAACGACAAGAAAAATTAGAATATGAAAATGCACCGTTTTTCCCAGAATATGTTGAGCAATTGAGAAAGAGGTAGTTATCATGCAAAATATACCCTTATTTAAGATATACTCTGATCAGGATGATCTTGAAGCAGTTACAAGTGTTATAACGAGAGGTACGTATTGGGCAAACGGCTCAGAGATAATTGAATTTGAGGAAAAACTAGCTGATTATTTAAAAACAAAATATGCCGTTTCTTTCAATTCAGGTACATCAGCGCTTCATACCCTTTTATTAGCTTATGGCATAGGCAAAGGAGATGAAGTAATAGTTCCTTCATTTACTTTTATATCGACAGCTAATGCACCCCTATTAGTTGGAGCAAAACCTGTATTTGCAGAAATAGAGGATAAAACATATGCTTTAGATCCTGAAGATGTTAAAGAAAAAATAACTAACAAAACGAAGGCAGTTATCCCTGTACATTACGGTGGCGCACCTTGCCAAGGAATAAAAGAATTAAGAAAAATTACAGATGACCATAATATATTACTACTTGAGGATGCTGCAGAATCAATTGGTTCAAAAATAGAAAATAAAATGGTTGGTTCATTTGGACATGCTTCAATGTTTAGTTTCTGTCAAAATAAAATAATTACTGCAGGGGAAGGGGGTGCGATTGTAACTGATTCAAAAGATGTATATGAAAAAATAAAGTTATTACGATCACACGGACGTCTTGAAAAAGGAGAAGAATATTTTACAACTACAAAACAATTGGATTACATACAAATCGGTTATAATTATCGTATGCCTACTGTATCTGCGGCTTTAGTGCTATCGCAATTAAAAAAGATAGAAAAAATCATAAAATTAAGAAGAGAAAAGGCAAAATATTATAATAAAAAATTATCATCAATTGAAGGTATAAGTCATTCTACTGAATCTAAAAATCATTATCATGTTTATCAGATGTATACTATCCAACTTGAAAATAACATAAACAGAGATAAATTACAAGAAAATCTTAAGAAAGTAGGAATAATGACTAAAGTATATTTCAATCCTATTCATTTAACAACATTTTATAGAAAAAAATTCAATTATGGGGAAGGAGATATGCCAAAAACAGAGAAAATATCTAAGAAGGTTCTTACATTACCGTTATATCCAACATTAAAGAATGAAGAAATAGAGTTCATTGTTGATAATATTAAAAAATATTGCAGGTGAGCTAAATGAAGAAACAACTTGAAAATGCGTTTAAAAGAAAAAAAATTCTTGTAACTGGTGGAACAGGTTGTATTGGAAGTGGAATTGTAAAAAATCTGCTGAAATATAAACCAGCGGTAATTAGAATTTTCAGTAACGACGAAGATGGTACATTTCAAATGATGCAAGAGCTAGGTAACAAAAGAAACTGTAGATTTTTAGTTGGCGACATACGAGATAAAGAAAGATTAATACTTGCTATGGAGGATATCAATATTGTTTATCATGCAGCAGCTCTCAAGCATGTCCCTCTTTGTGAGTATAACCCATTTGAATCAATAAAGACAAATGTATTAGGTACTCAAAACGTAATAGAAGCTGCATTGATTAATGG
>SDBT01008206.1_pt1 | contig 17080 bp, 16 predicted proteins | sample 2277101 | NCBI WGS metagenome assembly SDBT01 (sample SAMN10404973, study PRJNA504765) | marine sediment metagenome | isolation source: marine sediment core GS10_PC15, 103 cmbsf | place: Arctic Ocean: Southern Knipovich Ridge | collected 2010
GGAAATGTAGATGCCATTATGATTATTACTGTTGCAGGTGTTGCTGGTTATAGTAGAAGAACTAGAAGTTTCTAGGGAGATACCATTCTCAATATTGCTGTTGCAGGTGTTGTTGGCTACAGTTGAAAAAGAAGAGTACCAAAGGAAGATGCCAACTAGATTATTGCTGCTGATGGTGTTGGTAATAGTAGTCGTTCCTGTGGTAACATTATCCACATAGATACCACAATTGACAGAATTAACAATCCAACAATTTTCTATTCTAAAATGCTTCGTTGTCCCCGTGATGAAAATGCCGTTAGTTGTAGAACCAGTAATATTCCAGTCAGCAATAATGTATGGATCATTAGCCGCTCCCGCACCACTATTCGCCACAGCAGCTAGTGCACCATCGTCAGTAATTAGAATGGGGTTATGCACCGCGTAACTCTGTGAGATTGATCTGTTTGCTGAACCTAACGAGTCTGATAAACTAATATGGACTGGAGATAAAGTGTTACCCAGATAAAGCAAAAAAACAGCTGAAAGCAAACTAATTTTGGAAAGACTGTTTCTTCTTCTTACCATCTTTTCTCACAGAATAATATTCTTCATATAAACAAAAAAGTTATCATTCATTAAGAGGTTTTGAATAATGTCTGATAAAGTATTAACTAGCCTCCGCTTAAATTTTATCCTTGTCTTGGGTGTAGTATTTCTGCTTCCCCTCACGCAGGTAACTGCTGAGGTGGTTTGGGAAGAGGGTTAGGAGAATCCTCCGTTTGATGAATGGATATACATGGGGTATTCTTATGATGATGTTAATGGTTTTCAACCTGACACTACTGCCGATCCAGCTGTTGTTGATGGGGTCTTTAAAACAAATTCTCCCACCGATTCCTTTGGCGAATTTTTTTATTTCCTTTTTTTGGTAGAGTGCTAACAAACCTTTTGAACATACTATTGATTGAATATATCATATTTTCACTTGTTTTCATTTCTGGTTGGTTTAAAATATCGAGGAGCAGTCTAAACTGTATTTTTGCTCTTTTAAAATCATGATTATTCATGAGAGATTCATCCTCGCGCTCAACCAATGCACTAAGATTCAAATACCAATCAGAATTGAGTTTATCCAAAGAAGGCTCTTGAATGGCCTTTTTCACTCTCATTTCCTTAATGTTTCGCGATTATGTTGGCACAGTAGGGAAAGGTCTTTGTCTTCAAGTGAGAGAAATATTCCGAGTAATGACTCGGATGATTCTGCAGTTATTGACATGAAGGATCATAGCGAATTTAATGTGAACGTGATTAATAAAATGCATCGATATCAAAATACGTACATTGCAGAGATGGAAGGAGATCAAAAAAAAGACAGGCATAGTATATTTGACAGAAACGGCATCTGAGGGTATTAGTTGAGAGAGGAATTAAGTGAAAATGGACAATAGGATAATTATTTCCTTTTTAATTATTTCTTTCCTGTTAGGGATCACTAGTCCATTTCGAGGTACGGCCCAAAATGAGAGTACAATTTTCAATGGCCATGAATACGAGCTAATCACCCACTATATCACTTGGGCTGAGGCAAAGGAAGATTGTGAGGATCGAGGAGGTCATTTAGTTACGATTTCTAATTTCGAGGAAAACGAATTTGTTAGTTCCTTTGCAGCAGTGATTTGGATTGGGTTTACTGAAGAAGTGAATGAAGGCTCTTGGCAATGGATTACTGGTGAGACGATTACTTACACTAACTGGGCTCCTGGGGAACCTAATAACTACGGTGGTATAGATGAGGATTATGCTGAGATGGGAGGCGATGGAAGATGGTTCGATAATATAAACAGAGACTCCAATCCATACGTCTGCGAATGGGAGCCTGACTATAGCGAAGATAATGAGAATTTTTCGTCACTAGCGTTTCTTTTCTCCAGAGTGTTCTTCTTTTTCATAATTATAATACTCCTTATCATAATTAGAAGAAGAACTCGCTAGTGGTTTACTCATAGTAGATTTTTTTCTGTTAAGTATCCATTTTATGATTTGTGCTACTATCTGAGAAGGAAGGAGAGAGTTCTTTGTGGGATGCCATTGAAAAAACAAGATCAGAATATACTCTCTCTAAAGAGTTTGTGATTGATACCTTTTTTCCAAAACGCGCTTCATTAGAAACTGTGACTGTTATGTGTTATCGCTATTTCTTTTACTGATTCATCATCTGATCGGCTATATCTTCAGGGAAAACATACGATAATCGAAAGTCATCAAGAATTTCCCCTCCCCCCACTTGTTGTATTGGTATAATATCAATGAGAAAATGAAAATCATTATCATATCCAAAATGTTGTTGTCTAAATAAGATGTTACGATCGGCTAAAATATTGAGCTCCGATCCAAACTTAGCAATAAATTGGGTCAATTTATCATTTAGCACTATTAATCCTTCAGCTAATGATTTAATTTCGGGATCAGTTAAGTTCCAAAGAGCATCCACATGTCGCTTAGGTAATAATCTTAAATGAGAATCTCGTTCGGGAGCGTAAGTCACAAATCCTATCCAGTGATCATTTTTCCATACAATTCTTCTTTTACTGTGAAATTCTTGTCCTAAAGGGTCTTTCTCGATTCCCAACCCAACTTTGCACCCAATACAGTAATTATTATCCCTTGTTAGGGTTTTGTGGTTTTGTGACACCTCTAAGAACCCTTTGTTTTTCCATCCATATCCTGATTTATCTTTAAACAAATAAGTTTGAGCGTGTAGATGAGGGATACTAGCCCCAGCGTTCATCCCGATATTAAAAAACTGAAAAATATTTATTTTTTCACTTTTTCCTATCTCTAGGAGTGTTTTTTGACTTCTTTCGGTAGTCATTGCCATATTTTTTAATAGGACGTACATTTCATTTTCAGGTACTTCTTCAATATAGCGGTAATGGTTTTTAAAAACGTGTATTAAAGGAATTCCTGTAGAAATTTTCTTATTGATGGATATATTAGACCTTTCATGCTGAAAAATTCTTAGTATCGGAGAATAGAGATTAATTGAAGAGAAAACCTTTGTAGATTCTAAATTTTCGTATTTTGGTTCTGCAGACAATGGATCTTTAACGATTGCTTGATCTCGTGAGAGGACAATTGAAGGAAGGTCCCCTTTGATCAACCGACAAAATGAATCTTTTCCTTCTTTTAGTTCGTTTGAATGAATATTTCTCTGTTGAAGTAGATATTCGTAGGGTTTCTCTCCTCTTAATGAGCTAATAATTGTGCTATGACCTATCTTTTTTTCTTTGACAATGATTGTACGAAAAGGATCCCATCTTTCTTCAGGTAATGATTCCAATTCATTGTAAATACCCCAATGACCATTCATAATCGAAATTTCATTTGTTTTTTCATTTATGTCCTTTTTCATTAAATAATTGCTCCCAAATCATCAGTACATTAGTTAAGGAGAAAGCTCAAGTTAATATATAGAATTGTTCTGATAAATGTGTGATCAAAGAGAAACTAAAGATAATATTTAGAATATAATTGGTTCAAAAAAAAGTCACTCTGGGTTTTTGCGATTGACAAAAAGCGTAGAACAAAAAAGTAGAGGAAAATTATTAACCAGAGCGAAGAAGTTCATCTTCTCAACGGCTCTTCCTGATAGTGCTTCTAAACTTTGCAGATTGAATTTTCGCTATGGACTTGCCAAAATGCATCTCGTGCAAGAACAATTAGGTCTTGAACCAACAGCAACATTTATTGCGGCTCCTGATTGTACTATATCTCGTAATTTAGAACGTTGGCGTAGTGGTATCGGGTATGGAGGTAAAGTTACTTGGGGAGACGGAAAAGAACCTCTAGTTTTTATAGATACTATGCCTAATGCCTGTGGAATGCTTGTAGGATCATTAGATGAAATTCCTGATCCAATCGAATTGATTCAACGAGTGCATGAGATGAATGAACATAATGGGGAAGAAAAAATTGATGGAATACCAATCCACTGGAATTTTGGGAAAGGAAATCACTTCATCAATGTTTTCGAAATATTCCCAAATCCAGCTGTAGCTCATTCCTCCGATTTGCCTCAGTATTCATTTATTGTACACAGTTCGCCAGCAGAGCTGAAAGGCGATGATAATAACAAGAACCTTGGATTGTATTATCACAAAAGTGAAAATTTACAATTTTTTTCAGAAACATTAGAAACAGCATTTGGAGATATTCACTATCTCGTGGGAGCAAGTGCCCTTAGATACTATGAATTCTATAGATGGGCAAAACAATTCGGGAAAAAACGACGTCACCTCGCTGCCGAGTTGCTTTTTGGAGACAGTTTCAAAGAAACAATAACTGATAAGACCCATCAAGGAATGACACATTTCAATGAGGTAGCATTAGGTTGTCATGTTTTTAAAGATACTGAAGGAGAATTATTTCCTTTAACACTCCGATCTGATTTACCCTGTTATCTTATGAGTGGTTTTCCAAATTTTACTGATGAAGCAATGGAAACTTTAAATTTTAAATCTCGTTGTGACGAATTTGGTCTTGAGAATCGGCTAAAAAATGCAAATATTCTACCTCACGGAGGCGGCTACAGTTTTCCCCACATAGTAGCTATACCTGAAATTTTCGAAACTGTTGAGAAAAGAAGATATTTTTCAGTAGATCTTGGAACGGGGATTGGAACTCAAATATTTGAAACACCTCGGGAATTAGAATTCTCCTATCGTGGAAGAAATGTTTTAGTTCAGACTATCGATTTAGGGTTGGGAGAGATAATAGCTCGTCTTGTTCCACGGTTTGCATTGAAAATTTGAATACATCATTCTTGATAAAAAAATGGTCTTAAATTCGTGGTATTTCTAGTTTCTAGAGGGATTTGTCTCTCACTTCTGAAGAGCTATTTGACTTATTTTTTATACGTCTTAAGATTTTCTGATAAGTAATAGCGATTTGAGGGGAGTAAAAGTGAACAATCATCCATATACTGTGTAATGATAACAGTATAAAAGCTAAGATTATCAATAACTCACTTGGAGGCAGTTCTTTAGGAAATAGTCCCTCGTTCCTTTGTTCCCAGAAGTTAATATATGTAGCTGATAGAATATAACACAACTCGGTGAAATATACAAAAATAAAAACAAAATTTCCAAATGAAAAAATTGAATATGCCTCTAAATATTCTTGATTACTTGGTTCTTTTTGTCTATCACGTTGTGTGTTGGATTGAAAAACAATGTCGTATATAATTAATAAAATAATAAAAAATATTGAGGCTAGAGTGATGATTATTATACTAGTCACTAGTGTTGAGATTATCGAACTAAAACTATTCCATTGTAGGTACTCTGATAAATAAGTTAATAAGAATGTCAGTAAAGGGGTATTCAATTCTTCTAATATCAATTTTTCCACAGCTATTTCAAAAATAGGGTCACCTTCTCCAAAAACTAAAACGGTATATATCGATCCAAGGAAGGTACTAAAAAAAGACCATATTCCAGTAACAATCATACATCCCTGTGTCAATGATGAACTCTTCATGGCCTCCAACATCCATCCAAAACCCAATCCTACTAAAAGGAGTATTGGTACAATGTATCGAGGGCCAAATGCCGCTCCACCATGTGATTCGAATTTCTTCGAATAGAAGAGAATGAAACATAATATCATTGAAAAAACGGTCATTATTTCGAGTGGATAACGACGATAGGCTAATAATAATCCAGCAAATCCAAATAAAACTAATGGACTGAAATAAAGTAGACCACGATCATTACTTAATAGTAATACTATTATTCCTTTTTGAACTGGTTCTAGTAAATGTAGGTAATCAGCCCAATGTGAGAATGCTAATGCGTTAGCAGTGATATCTCCAAAGCTAACTAAGTTATAATAAAATAGGGGTAATGCAGAAATAGCTGTTACTATTCCATATACTAATAATGCTGTAAATCTATTTTTCCAAGAGAAATTGGCTTGATTTAATGGAAATACTACCAAAACTGCCAACCAAGGAATAGCAAATAGCGATGGAAACTCAATAACAAAACCATATCCACTAAAAAATCCAGCTAGTATTAAATGGAAAATCCTTTTTTTTTCTCTGAATTTCAAGATGTGATATAAACCACAGATTAAAAATACCCCAGCAGGGACATGTCCAAACATTGTCCTAGCGTAAACCCAATAAGGAGTAGCAAAAGCCGTGGTTACTGAAGCAAGTATACTTTTACGCTCAGAAATCCCCATAATGCGACTTACATCATACAGTCGAAGGATTCCAAACGCTGCTAAAAAGCTCAAACCCACTTGAATACCTACAACACTCAAAACATCATTGTCAGGGTAAAAATCCAAATATGGGGAAATAAATGCCTTAAAAATAGAATTTGATTCAATTAACACATTGCCTAAGATTTTTCCGAAAATAAAAAATGGCACGGCAAGGAATGAAAGTCCTGGTGCTTTTTCACTATATAACTTGTCTTCGATCTGCGCATAATCAGGAGAAAGCCAATATTGCTCTTTATATTCAAGAGGAAACCAAAAGGAACTTCGTTCAGCAATTGATTTTGTTAATAAGAAATGAGATGTGGGGTTGGGTCCTTGTAGTGTACAATGAATTGTTACAACAAAAATCAAAAAAACAAGGAGAAGTAATTTTACTCTTATAGTAAATAGTTCTAGAACTTTTTTCCATAACTTACGAGCATTTATGGTTCTGAATCCCATTTTTCTCATCTAAAATTCCTTTTTTTAATTCATTGAGCAATTATAAATTCCTTTTATCGTTTATCTAAGAAGTATTTTTCTGGATTCAAAGAAGAAGCATGAAAAAACGCTATTTGTTTGTGTCGAACTGGTTTAAAGATAAAATCCTTTACCAATAAAAAATTAACTAAATCCACCAGAAATCCCTTTTCCAGTTGAATTCTTGGCTAAATTCTACCTCGAAAATCCCAATGAGTAAGTTACCATTATACTTTGTGAATTGTTACATCTGACGTTACTATACTACAAAGGATCTAATTATCATTATGGTTTTTCCAAGTTTAACCATTTTCTTCACCTTTTTGTTCAAATATGCTAAAAACCCAAATTTTGCTGAGTGCAAAGTCTATAATTGTACTAACTCCAACAGAAATCGTCGCAGAAAAGAAATACCATACTTCAAAAAACTCAGTTAAAATTATTGTAGACACTGTATAGCCTACAGCACCTAAAATCATAGAGAATAAATACTCTGAATATTGGATTTGTATTTTTTTATCAGTTTTTTTGAATGTAAACTTTCTATTCCAAAAAAAATTATTCGTAATTCCTAAGAAATAGCCAATAGGCAATGCAATCCAATATTCGAAATAAAAAAACTCAGTAAAACAATAAAGAAAGGTTAGAGACAATAGAGTTCCAGAAGTACCCACAATACAGAATTTTATGAATTGAGACAATGTTTGAAATCCAGTCCTTCTGATAAACTTCATTGTTTTTCACTCGTTCACTCGTATTTGCAGTTGAAAGTCATGCTTTTTTTAGCGACGATTTTCAATTTTTTTTGCAATCCTGGTAATAAAACTGCTAAAATATCTTATTACGAGCGTTTTAATAAGATGTTAAAAATTAATTGGTGGATTGTTTTTCTTAACAATGTGTGGGAAATCAAAGTGGCTTACTATCTCCAAGAAGCTTACAGCGAAAGTATTTAATCTCAAATCAAGAAGAAATGAATATTTATTCGATATGTATTCATTAAATTCATTTGATATGGAAATATTGAAATAATAAAAATCATGCAGATTTCAAAAAAAACAAGTTTAAGATGTTATTGCTAAAGAAGAAACCCATTCTGTTCGGTTTATTTTCGCTACAGCAATGTAATTATTGATTTGTTCAAGACACAAGTTGTAAATGTCTATATTTTGATTATAGTATCTTTTATACCAATTAATTGTATTACTTACCGTATCTTCAATATCTAGGAGGCCTTGCCAGTTTAACTTATGTTGTGCTTTACTACATTCAAGTTTCAAATAATGTGTTTCTTTGGGATGTTTATCACTATTTTCTCCTGTTTTCCAAGTTCCTTTTCCCCAAATTTGAATTACATATTTAACTAATTCTTCTACCGTAATTGGTTGATTCTTTTTTGGGCAAAAATTCCAAGCAGAAGAGAAATCTTTTTTATTGCTGTTAAGAAGAAGTCCAAGCCACAAATAACCAGATAATGGTTCAAGAACATGTTGCCAAGGGCGAATTGCATAAGGATTTCGAATTTCAATTGGGGTTCCTTTTATTAATGCTTTAATACTATCTGGAATAATTCTGTCTTTAGCCCAATCCCCTCCTCCTATAACATTACCTGCTCTCACAGATGCTACTGCAGCCTTATGTTTTGAAATACTCTTAGGAGAGAAAAAAGATTTTCTATACGCTTGTGTAATAATCTCAGAACAAGCTTTACTAGAACTATAGGGGTCATCTCCACCTAAGGGGTCATTTTCCCTATATCCCCATATCCATTCTTTGTTTTCATAACATTTATCACTTGTAACATTAACAACAACTTTCACTGAATCAGTCCTACGTATACATTCAAATAAATTTACCAATCCCATTATATTAGTTTCATAAGTGAATTTTGGGTCATCATATGAATCCCTAACTATTGGTTGAGCAGCAAGATGAAAAACATATTCAGGTTTATAATTCTGGAAGATTTCCTTGAGATGTTCTTCATCTCTAATATCCCCGATTATATTGATGATTTTATCTTCTAGACCTGTTACGTTGAAAATACTAGGTTTTGTGTTCGGAGCTAAGGAATACCCTATAACATTAGCTCCAAGGGCTTTAAGCCATATTGTTAACCATGTTCCTTTGAATCCTGTATGTCCAGTCACAAGCACTTTTTTTCCCCGATATTCCGTTGTTTGTGGTGAATCAATGGAATGTGGGAATTCTAAACCATGAGAAATTTCGGTTTCTATTTTTTTTTCCATTTAGTCAATCCCTTTAGAGATTTAATTTTATATTTTTGAAAAAATAAAATTCTCTTTTAAATTAGCGATATTTTTCACCTGGCCATGGAATAAATCCAGTCTTTAATCCATTATCCCATATCTGATTTAGCAAACTATATTCCCTATAAGTGTCCATTGGTTGCCAAAAATGATCATGAGGAAACATCATCAATTCTTTATCCTTTGCTATTTCACGTAATGGTCCTATCTCAAAATTTAAATCATCTCCCTCTGTTAGATAATCCCATATCCGCTTTGAATCCAATACAAAGAATCCACCATTAATTCTACCCCCTGTAGTCTGTGGTTTTTCATTGAATTCTAAAATTTGATTATTTTTGGAGACTTCTATTTCACCAAATCTACCACTTGGCCTTACGCCTGTTACTGTTCCAATTCTTCCGTGATTTTTGTGGAATTTAACTAATTCTGAAATGTTAACATCCGATAGTCCATCTCCATATGTTAACATAAAAATATCATCATTTTCCACATAACGCCTGATTTTACGTACTCTAGCCCCTGTTTGAGCGTTTTCTCCAGTTTCGACAAGTGTAACTTTCCAGTCAATCTCAAAATTAATATCATTATAATACATAATATTGTTCGGCTTATCAACTTGGATAGTGAAATTGTTCATCATAGCTTTAAAATTAAGAAAGTAATTCTTAATTTGCCATCCTAAATAACCTAGACATAAGACGAAATCTTTGAAATTGTAAAATGCGTAATGATTCATAATATGCCATAAAATAGGAAATTTTCCAATTTGTACCAAGGGCTTGGGAATTATGTTATCTGTTACTTCGCGAATTCTTGTTCCTCTTCCGCCACAGAAAATAACTGTTTTCATTCCAATCACATTTTGATGTATAAATCTGTTAAAATCTCTCATATTTCAATAAGTGTTGATTTTAAAATTTTGAGAAGAATTTTTATCCATGTCTAACAAGAAAATAGGCTATTTATAACTGCAATAGCTCTTTATTCACTTCTCAAAAGAAGAGTTTTATATTCATTATCATCACTAAAAGTCTATTATTTCATTGAAAGGTATTATAAATGAAATCTATCAATATGAAAGGTCTTTTTGGAAAAAAAATATTGATAACTGGAGGATTTGGATTTGTTGGGATAAATCTTGTTACTAAATTATTATCAGAAGGAATAGAACCTACAATTATTGATTATTTACCAAATGGTAGTTCTGTTGATCAAAATTATGTTCCCTTCAAATTGAATGATGTTAAGTTCATAAATTTAGATATTAGAAATCGTAATGAAGTGATTAAAAAAGTAAAATCTGTGAAGCCTGATTACGTAATTCATCTTGCTTCAATGACTGATCTAACCCGAGATTTTAATCGAGCAGAGCTATCCGTAGATGTTAATATTAAAGGAACTATAAATTTACTCGAAAGCATCCATAATCAACCAATAACTAATTTCATTTTCATAAGTTCGAGTGATGTATATGGTGATGTGAAACCTCCATTTCGTGAAAATCAAAATGTAATCCCTGCTTCTCCATATTCTGTTTCAAAAATCTCTTCTGAATTGTATTGTCTTATGTTTAGTAAAGTTTTTGATTTTCCAATTACAATTCTTAGAGGTTTCAACCTTTTTGGGAAATATCAAATACCGAACAGAGTCATTCCATTCATCATTACTGAATTGTTACAAGATCATGATGTGCAATTGACTGAAGGAGAGCAAAAGCGGGAATTTAATTACGTTGACAACCTTATTGATGCTATTTTACTTTCTTTATTGAATACAAAAAACCATGGTGAAATAATTAATATTGGATGCGGAGAGTCATTCAGTATTCGTGAAATTGCTCTTAGTATAGGAAAAAGCCTCAATCGTGTTAATCAAATAAATTTAGGAGCTAAACCCTATAGACCAAACGAAATTTGGGATATGTACTGTGATAATAGTAGAGCTAAGACACTTCTTGATTGGGAACCACGCATTAGTCTTGATGAAGGGATACAAATGACTATTAAATGGTTTAAAACACTTCATCGCAAAAAACAGTAAAAATAGAGCTTTATTACCAAAAAAGGCAAATGACTTATTATCTCGATAATTAAGGTTTTTAGCCATTGATAAGATTTCTTTCTGCTCTATATATGCCAAAAGTTCCATTTTACATTTTTAACAACGGTAAAAAATAAAACAAAGATAAAAGCTGTACCAGTAATGCCATTACAACAAAAAAAGATGAATTTAAAGTTAATAGTTACCTGTTTAAATGAAGAAGGAAATGTACAAGAATTCATTGATGACCTGATGAAAAATTTATCAACTAATGTGAAAATGGCTTTGATACTCATTGATAACGGTTCTACTGATAATACTGGATCAATAATCAAATTATTGGCAAAAAAATATCCAACTATAGTTCCTATTCTACGAGAAAACACCTATGAATATGGACAATCCATAATAGATACTCTTGAATACCCTCTGGATTTTACTCCTGATTACATTGGATGGGCTCCTTCTGATAATCAAATCAGTGGAATTGATGTTTGTAAAACCATTAATACCATCATTGAAAAGAAACCTGATTTTATTAAAGTTATAAGATATGATAAAAAATATTCATTATGGCGGAAAATCCAATCTATCGGGTTCAACTTCATTGTATCTCTCGTTTTTCAAAAAAGAATAAAAGATATCAATGGATCCCCAAAATTTTTTAAAGCAGAATTTCTTCCTAATTTAGATTTACAAAGTAAGGGATGGTTTCTTGATGGAGAAGCATATTTTAAAGTTTCACGCTTATCGAATAAATCTAAAATTGAATATGTATCAGCAAAATTTAACGAAAGAACCCATGGAAGATCAAATACTAGTTGGATAACGGCTTTTGAGCTTTTTATGAAAGTAGTTCATTTTCGTTTGTGGGGAATGCGGAAGTGGTCTAAACAAATTAAACTTTCAGGAAAAATCCCTAAAGAATAACAACAATATTCAGTGAATATCAAATATAAACTTTTTAGGAACAAAAACATGAAAAAACTAATCTTATGATAAATAGATCATTTTATTATACTTCATTTATTTTTACCTAATAGTGATTACCGAGTAAAATTGAACATGAATAAATTTAATACATGTTCGATTGTCACTAATGATTATAATTTATCTCTTATAACAAAAATTATTGTTTATACTTAAAAGAAACGTAATACAAGGAGTAAAATATTATGGGAAAATACAAACTGCTAACGAAGTCGATAGTTTTTAGTACTCGTTCACGTCGACGATTTTTTACCTTTGTGATTGTTTTCGGTATTCTAAGTGGAGCCACAATTTTACTATTAACTTATTTTGATGATTTCTCTCGTCAAGGTCTATTAGAACATAAAGGAGTCGTCATTTCATCGGCTTCATTGGATTCTGTTAATCTGGAAACTGCTCAAAATGACATAGATGTAACTGATGGGGGTCAACCCCTTTCAGGGTCTAAAGCAGTTATCTTTTACAAGTATGTGAACTTTGGAGCGAGTTTCCGAATCTTTAGCATGAACCCTCGTTATGCTTGGGCATTTTCAGAGATAAAACCGAATAATTTGATATCAGGCAGTTTTCCTAATAAAGATAATGAGGTTCTAGTCTCAGAGAAAGCCTTAATTGCACTACAAGATTCACAAAGCGGGGTAAATATATACACAAAGCCTGTAGTAGGAACAACATTTAAACTTGGGGGAACTGAAGCTTCTACTTTTGATTTAAAAGTATCTGGGATTTATAGAAAAACAACTAACATTGATTCTGATTATGAAACCAATTCAAGGGAATGGATTATGATTACTGAAGCAGCTTTTGATACATTGGTTAGCAACGAAAATCTCGGCTATAATGATAACCAAATTTGGATCCATTCAGTCACAATTATCGCTTCAGGTGATGTCTATAGTGGTGCATGTTATTCTAATGTTGACCAATTAGCAGCTAGCTTATCAGATATTAACGCCAACACTGATTATGATAATGTAGATTTCACACCTAAAGCTGATAAAGAAGAAAACAGGAATATGGCATTCCTTTCCTTAGTATTTGGATTATTTGGAACTTTTATGGTGAGTACACTTTATTCCTACATAATTACCAGGTTTAGAAGACGGGAAGTAGCTGTTTTAAAAGCAATGGGCTATTCAAAAAACGATGTTAGAATAGTTGTACTAAGCGAAATATTGGTTGTAGCGATAACTGGTTTCCTGATGGGATTAATCGCGATTCAAGGATATTTATACCTAACTAGGATAGGATCTTGGGTTTTTATGATCATATTTTCTCAGACAGCCTTATTATCTTTTGGAGCAGTAGTACTTTCAAGCGTACCTGGATTCTTTCTGATATCATTCCGTATTTTATCAGTTAGGCCGATCGAGATTTTCAGACAGAAATAAATGAGGGATAAAAAATGAGTACAAGAGTATTAATTGAAGCAAAAGGACTTACTAAAGAATACGTGAGAGGAAAAAAGGAAGTTGTTATCGCAGTCAATGATGTCGATTTACAAATACCCAAAGGCTCTCTTGTGATGGTTACAGGCCCTTCAGGATCAGGAAAATCGACATTACTTAATATCCTGTCAGGATTAGACATGCCAACTGAAGGAAAAGTCATTTATGAAGATGAGAATATAGCAGATTGGGATGAAGAAAAATTATCAGCTTTCAGGCAGGGGAATGTTGGATTTATTTTTCAAAACTGGGAATTAATACGAACAATGACAGCACTAGAGAACATAGAAAGTCCACTTTATCCAATGAAACTCAAAAGTAAGGAAATAAGAACAAGATCAATTTCACTGTTAAAACAGGTCGGATTGTGGGACAAAGCAGAAAATTTTCCAGATGAACTTTCTGGAGGAGAACAACAAAGAATAGGAATTGCAAGAGCTCTTGTAGGAAAACCTCGAATAATATTTGCCGATGAACCGACAGGAAATCTCGATGTGGATAATGCTTCCTCTGTTCTGAGACTCCTCAAGAGCTTTACAAAACGAGACACTTCAATACTAGTAGTAACACATAATGAAGATCTCAAAAGGTATTCAGATTCATCCTATAGAATGTCCTCAGGACGATTTGTTTAAGCTTTAAAGCATTTTTTTTCCTTTTTTATTCGGTGAAACAGAGTAGATAATTGGAAAAATAAAGGAATTTTTTTCCTTAAAAGCCATCTAAAAGTTTTTGTGCAAGAGTCTCGATATATTGACTGAATGGATGGTCAGGGTGCTTTAAACTGAATATATTGCGTGATCCCTCTCTGGCGACTTCACAGAAACAAGGAATAGAAGTGAGAACTTCCATTCGCATTTCATCTTTAATAGTTTGTTCAAATTTTTTAACCAACTCCATATCCTTATCACTCCAGACTCCTGCCTCGGGAGGACAGGTTTCAGCGACCACCCGGTTAAGAATGACGTAATTCTTAGAATCCAATAAGGAATAGAGTTGAGTAACCATGCTCTTTGTTCCGGCGATATCGAAGTCGTCAGCTTTTAAAACAAGACACGTAGCATCTGAGATGACTAATCCATCAATACTCTCCATTTGAACACCAGGACTAGTATCTATTATCGCAAAATCAAATCCTGCCTCGGATAATTCATCACGAAGACGCAAAATACGTTTCAATGATCGTTGCCTTTGTTTTTTGTCCGCTCGAACAATATCTCCCATTTTACGAAAATCTGTAGAAGCATAAGCGATAAAAAGTGGAATTTGGTACTTTTTCTCAAAGGAGACGAGAATATCCTCTGCAGTAATGTCAGGATCAAATAAAAGGTCATTTATCGTAACTTTAGTCTCGATTCCTGTTAACGTTTGAAGATTTGGTCCTCGAAAATCAAGATCAAGTAAGCACGTTTTATACCCTTTACGAGCTAGTACAGTAGCAAGATTGGCACTCAAGTGAGTCTTCCCTGTTCCACCTTTATACGAATGAAATGCAATGATTTTCAATAATACACCACACACACAAAATTTTATACTCTGATAAGCTAAATGTTAAAAATTTCCCTTTTTTTGTTGTTGACTATTTGTTCAGATTTGAATCCGTTTTCCTCATGATCATCCAGACTGGGTTTTCGATAGTAAAAGAAAACTTTCTTCCCCTTAGGTAATTTGCTGATAAGTTTCCGATCTGAAAGTTGGTTTAAATAGTCTGATTCAAGAGGACGGCTTTTTCCTGTCTCGATACATACCTCTTTCGCTGTAACCTCTTTATCCATCTTAAGAATGACCTCAAAAGTGCGTCTTAAATGCTGAGGAATTTTAATAAGTAAATCAAGACTATCACCAATTCCTCCAAGGTCTGTTTGACTAATCTTCTTAATTATAGTTGGTTTTTTACCAGATAAACAATCTACAGAACTAGTAACACCTTGAACTAATGCCTTTACCTCAAGAATTTCAGTATGAATACCTCGAATCATGAGACGAAGATCTTCTTCAGTTTTTTTTATTTCGTGCCTAAATTCAATACGAAATTCATCTAAAGTCTCGCGAATAGTGTCTTGAAGGTTTGCATCTGAAGATAAGGATTTTTTTTGTTTATTTTTTTCGTTCGTCCGTTCTTCATGGTACACCATTAGTAGACCCTACAATTTCATTATTAAATTGGTGAATATGAAAAACTTTGCGCTGAATGAATTTTTTTATCTTCCGACAATAATGACCAGACAAAAGTGATCAATGGAAAAAAAGAAAAACCAGATCAGTTCTTAAAATCGTTTTTTACACTCATTAATATTAATTTATTTATTTTTCATCAGACATTTTACCAAGTTCCTCATTAATATTAATCTAAACCATAAAAAATATTCCTATGCTTAGTTAACAGCATAGAAATGCGATCGTAAGTCGTGTAAGTCAGGGACACGTCTGATAACATGCTCATCTACGAGAATTTTCAGAGCATATCTTATAGTTCTATTAGAAAGTGAGGTATAAAGCCCTATCTCCCGTGGTTTCAGAGCACCATTGTCGCGTAGAAGAACATAAACTTCTTGCGCTGATTTTGGGAGATGCTCGACATTATCGACGCTTTCATTTAGCTCAAGTCCGCTAGTAACTTTGCTTGGTTCTATTGCAGCCATTTTAATTCACCTAATCAACAAACAACGGAAACTGGGGAGTTGTTTAATGTTGATGAGTTGTTGATTAACTGTTGATGGTACTAATTTAAATATGTTTCGGAAACTGCAATGAAAGACTCATTAATAGCGTTAATGTTCTTGTTCAGTTAACTTAAAATTAGATCGGATTAATTGAATTGTATCTCATAGATACTAGGTTTGATGGTAAATCTAACAGTTCAGTCTATCATCAACATCAAGAATTTCTTGCTCTTTGTGTATGAAAGTTACATTTTTATATCAGTTGTCAAAATAATAGGATTGAAAAAATGAAAAGAAGAGGGACTTTGCAATTTCCGACTTTTGAATGAAATATTTTTAATATATCAAATCCTACAACAAATGAAATCTATGAAAATTCAAAATATTAAAGAATTGATCCAGAAAGGAAAATATGAAAAAGCATTACACCAAATAGAAAATCTCCCACAGGAAAAAAGGCTGGATGGGAAAATCCTCAAAAGTCGAGTCTTGATATGGAAGTCAGAATTTGCAAAAGCTCTTTCAATAGCAGAGGAAGCCCTAAAAGAGAGTAAAATACTAGAAAAAAAGATCCAAGAAATGGCAGCCTATATAGTTGCAGCGTGGAGTTTGTGGCGCCTAGGTAGAATAGAAAAAGCTGTTGATGCAATCTCACAGGGAGAAAAAGTACTAACTGGAATGAATGCTGAAACCAGAATTGAGGGATTGGAATGGGAAGGGATGTTGCATGGAATTAAGAGTCAGGTTCTTCATTTTCAAGGAAAGACAAATTTAGCTTTATCTTCAGTAATGACTGCTATAAAGATTCATGAAAAATTCAGTTTTCACGCATCACCTCCTCGAAAAGGTAGCAACGGAAAGATCTCATCACGAACGCCACGAAGAAACCTTCGAGCAGTGAATTGTAAAGTATCTGATTGTTTAATGAATATAAAAA
>SDBT01008207.1_pt1 | contig 17080 bp, 13 predicted proteins | sample 2277101 | NCBI WGS metagenome assembly SDBT01 (sample SAMN10404973, study PRJNA504765) | marine sediment metagenome | isolation source: marine sediment core GS10_PC15, 103 cmbsf | place: Arctic Ocean: Southern Knipovich Ridge | collected 2010
CTTCCTCTACGAGCCAATCCGCTGGATCGACCGCTACGGTTGGCGGCCGACCTGCCGTACCTAAATCAGGCCAGTCCTTGCTTACGCTTGCCTCCTCTGCGTTCAGTATCTGGCAAATACCATGACGCTGCAAGGTTTCGAGCAGTTCGGTTGTCTCGCTGCGGTGGCTGACAATTACGACTTTTGCCATCTGGGCAATGGCCATAGAGCTATCCTTTTAAGTAGTCCATTACTTTTGTTGCTGCCCCGGCCATCTTTTTTTGTACTTTGTCATGGAGCTGGTGCCGATCCTTTTGGGCTTGTTGTTTTAGCTTCTCAATTTGCGCGAGGCCTTGTGACTGAGCGGCCGCAACGGCAGCTTCGATTGACTTTTTTCTTTCGTGGCGGGCTTGCTCGAGTGCCTGGATATGGCCCTTTTGAGCTTCTTCAGCCCGGTTGGCTGCGTCGGTTTTTGCCTGTTCTATAATCTTCTGTGCCTGGGTTTCGGCCTCTTTGATTTGTTTTATCAGTTCCATCTGAGCCCCTGTAATTCAAAAATCCGTACCGGACGGGTGATAGACTACAGTATTATTCGGCACAGTTCAATAAATTGCCTCAAATTTAGGTGTGAAAATTTTGTTTGCCTGTTTTGTTGGGTACGCAAAGCAAAGTTATTTGCTGGGTATTAGGTTTTCGGGCCGAATGGGTCTAAAATTCCTTGTCCGGCTCTGGTATGAATCCCTTTTCCATCAGCATTTGGGTTTGGTCTCTTGCCTTCTTTATAATTGACTCGGCCGTTTTGTACAGTTGTTCTCGTGTCATGACTTTTTTGGCTATTCCCTGTTGGATGGCCATAGATCCGACCGCAGCCGCCTCGCGCGGAAACACTTCCCATTCATCCATGGACGGAATTATGTAATCTTCACTTAGTCCCTTATCTTCAGCGGTTCTTGCCAATTCTTTTGCTGCTTCGATACACATCTCGTCGGTTATAGTCTTGGCTCTTACGTCAAGAGCTCCCCTGAAGATGCCGGGGAAACCTAACGAGTTATTTACCTGGTTCTGGAAATCACTGCGCCCGGTTGCAACGATGCGCGCGCCGGCTTCTTTTGCCTCCCATGGCCATATTTCGGGCACGGGATTGGCACAGGCGAAGACAATGGAATCCTTTGCCATTCTTGATATCCATTCCTTTTTAACGGTTTTAGGACCGGGTTTTGAAAGTGCAATCAAGACATCTGCTCCTTGTAGTGCTTCCCAGATTGGACCCTCAAAGCCGGCCTCGTTGGTAATCTGGCAGACATTTGATTTCTCCTTGAGAGAAGGATTGTCCCTTATGTCGGCTCGGCTCTTGGAAAGGGCGCCTTTACTGTCATACATAATGCATTTTTTTGCATCAGCGCCGAACTGAAAAATAAGGTCTGAAATCCTTATGTTTGATGCGCCTGCCCCCATAAAAACTATTTTTACATCCTCAATATTCTTACCAACTACCTTTAAGGCGTTAATAAGACCGGCAAGGGTCACCGTCGCCGTTCCTTGCTGGTCGTCGTGCCATACCGGTATCGGACTTTCCCTCCTCAATCTCTCCAGTATGTAAAAGCACTTGGGCTGAGCAATATCTTCAAGATTAATCCCCCCAAAAGATGGATGTAGTAGCAGCACGGTCTCTATAAACTTATCAGCGTCTTTCGTGTCAAGACATAGCGGAAATGCATCAACGCCCCCCAGATACTTGTAGATTAGAGCCTTTCCTTCCATAACAGGAAGAGCAGCCTGTGGTCCTATATCTCCAAGGCCTAATACTCTGGTACCGTCACTGACGACGGCAACGGTGTTCCATTTGCTGGTTAATTCGTAAACCATCTCAGGGTTTAGAACTATGTAGTTGCACGGGGATGCGACACCGTGGGTGTACCATATGTCAAAATCATGCAGGTCTTTCACGCGGCACTTAGGTATTACAGCCAGCTTGCCCTTGTAATATGAATGAAGCTCTGAAGATATTTTCAGCGGCTTTGTTGCTTTTCCCAAGAGGTCTTCTTCGTTGTATTGCATAGTACTAAACTCCCTTAAGCTGCGAGCCCATAATTGCCAAATCTGGTGTAAAACTGTCCTTCTTCTGTCTCGGCTCCCTTAACAAACGTTGTCCCTTTTCTTTGCGCCCTTGGACAACCCAGCTATTGTACGCAAAGACCGATTTATTGCTAATAAAAAATCAACAGTGGGATTATGAGAAGGGCTGAACGACATGCTTGGGTTCAGATGTGCCGCATTACTATTAAGTGGCGTTTTGTAGCTTTGAGGTTTATAATTTACATCTGAAGAGAGGTATCAGGTTGCGCAATATAACAGCGATTGTAGTTTTGGTATTGTCGGCGGTTGTAGCTGTAGTAGCTGCCGCGCCACTTTTGGTTGCCTCTGTTGGACAGAAAGGACAGATTATGAGTGAAGGAACTGAAGCGGTTGGCAAGGCTGTTGTGGAAAATCTGGTGATAAAGGTTTTTTATGATAATAATCCGTATAAGGAAGGCATGGAGAACGATTGGGGATTTTCTTGTTTGGTGGCTGGTGCTGAGAAGACTATTCTGTTCGACACCGGTGGTAACGGCTCTATACTGCTTGGTAACATGGAGAAATTAGACGCAGATGTCAACAATATAGATACGGTGGTTCTGTCACATATTCACGCCGACCATACCGGGGGGCTGCAGGGTTTTCTTCAAAAGAATTCTGAGGTGACGGTGTATTTGCCGGTTTCGTTTCCCAAGAAGTTTAAGGATGATATAGCGGCGCACGGCTCGAAGATAGTAGAAGTTGAGCAGCCGGTGGAGATTTGTGGTGGTGTATATTCGGTCGGTCAGCTTGGGACATTGATAAAGGAGCAATCATTGGTTGTCAGGACGGACAGGGGGTTGGTGGTAATTATCGGCTGTGCACATCCCGGCATTGTGAAGATGGTCAAGGCGGCTAAGCCGTTGATTGAGGGCGAGTTGTTTTTGGTGATGGGTGGTTTTCATCTTGAGTGGTCTACTCGCGGAAAGATTAAAAAAATTATTTCTTCATTTAAGGATATGAAAGTTCGGTATGCCGGGCCGTGTCATTGCAGCGACCATAGGGCCAGAAGCCTATTCCAGAAGCATTTCGGCGAAAATTACATAGATATCGGCGTGGGAAAAGTGGTAACGCTGGCCGATTTGAAATGAGCCTTTAGGCTGGATAATCCGCGTCACTTAGCAGATAATTATGAGACGCCCCAGTCGAACAATGTATTCCTTCCGGGATTTGGCGAGTGTTTGCTTGACAGACTGGGGGTGATTGTGCATAATGGTCTAAAAGAGTTTGAGAACCCAGATACAGGGAGGAAATGAATGCGTTTGGTTGTAAAACAGGGCGACCGCACGGTCAACGAGTTTCGATTCGAAAAAGGGCCTATTTATATAGGCAGAAAGGAAAACAGCCAGGTCTTTTTGCCGGACAGGGGAATTTCGAGACAGCACGCAGTAATATTTGCCACGCAGGACGGAAAATGGATGCTCGAGGACCTGGATTCGGCCAACAAGACATACCTCAATGACGAGGCAATCCACAAGACTGAAATTAAAACAGGCGACCGTATCCGTGTAGCTGATTATGTTATCGAGGTCAGCCTCCAAGAAGCTGTAAAAGCGGAGAAGCAAATTAATTTGGCCGATACGTTGACGGCAACTGCTCGTGGGCCGCAGATTATAGAAAGGAAACTGGGTAAGACGGATGCTCCCCCGGTAAGACTGCCTGCCCAGAGAGCGACCGACTTTCTGGATGCCACCGGTGCAATTTCCAAGGCCGGCAATCTCGACGAGTTACTGCTTGCTTTGCTGGACATCACTTCAAAGCAGTTTGGGGCATATCGCAGTTGGTGCGCGGTGCGAAGTGAACCTGCCGGACCGATGACCTGTCATGCAGGAAGGTCCAGGGACGGCCAGTCTCTGGACCTAAATGACATAGCGCTTAGCGACAAAATCACTCAAGCGGTTGAGAAAGACCACTTCTTGCTTTTTATCTTTTCCCGGGACCTCAATAAGGCGGAAGAAGGACAGATACGCTCTGTAGTGATAGCACCGATTGCGGGCTCGGCCGGCTGCTACGGTGTGATGTATGTTGATAACGCCATTCGTGACGAGCACTTCAATCTCGGCGATCTGGACTATCTTATGCTCCTTGGAATTCACACAGCTGCTGTCCTGCAGAAGCTACAAAGCCAGACCGGCTGAAACCACAAAAGCTGCTGCTCTCTACAGTTGGGCTTACTGTCTTTTATATTTGCCCATCAATTGTCCCTGCGCCAGGACATGTCCATCCATGGCCTTTAGAAGGGCGGCTTTGTCGCTGCGTGGGGGCAAATCAAGTGTCTTGTCAACGCAATAAATCTTGAAGAAGTACCTGTGTGTTCCACTTGGCGGGCACGGGCCGCCGTAGCCGACTCTCCGAAAATCGGTAATCCCCTGCTTGGCGCCGTTGGGCAGGGTTTCCTCGGCAGGGATGTTCTCGGCCAGTTCCGTCGTATCGGCGGGCAGATTGTACAAAACCCAGTGTACCCAGGTACCCATTGGAGCATCAGGGTCGTCGGATATCAAGGCAATGCTTTTGGTGCCCTCAGGAACAGCATCCCACCGCAGCGGTGGCGAGATATCCGCACCGTCGCAGGTGTACTTTGGGGGAATCATGCCACCTTCCTCAAGGGCCGAACTTGTAACTTTAATATCCATCTTTTTGTCTCCTACTGCTTTGGGTTTAGCTTGGTCACTGTCCTCACACGAGCATAATAGTAATATGGGGACCGCTGCGAATGCAACAATGTTTTTACGCATGATATTTTCCTCCTTGTCTCAAATTATATAAGGTTTTTTAAACGTCCAATCAAATCGGGCCACTGGTCCAGTGTTAAAAACATTATAGACAGAATCGCGATAATCCACATTGCGGCACGTATTTCCTTCGCCTTGCCTGATACCATCTTTATAAGGACGAAGGAGATAAACCCAAAGGCCAGCCCCGTACTGATGCTGTAACTTAGAGCAATCATAACCATTATGATGAATGCGGGAAATGCCTCTTCCAAATTAGTAAAATCTATTTTCTTGACTTCCTTCATCATAAACAGTCCGACCATAATAAGAGCCGGAGCAGTTGCGTATAACGGCACTATGGCCACAACCGGCACGAATAATAGCGCCAGAAGGAACAGGACTCCCGTGACTATTGAAGTTAATCCTGTTCGACCTCCCTGCTCGATCCCAGTTGCCGATTCGGCGTATGCGGTGACGGTGGATGTCCCCAGCAGTGCACCTATTACTGTTGCGACAGCGTCGATACCAAGCAGCCTGTCTAAGCCTTTTATTCTGTTGTCTTCGTCGACCATGTTGGCCTGGTGACAGCACGCGACCAAGGTTCCGACACTGTCAAACATATCTATAAAGGTTAAGGTGAAGATGGTTCCAAAAAAGCCCCACTTCAAGGCGGTTATAATATCGAGCTTGAAGGCGATCGCGCTTATGTCGAGGTCGGAAGAAATAAACTGTTCGGGTAGCTTTATTTGTTTGCAAGCGGCTGCCAATATCGTAGAAGCGACGATGCCGATGAGCAGAGCACCTTTTACCTTTCTGATTTCCAGATAAAGCATAAGGAGCAGCCCGAACAGACCAATGAGGATTTCAATTGTCAGCGGTCCGGCTGAAACGAACGTGATTTCATCTTTGACGATAACTCCGAGGTTCCTCAGGCCTATAAACGTAATGAACAGGCCGATGCCCGCGGCAATTGCTGAAACTAAAGACGCTGGTATCGCCTCAACAAGTTTTTTACGCAAGCCCACGAGGGTCAACAGCAAAAACAAAACTCCGGAGATAAATACCACGCCCAGAGCGGTTTGCCAGTTCATTTTTCCCGATACTGCCAGGTACGCAAAAAAGCTGTTAAGACCAAGACCCGGCGCCATAGCGATTGGGGCGTTGGCAAGTATGCCGGTGGTGATGGTTGCTGCGGCGGTCACTATGCAAGTAACCGCGATTATGGCGTTCTTGTCCATGCCGGTCTCGCTCAAGGTTGCCGGGTTGACGAAGATAATATACGCCATTGTCAGAAAAGTTGTCAGTCCAGCAACAAATTCGACCTGCAAATTTGTCTGCCTGTCTTGAAGTTGAAAGTATTCTTTGACCATCTGAGTGTCTCAACAAGGTTTCTAACCGATACTCACTCATACTCCCACTTGAGGATCCAGGGGTCTTTCGTTAGCTGCTGAAATGATTTTAATTTATCTTTGAAATTTTCAAGCACCTGCGCATATTTCCCGTCATGTGCAAGATTGTTAATTTCGTCCGGGTCGTTTTGCATATGGTAGAGCTCGAACTTTGGCCGGTGAATGTACACCTCGATGCTGCGCTTGCCGTACACCTTTTCACCGCGTTTTAATATGTCCTGCCAGGTTGTGGATGCGTAGAGGTCGGAGGCGAAGGGGTAGTCGAGTTTGTGGGCGATATTCCAAATCAGCTTATACCGCCGCGTTCGCACCACCCGCATCGGGTAATACATCGTGATTTCGTGAAAGGTATGCGAGGCATAAATCTCATCCCAGCCTTTAGGGTGCTTTTGTTCCAGCACCGGCAAGAACGACCGGCCGTGGGACTCCGCGTTCTCCGACAGCGCACCGGCGAAGTCGAGAATTGTGGGAGTGATATCGGCCCAGGTTATCATGGCGTCGGTAACGACTCCCTTTTTCTCGGCGTATGGATTTCTCACGACGCAGGGTAGCCGCATACCCGGCTCATAAAGTGTTGTCTTAGCGCCGGGGAACGCGATGCCGTTGTCGGAGATATAAATTATCAGTGTGTCGTCCCAGTGCCCGGTCTCTCTTAAGATTTCAATCAGCCGCAGCAGGCTCTTGTCTGCTCGCTGCACCGAGCCATAGTACTTGGCCAGCTCTTCGCGGCACGCTGGTGTGTCTGGCAAATAGGGCGGCACTATCACATCCTTGGCCTCGAACGTATCTGAGCCTTCGCGGCGGAAGGGACGATGCGGCTCGGTTGTGCAAAAGCACAAAAAAAAGGGTTTCTGGTCCTCGGCTGCAATGAAACTCTTGCAGTCGTCAGTCATCTGCACTGGTGAATGACCATTACCATGGATGTATTGCTGGAAGTGGTAAACCTCCTCTGGTGCCACGTGATATTTGCCAACGGATATGGTTCGATAGCCTGCATCGGCAAGAAGTACGGGCAGGCTTTTGATGTCTGGGAAGCTGATAAAGTGGTTGTAGCCGTGCTCGTGGCCATATTGGCCGGTCGCGTGGTTGTGTAATCCCGTCAGTATGACCGAACGGCTGGCGCTGCAACTGGCGGTCGTGCAAAAAGCATGGGTAAAGCGTGTCCCCTCGCGCGCCAGCGTATCGAGACCGGGTGTCTTGATAACAGTGTTGCCATAACAGCCTGCATCGTCCGTTCCATGGTCGTCAACGACGTATAGCAGTACATTTCGCCTTTGTACGGACTGTTCGCCACCGAGCACGGCTTTTGCCGCTGCCACTGATGCTGCGCCAAGGCCGATCGCCTTCAAGAATTGCCTTCTGGTTTGATGACATTTCATGTCTTGCCTCCGTTGTAAAGTTATCACCTGTCGGTCTTATAATACACCTAAAATTGTTCTCTGAACACTGATTTTTCGCAATTCTTTCGCAATTTACACTTCACTTGGCATAGGCATATATGTTCTTGCAGCTCACCGGAAGCTGCCGGAGCCGGCATTTGAAAAAAGCCTCCAAAAAAAAACTTGCCCTGTGCAATTAATATCAATACAATGCAGCATGTTGAAATGATTGTGTAGACGACGTTGCAAAGGTGGAAGCAACGCTCTTAATGTTAGCTTCGACACCTATCATTATCATCATTTCTCCTATTCTGCCACTGACTTTGTAGAAAACCGGTTCGTATGACGCCAAAGACAGGCCTGCCTTGGAAGCAGATGTTTTGGCCAGACGCGAAGATTAGAAAGGAAGAACAGAATGAATATCTATGTAGGCAATTTATCGCGTGATGTAACCGAGGACGATTTGCGCCAGGCTTTCGAAGCCTTTGGTCAAGTGGAATCGGTCAATCTTGTGAAAGACAAGATTAGCGGTGAATCAAGAGGCTTTGGGTTCGTACAGATGCCTTCCAGGAATGAAGCAAGCACCGCGATTTCCGACATGAACAACAAGGACTTAAAAGGACGAAATGTCAACGTTGCTGAGGCACGGCCCAAAGCGCCGACCCATCGTAGCGACGGCGGCCGAGGTGGTTCCAGCGGTGGCCGCGGTGGTGACCGGCGTGGGGGTCGAAGCGGTGGACGGCGTGGGTTCGGTGGTGGAAAGCGTCGATACTAATAATAGGCGTGAAGCTTGGTCAGCGCTGGTGATCGCCTGATGAAACTGCGAGCGAGAGGAGTCGAACCTCCACGGGCTAATAGCCCACAAGGACCTAAACCTTGCGCGTCTGCCAATTCCGCCACGCTCGCAAATACTACTCGACAAATAATCTCCCATTAGAAGGGGATATCTTCCGTCTCTTGTTGCGTTTCAGCTTCCACCTCCGATATCTTCTCAATCCGTTTCTCAGCTTTCTGTAGGATATCCCTGCAGTGCTTAATCAGGGCCATACCCCTTTCATACTGTTTGAGACTATCCTGCAGAGGTATTTCACCCTGTTCTATCTTGCTCACAATGCCGGTAAGCTCGCCAATCGCCCCTTCGAAGCTCATCTTGCCGATATCATTTTTTTGCGGCTTATTTGTCATCTTTTTAACCTTTACTTTTGCCTTTTTACTTTTTTGTTACCTTGCTTTCAATCAAATTTTTATCTGCAAGTTCGGTAATCAACAAATCTGCGATTTGGACATCTTCTAAATTCCTCACCAAAAGGCCGGTCTTTTTATTGGTGGTGATGCTGTATCCCCGGTGAAGAACCGATTTTGGATTCAGCGCGGATAAGCGATTGGCTTGGGCGGCAAGTGCAATCCGGTCTTTGTTCAGGACAGCGCCGATTGCTGTTTTTGCACGGTTCTTCAAATTGTTCAAATCGAGGGTTTTTCTGCCCATAAGTCGATGAGGCTCAATTTTGGCAATCTGTTCGTAGCTTCTGCTTAGCTGGTCTCTGGCGCCGGCCAGAAGTGTTTTTATCGCATCGACGAGATTCACTACCTGTTCGTCTAATAGCTGCCAGGTGTTATGAACGGGCAGGAGCGGATTTCTAAAGACAGCGCTGGCCAGGATGGTTTCGAGGTTCTGCCGGGACAGTTTCAGGTTAGCTTTTGCTTGTCCTGCCAATCTGCTTTGCATCGCTGCCAATTGGTCCAGAACTTCGTGCATATCCGGCACCGCGACAATGCCTGCTTTTGTCGGCGTCGATGCGCTGGCATCAGCAACGAAATCCGCAATTGTCGTATCAACCTCATGACCTATCGCGCTTATGACGGGTATTTTCGAATCGAAGATTGCCCTGGCCACAACCTCTTCATTGAAGGCCCACAAATCCTCCAGCGACCCACCGCCCCGGCCGAGAATCAAAATATCGAGTTTGAGTTCTTTATTGCGCCTGTTTACATTTCTTAAGCCCGTTGCTATTTTCTCCGCCGCCCCTTCCCCCTGCACAGGCACAGGATAGAGCAGCAACTTGGCACACGGCCAGCGCTTATGAATACTGTCTGTTATATCCCGAACCGCCGCACCAGATTCGCTGGTCAATATGCCGATTCGCCGTGGATAGGGCGGCAGGGGTTTCTTATGTTCTTCTTTAAAAAGGCCTTCTTCTTTGAGTCTTTGCTTCATCTGCCCAAACGCCAAATGCAATGCCCCCATACCTGCAGGAATAAGCTCATCAACAATAAACTTATACTTACCCTGTGGAACGTAAACATCAATAGACCCTGTTGCCAGAACCGCCAGCCCGTTTTCCAGCTTGAATTTTACTCTACTAAATTTACTTTTCCACATAGCGCAAGGCAGCTGGGCTTTTTCATCTTTGAGAGCAAAATAGGTGTGTCCGCTCCCGGCAATGCTCCAGTTGGTTGTCTCACCCGCAATTGTCAACCGTCCGGGCAGATTATTTTCCAGAATTGCTTTGATTAGCGAGTTAACCTGACTGACCGTATATATCTTCCTTGGTTTCTGCATCTTGTACGAACGACCGATAAGCTGATTTGCCCTTATTTGCCGTTACCGATTATAAACCAAGCCGACTTAATCATCAATTCCTAATCCCCTCGACTCTGCGCAAATTGTGGCATCAAACGCCTGGTGGGTATCGGGCGTAGCGGACCGAGAAATTCGCGCGAAACGTTGCTATTTATTGCTATTGTTGACCGTGCCGGTACTATAATTTCCTTGATTTACCCGGCCTGATTTGATAGAATGTTTCTATCTTAAAGGGGACGGTTTATTTGTTGAGGACGGTGATGGACCCTTGGCTTGAAACGATTGGTGTTGTCGTGGTGGCTCTGGTGGGAGTTTTACTTGGCACGGCATTTTCACGTTTTCGCAAGCCTTATTGGCTGGTCGGCTATTTTCTGCCTCTTGTGCTGATAACTATGATGGGGATGACCAGATTTGTTGATTCCCTGGCCTTTGTGCCGCCCATCTGCTGGGTTATAACAGGGAGGGTAAGATTTGTTGTCTTTTGCCTTGCCGCGACCATGGGTCTGACCACTCCGCTGTCGCGTCTGCCTTACAGATTTGAGAGGGCCGCTATTTGGATACTAATGGTTATGGTTGTGGTCTGGTTTTCGATTTTTCCCTTTCTGGTTCCTGCTTTAATGCGAGGGCGTCTGTTGGGCCTTAGGACAACGGTTGATTCCGATGGCCTGTGCTATCAAACCACAAATTATACGTGTGCCCCCGCCGCGGCGGTAACAGCCCTGAGGAGATTAGGCCTGCCTGCCTCGGAAGGGGAGATAGCTGTGCTTGCTCACACAAGTCCCATAGCAGGTACACTTCCACGGTGTCTTAGTGATGCTCTTGGGCGTCGCTATGAGGCCGACGGGCTAAAGTGTCAGTACCGTCGCTTCGATTCGGTTAACCAGCTAAAGGATGCAGATGTTACGTTGGCTGTGGTAAAGGATATGTTTTTGGTGGACCACTGTGTTGCTGTTCTGGAGGTCTGCGACCGAATGGTTACTGTAGCCGACCCCGTTCTTGGTGAAACTTCCATGTCGCATGCGGAATTTGAGCAAATCTGGCGATTTTCCGGAATTACCCTCAAACGCGACGTTGCAGCCGGTGCATTCAATTGAAAACGGCCTTAAGAAGCGCCCTCCAGCATTTCTCGCAGTCTCTCGAACTGGCCGGCTTTCATATGATAACTGTGGTCGGCATCGGGGAATTGCCCGCCCTTGACCTCTTTGCTGTAATCGTTAAGCGCGCTAATCGTAGCTTCAGATAGGTTGGCGTAGCTCTTCGCGAACTTTGGGCCCGGTCCCTGCGTCAGGCCGAGGATGTCAGGGGCGATGAGGATTTGGCCGTCACAGGCCGGTCCCGAGCCGCAACCTATCACCGGGACATCGGTTCTGTCTGTGATAATCTTGGCGACCTCTGCGGCGGTTCCTTCAATTAAGAGTGAGGCAGCGCCGGCCTGGCTCATCTGGTCGGCAAGGGCTATCAGCTCGAGGGCCATTTCGGCGGTTGTGGCTTCAGCCTTGAAACGCCCGGTCTTGCTGATGGTCTGGGGCCTTATGCCGATATGGGCCATAACGGCCATGCCGGCGTCGCTAACTGCCTTGATTACATCGAGATACGCTCCGCTGGCCTCGATTTTTATCATTTGTGCTCCGGCTTGGGCGACGAAACGGCCGGCGTTCTTGACCGCTTCATTTACACCGACCTGGTACGACAAAAAGGGCATGTCGGCGACCAGATAGACGTTCGGTGCGGCTCGGCGGACCGCGGCGGTTATGCTGACCATAAAGTCCATCGTTGCAGGCAGGGTCGAATCAAAGCCAAGCATGACCTGGGCAGCTGAATCGCCGACCAGAATCATCTGTACGTCGGTCTGAGAGACCAGCCTGGCTGTGGTATAATCGTAACAGCTTACCGCAGCGATTCTTTCCTTGTCCCGCTTGGCCGAGAGCAAATCGGCAATGGTGATTTGGGAGTCCATAGTCATTTTTTGCCAAAAATTAACAGTCTCTTAGTTAAAATATGAGAACAGAGTAACGTTATCAAGCGTAAAATAAAGTGGTTTTTTGGCGAAATTCAGCTATTTTTGGAAAAAAGCGGCAAAAAAATAAAGTTTTTGATGAAAGAAGGCTTGATTGCTGGTAAGAAAAGTGTAGTTTTTGTCAGAAAATTATTTTGAAAAATTGTTCAATTTGGCTAAAGAATTTTTCGCTATTTATTCGATTAGATAAGAAGAGCATATATAGGTCAGGTAGTGGGAGTTCGTACCGGTCATTATCCTACTTGCTTTTCATCACCCTCCTCCGAAGCCAGATTCTTGCGTTTCAGAATCTGGCTTTTTTTGTGCGCGCATTTGTTAAAAGGGGCAATTTTTGCAATGGCGTAGATGTTAAATTGGGGGAAGCGTTCTGTTTTGGGATTTTGGCAAAAACAATCGGGGCCTATACGGAAGTATAGGTCCCGATTTGCTCAAAACTAAGCAAGGGTCAAACAAAACCGGTTACCACTCGGGCCACAGCTTCTGCTCGAGCCAGTCGTCGGCCATGATGTCAAAGTCGCGGAAGTTGACAAACCGCTCATTCATCGGTTCCGGATCAGTCAGATTGGCAGGTGACATCACCGGCCGATAGACTATTGCCCCGCAGCCGTCATCAGCCGCCGTCAAGCCGGACGACTCGTCAAGCTCGTAGTGGTACGCCGGGCAACCGGGGTCATTCCCGTCGCCACCGCCGGTGTGAAGCCACGTCATCTCAGATGCATCCAGAGTCTTGTCGTAGATGCGGACGTCGTCTATAGCACCGATGTAGTAGCGCTCATCCGCACGGCCGCGGCCAATCCAGTAGGGCTCGCCAAACTGCTTTAGCGGTTCGAGCTCTATTGCATGCCGTGGTGACGCAACCAGTGTGCCGCCGGCAGGTCCTGCATACAGGGTAGCGCCTGTCGGGTCAACCGCCATCGCCATAAGCGTCCACTGCCCGTCGGGTATCACCAGCCCGGAAGAGAACTGCCATGTCTTGGCAACCTGGTTCCAGCAGTAGCCTACACTGTCGCCGTCCTTGCCGCCGGCTAATTCGGTCGAATCCTCTAAGCCGTCTTCACGGCAGGTGACTAATCCTACGTAGCCTTCCTGTACACCATTTCGCTTTGCCCAGAGGGTTATCGACATGTTGGTAAGGCCCATCAGACCGGGGTTACCGACGTCCACCTGGATATTGGGGTCAAACCCAAGAGCATTGTTAATGTGACCGGTGGTCCAGTTCGGATCGCCCGCCTTCATCGTAATTGCGGCGTTCTGCTGGGAAGTCGGGAAGCAGCCATCGGCCGCCAGCCAGTCTTCGGCCATTATCTTAAGGTCGCTGCCCGCTACACCGCAATCTTCATCCAAGTCGCCTGGAAGAAGACCAATCTCAGGGACACACCGCGGCGGGTAAAGACGGATATCTTCGATGTAGATGTGACCTGAATCTGGAGAGGCTTTGTTTTGTCCTGTCCTTACACCACCAACACCGATCGCTACCCTGTCGATAGCTGACAGCGTCACGCCACAGGCATCGAAATCGGCTAAGTCAATGTTCCACTCATACCAACTGGCCTTAAGCACGTCGTTGGGGTCGTCTAACTTGACAAAGCCGATATTGCTGCTCGTATCTTCCAGTTCGACCCAGGGCCACGCGGCACCCCAGTCCGGGCCCGTATACATGCTGTGGATGTTGCATGGGTCGCCCATGATGAACAGCTGCAACGCCTTAACGCCGCCAATGGTCCAGTCCGAGCCGACTTCCAGCTTGGTCATGTCCTGAGCGTCAGTCCAGGAGCCTATATAGTACTTATTTCCTCCTGAACCTCCCTGGGTTGTGTTTAAGAAGTCGAGCTCCATCGAGTGACCTGAGCGAATGATATTCACATCTCCTGTCTCAAGTGCGATTTGCCCGTCGCTGCCGTTGACCCAGTAGTCGTCCCATACTGCAAACAAATCAGGCATGTTGTTGTACGAGTCAAAATCGTCCACAATAAGGAACGGACCTATCGTAAAGCTCCAGATCTTACCTTTGACCAATGTGCCTGAAGTCGTATTGACCTCGTCAATTCGCCAGTAATAAGTCTTGCCTACGGTAACTGTTGGCAGAGGCCAGTCGGTATTGCCGATGACCTGGTTGGCCCTGAACTCGAAGGACGAGTTGGTGTTTGCATCAGCCACAGCATCTTCGTCAGTGCCGAAGTAGACATCGTGCGTGAGCGCATCAGTTCCAGCCGTCCAGCTAAGGACCGTATCCAGAAACGGTACATCCACGGCATCATCCTCAGGGTCAGGGTCCAGTGCATAGCCCGCAACCTCGAAGCTCCAGACCGGGCCTTTCCACCTGCCGTTCGCAGGTGTCGGCGGCTCGCTGCCCGCGTACGTCTCGTTCACCTGGTCCACACGCCAGTAGTACATCTGCCCCAGGTCAAGCGCCCCTGAAATAGTTTTACTGTTGCTGTCCACGGCTGCTTCAAACTCAGGTGAGTTCGTATTGGCATCTGTCACTGCCGTTTCATCGGTCCCGAAGTAAACTTCATGACCACCGACGGACTGTGTATAGCCTCCGGGCTTCCACGTCAGCGTAAGATCCCGCTCAACGTTCTCGGCCTCATCCTCAGGATACGGCTCCCACGCATATGTAGCGTAGTTCCAGTCAAGACGAATGTTATCGATAAAGCTGTAGCCACCCGGCACCATCGCGATAATTTTAATCCCTAATGTCTTTCCGAGGTAAGCTTCGCCCGCGTAAGAGACGAAAACTAACTTGCGGTCATACGTCCAGTCCGGGCAAACCGTCGTCGGGTCATCGTCCATACCTGTTGGCGAGCAGTCACCAAGGGGTCTCTCTCGGGCGTAAAACGTGAATTCCTTCCGCGCAATTTCAACGTGATTGGCATCGGGAACACACACATCCTCCGGATAAAACAGTGTCGCCGCAATAGTATCGCCCCAGCCCATTCCGTCAAACGTCAGCGTATACTGCCTGCCCTCAACAATAACCGCGTTGGCATCCGAGTTGTTCATATCCAAAACCTGCCAGGCATTGGAGTTCCTGTGCTCAAGATATGAATACACAATATCGGTGCCGCTTCCGGTCTCCGTGGGGCCGGGCCAACTGTGACAGTGGTTGCTGTTCGCGTAAGGACACATAACGTCCACGCCAACGAAGCCTTGGGCTGGTGGATGGTTGTCGTTCCACGCCAGGACGCCACCATACCCGGTGTGGCCCGGAACCTTGTTGCCGTCCGGGGCAAGCTCAAAGCTGTAGTTGTTTACGTCGATGGCATCGCCCCACGCCAGGTTGCAAACTCCAACCAACAAAACAACAATCAATAAACATAACTTTTTACACATAATGTTCCTCCTAAAAAAATAAAAAAACTTAAAACTTCCTTTGGCTACACACCAAAGCCTCGGGTTGTTTTCAACAGGCGCGAATCTTCGTGCAACGAGCACGAATGACCTTCATAATTCAATAATAACTCGCACCTGCCTAAAACAACTTTTAACAAAAACAGGCAGCAAAGACATTCACCGGACTTTGCGCCTGTCTAAACTCAAAGTTTGATTGTTCTGCTCGCAGGTGTGTGAGCGCAGCGAACGCAGATTGTAGGTGATTGTAAGCACTCCTCCTTAACACTTAAAATCGGCACACCACACCTCCAAAAAACACATCTCGTGCCCTGATACCGGGCCTATTCATGCTATTAAACAGCATGGCGTTTAGCACACCAACACCAATATGTATACCACTTACCCACAGTTAAGTCAAGATAAATTTTGGAGGATTTGGCGTGTTTTTTGCACAAAATGGGTGATTTGTTTGCTTTCTCGCGATTTTGTCCGGTTTCGTGCTGCGGCCGAATTGGTGCTGAAAAGGCGTTTCGGTGCTCATTTTTTGCCATTGGCCCCGTCGCCGGACGTCGCAAGAGGCTGTTTGAACCGGTTCCGGGACGAGCGGCTGGCTCTTAATTCTTGTTGACCGATGCAGCGGCATATGCGCTTGCAGAAGACAGGCTGGTGGAATAATATATGCACCGGTAACGATGAAATAGATTTGCCATAACTTGTATAGCGGTCTGACGGGAAAGAAAGGACACAAATATGGCTGAGGCTGACGCTGGAAAGGAAGACAAGAGGTTCTATGAAGATGTCCCCATGGAGAGGCACGGGTTTTTCCTAAAGGGGGCAGGTTCTCTGGATTGGGGGATGAAAAACCGCCTGTCGCGTATATTCAACCCGGATAGCGGCAGGACGGTCATGCTGGCAATTGACCACGGGTACTTTCAGGGGCCGACGACGGGGTTAGAGCGGATAGATTTGAGCATTGTGCCTCTGATGCCTTATGCCGACGCGATAATGCTCACGCGCGGGATTCTGCGTACCACGGTACCGCCCTGGCTGACCAAGCCGATTGTGATGCGGTGCAGCGGCGGACCGAGCATACTCAAGGAGCTTTCGGATGAGCATCTGGCTGTTGATATCGAGGACGCGATTCGGATGAATGTGGCGGCGATTACTTTGCAGGTGTTTATCGGCGGCGAGTTCGAGAGCCGCTCGGTGCACAATATGACGCGTCTTGTGGATATGGGTATGCGTTACGGAATTCCGACGATGGCGGTGACAGCGGTCGGCAAGGACATGGTGCGGGATGCACGGTACTTTCGCCTGGCCTGCCGGATATGCGCCGAGCTTGGAGCGCATTTTGTGAAGACTTATTATATTGAGGATGGCTTTGAGACGGTTACGGCTTCGTGCCCGGTTCCGATTGTAATGGCCGGCGGTAAAAAAATCCCTGAGCCGGATGCCTTGACAATGGCGTATAAAGCGGTGCAGGAGGGCGCGTCCGGGGTCGATATGGGGCGGAATATCTTTCAGAGTGACGCACCGGCAGCTATGCTTCAGGC
>SDBT01008208.1_pt1 | contig 17079 bp, 22 predicted proteins | sample 2277101 | NCBI WGS metagenome assembly SDBT01 (sample SAMN10404973, study PRJNA504765) | marine sediment metagenome | isolation source: marine sediment core GS10_PC15, 103 cmbsf | place: Arctic Ocean: Southern Knipovich Ridge | collected 2010
CGAACAAATTCTTTTCGGGTGTTAGCGTTACGTGAGTACTCCGATTTGTAGTTCTAGCAATAGTCAAAGTGCAGCTTAGACGTACAACCGCTCATTACTACCTATCTGTAAACTAACGAAACCTAAACCACATCTATCCCTGGAGGAGACATCCGGTAGTCCGTCTGATTAGACTTGAGGCTGGTCTTTGTGGTATTTAGCCACTGCTTTGGTCTTGATTCCGCCTCTTTCCTTGTAATCTGCTTCTACAACCATCGAAACCGGTTCTAATAATTGCACTAAATCTTGGAGGATGCGGTTTACGGCATGCTCCTGCAATATGCCTACATTCCGATATGAGGTCAGGTAGTATTTTAAGGATTTGAGTTCGGCTAGAGAGCGGTTTGGGGTATAGCGTATCACCAGCCGGGCAAAATCAGGTAAGCCGCTCCAGGGACAAACCGAGGTAAACTCGTCGGTCTCATAAACTACCTCAGTGGCTGAGCCTGGATAGTCAAAGGGTATAGCTTCAAGCACGGTGAGGTCAATTGCCTCTTCCGTCTGAATATCAAACCTTCGAGAAGCATATTTATCGACCTTCACCTTATATTAACCTCCTGCAGAGCTTGATTACCGTAGACGCAACTGCTTTAGTTTTCTAGATAGTAGCTTCGTCTTTAAGATGCTTCAGGTCTCTTAATATATCATTAAAGTCAGCAAAGGGCAGGCACTTAAGCCCTTTCTGCTTACAGAGGTCAAGTAGCTCCTCTCGGGCGAAGACGTGGTGAGCATACTCTGCTGGAAAGACATCAGACGGGCCGTTGCCCACATATATTATACGATAGCCTTTTGCCAGAAATGACCTGGTGAACGCATCTTTGAAATTATTGTCCAGGTGAGACCCATCTGGCCCTACATATTTAACTTCGATGCCGCCGTTGATAAACTGTGATTGTGCCGCAAATACTTCGATGTTCTTTACCCCGATAGCGGTCAAAATTGTATTTATATAAAAATCCAGCCCATTACTTACGATGGTAAACTGGATCCCTTCCCTCTGGCAATAAGCCACCAACTCATGGAACCCAGGTCGTATTTTGGCTTTCTGCTTGACAAAGTTGACCAGCGTTTGTCTATCTTCCTTAACCATAGCGAAAGCCCTGGTATTGAAATTACCGACAGACATCTTGCCCGCTCTATACTCGGTTAACAGTTGCCGCCAGTTCCCACTGGCAAAAGCATCCAGCAGTAAGAAAGACTGGTCTTCTTCAGTGATGGTACCATCAAAGTCACACTGGATTATCATTTTCACTGCATCAGTTGAGCCCATAATTATTGATAACTCCTGGAATTAAACAGGACGAGGCTGGCTGGCATTCAAAATTGCGTCACCCGCAATCCTGATTATACCATTACACCGCTCTGGATGGGAAATGTCTGTTAGCTTCGTCCGGTAACCTTCAAGCTTGACTTTTAAGGCATTCATTTCTATAATATCTCCGTCCCTAATACTTGTTTGCTGGCCTGGAAATGCCTGAGTAGCTCAGTTGGTTAGAGCAGCTGTTTTGTAAACAGCAGGTCGCGGGTTCGAATCCCCCCTCAGGCTCGGGTGTTGACTTTAACGGGTGGTACGGGGAGGGGTGCCGGAGTGGTTAATCGGAGCAGACTGTAAATCTGCCGCTCGGAAGGGCTACGCAGGTTCGAATCCTGCCCCCTCCACCATAATAGTCTTGACATCACAATCTTAATTCCCTGTCTCCACTTGACACGCCACCAATTATTCCGATAAAATGCTTAATATAGCGTACATATCTGATAACACATAGCACATTCGTAAGATTTCCGTACTTATCAATTGACTTTTTATTTTCTTTACCATACAATTAGGTTCGAATATGTGCCCACATAGCTCAGTCGGTAGAGCACGTTCTTGGTAAGAACGGGGTCACCAGTTCGAATCTGGTTGTGGGCTGTGGAAAAAAGGGAGGATTAAAAATGGCCAAAAAGAAATTTGAGCGGACTAAACCCCATGTCAATGTAGGCACTATCGGTCATGTTGACCATGGTAAGACATCACTTACTTCGGCGATAACGCAGGTGTTGTCTAAAGCGGGGTTTGCTCAGTTCCGCGAGTTTTATTCTATTGATAATGCTCCTGAAGAAAAAGCACGAGGGTTAACCATTGCTATTGCCCATATTGAGTATGAGACCGAAAAGCGGCATTACGCTCATATAGACTGTCCAGGTCATGCTGACTATATCAAAAATATGATAACCGGGGCGGCTCAGATGGACGGGGCAGTACTGGTGGTAAGTGCCCCTGATGGTCCTATGCCACAGACTAGAGAGCATGTCCTGTTAGCCCGCCAGGTGGAGGTTCCTTATATAGTAGTTGCCCTCAATAAAGTAGATTTGATGGAGGATGAGGAACTCCTCGAGCTGGTGGAGATGGAACTGAGAGACCTGCTTAATAAATATAATTTCCCCGGGGACGAAATACCAGTGATACGGTTGAGTGCACTTAAGGCCCTTGAGTGTGGTTGTGGTAAGAGGGAGTGTCAGTGGTGTGGGGGTATATGGAAGTTACTAGATGCTATAGATGATTATATTCCTACCCCGGCAAGACCCAAAGACCTGCCCTTCTTGATGTCAATAGAAGACGTTTTCAGCATCAAGGGGCGGGGTACCGTACCCACGGGAAGGGTAGAACGGGGCGTACTTAGGCCCGGGGATGAGGTGGAGATAGTGGGCTTGCACCACGAGCCACGCAAGACAATAGCTACCAGCCTTGAGATGTTTCATAAAATCATGGACGATGCTGAGCCTGGGGATGCAGTGGGCGTTTTGCTTAGGGGCATAGACCGTGATGAGATAGAGAGGGGACAGGTACTGGCTGCTCCCGGCTCTATTAAACCGCATACTGTAGCTGAGGCTGAGGTCTATGTATTGAGTAAGGATGAGGGAGGCAGGCACACCCCCTTCTTTAACGGATATAGGCCCCAATTTTATATCAGGACCACCGACGTTACCGGGAGTATTGAGCTACCGGAAGGGGTGGAAATGGTTATGCCTGGCGATAATATAACGATGAAGATAGAGCTTATTTATCCAGTAGCCCTGGAGAAAGGCTTGCGCTTTGCTATTAGGGAGGGGGGTAGGACGGTAGGCGCTGGTAGCATTAGCCGTATCATAGAGTAAACATGGCCAGAAAAACTGAAGCTAGGGTTATTATTCATCTTGCTTGTACCGAGTGTCAGGAGAGGACATATACCACTACTAAGAACAGAAGGAATGACTCCCAACGACTGGAGCTTAGTAAATACTGTCCTCGTTGTCGCACTCATAGACTCCATAGGGAGGTAAAATAGTATTACTCTAGTAAGAGGTGTACCCTTTCTCCGATGAAACGTCAGACGGTTACTGCCAAGCCAAGCGGTTCAAGATTTAGATTCTTAGGTGAGACCATAAGCGAGTTAAAAAAGGTAGTTTGGCTCACCAGGCGGGAGATTATCTATTTGACAACTCTGGTGCTGATTACGGCTGCTGTCGCCGGTCTGATTCTGGGAGTGCTTGATTACGGTTTTACTCGCCTCGTCAATGTTTTCTTAGGTGGATAGGAGCTTGTTGCTAGATTGAGCTAAAGCATCTAATTAAAAGGCACGGTTTGCTGTTTTCATAATTTTTATGTAAGTGAGGTTGGTTGTGGAGGAGAACCAAAAACAATGGTTTGTAGTTCATACCTATTCGGGGTATGAAGAACGAGTCAAAAAGAATCTGGAGCAACGTATCAAGTCCATGGATACCGAGGGTGAAATCTCCCAGATAGTCATACCTACTGAGGATGAGATTGAGGTTAGAAATGGGCAGAGGCGGACGGTGAGCAAGAAGATGTTGCCTGGTTATGTTCTGGTTCAGATGAGGATGAATGACCAGGGCTGGAGTATGGTACGTAATATTCCTGGCGTTACTGGTTTTGTCGGTAGTAATAATAAGCCGGTTCCATTACAGGAGGAGGAGGTTAACCGGGTTTTAAGACAGATGGAGGCTGAAGCACCCAAGGTTAAAGTCGGTTTTCGGAAAGGGCAGAGTGTGCGGGTAACCGACGGCCCATTTATCGACTTTATGGGGGTAGTGGATGATATAAGCATGGAAAAGGGTAAAGTTAAAGTACTCCTGTCCCTTTTCGGTCGTGAAACCCCGGTGGAACTTGACTTTTTACAAGTGGAGAAACTTTGAAGCCATGGCCAAAAAGATTAGAGTTATAATTAAATTACAAATTTCAGCCGGACAGGCAAACCCAGCACCGCCGGTAGGTCCAGCTTTGGGACAGCATGGGATTAATATTATGGCCTTCTGCAAGGAGTATAATGAGCGTACTGCCAGCCAGGTTGGGTCGGTCATTCCAGTCGAAATAACTGTCTTTGATGATAGGTCATTTACCTTTATTACCAAAACACCGCCAACTACTGATTTGCTGAAGAAGGCATTAGGTTTGGACAAGGGGACTGGCTCTCCAGGTCAAGAGAAAGTAGGGGTATTGTCTCGAGAGAAACTGCGTGAGATAGCTCAGTTTAAGGCTAAGGACTTAAATGCTACCAGTATTGAAGCAGCGGAGCGAATTATCGAGGGTACAGCTCGAACTATGGGAATTCAGGTGGAATAAGGCAGATGACAAAACACGGGAAAAACTATCAAGAAGCGGCAAAACAGGTAGACGGGGCAAGAACTTATCATCCCCAAGAGGCTATTGAGCTGGCTAAGAAGGCGGCTCATGCTCGATTTGATGAGACAGTTGAACTTCATCTTCGAATGGGTGTTGACCCCAGGAACGCTACTCAGCAAGTACGTGGCGTTGCCCTTTTACCTCATGGATTGGGGAAGAGGGTGCGTGTTCTAGTTTTTGCCCAGGGTGAGGCAGAGAGGATTGCTCAGACAGCCGGCGCCGACCATGTTGGTGGGGATGAGATGGTTAAGAAGATTGAGGGCGGTTGGTTAGAATTTGATACTGCTATTGCCACTCCTGATATGATGGGCAAGGTAAGTAAGCTGGGTAAAATTCTGGGCCGGCGGGGACTGATGCCTAACCCTAAATCAGGAACAGTTGTCTCAGCAGCCGACTTACCACGGGTAGTAAATGAAGCCCGTAAAGGTAGGGTAGAATTTAGGCTGGACAGGACGGCTATCATTCATCTACCTTTGGGTAAGGTTAGTTTTGAAGACGATAAGTTAATGGATAACCTGACAGCGGTGATAGAGGCAGTGGTGAAGGCTAAACCTAGCGGTGCCAAAGGCCAATATATTAGAAGTGCCTCTCTAGTCACTACTATGGGACCTGGTATAAGGCTTGACCTCAAACCGACCCTCTCTTTAAGTTCCAGTTAACAGAACCTGATGCTTAGTCGTCCGACAAAGGAATTTGGGGATGGACTTTGCCCTTTCAGAAGAGCAGACAAGAATTAGGGATATGTGCTGCCAGTTCACTGAAGAAGTAATTGTTCCCAGAGCTGTGGAGCTGGACACGGCAGATGTTTATCCTTACTACATTATGGGTAGGATGGCTGAGCTTGGGATGATGGGGATTCCTTTCCCCGAAGAATACGGGGGAGGTGGTGGCGACTGGGTGAGCATGAATTTATGCATTGAGGAAGTTTCAAAGGGGGATGCCGGGCTTGGTATTATGCTAGATGTTACTGCCTTGTGTACCCATGAGCTTGAGGTTTTTGGCACTGAGGAGCAAAAACAGCGATGGCTTCCTCCATTAGCTAGGGGGAAGAATATCGGTAGCTTTGGTCTTACCGAACCACATGCTGGCTCTGACGCGGCAGCTATTAGCTGCACGGCTACGCTGGATGGCGATGAATGGGTGATAAATGGGAGGAAACAGTTCATTACCAATATTGGGCTGGATAACAGTTCAATCATTGTTATCGCCGCCGTCTCAGGTAAGAACCAACAAGGTAAGAGCATTACTAATACCTTTATTGTCCCAAAGGGCACACCTGGTTTCATTATCGGCAGGAAGTATGATAAAATCGGTTTGCACTCGTGTGCCACCAATGAGCTTACTTTTAAAGATTGCCGCCTACCCAGAGATTACCTGCTGGGAGAAGTAGGGCGGGGTCTTGACCAGCACCTTACTATGGCGCAAACGGGGCGGATATGTGTTGCTGCTTGCAGCGTTGGCTTGGCTCAAGCCTGCCTCGATGCCTCCTTATCTTATGCTAAGGAAAGGATTCAATTTGACCGACCAATTATCCAGTTTGAAGGGGTATCCTTTAAGCTGGCTGACATGGCAGTGTCTATAGAAGCGGCGCGTCTTATGTATTTGAAAGCAGCCTGGTTAAAAGATAGCGGGTTGCCCTATAGCTTTGAGGCTTCTGCTGCCAAGATATATGCCTCAGAAATGGTGGAGAAGGTTGCCAGCGACGCAGTGCAGATTCATGGTGGCTATGGCTACATGAGCGACTATGCCGTTTCCCGTTATTACCGGCAGGCTAAAGTAATGCAGATTGCTCTGGGTACATCTGAGATGCAACGAATAGTCATAACCAGAAATCTAGAGTTTAATTAGTAGCAGTGAAGCTCAGGTTGAAATTATAGTAGAGGGTTTATTATAATAGAGACAGAAAGACGAAGGAGTGAGATATGGTTGGTATTACCTCCTACGGGGCTTATATACCCCTTCACCGATTAAGCAAGGCTACAATCTCTCGTGCTTGGGGTGGCAGTCCTGTCCCTGGTGAGAAGGCAGTAGCCAACTGGGATGAAGACATTGTAACTATGTCGGTAGCTGCCGGAATGGACTGTCTTAAAGGGTTTGACTCAAAAACCCTTGACGGATTGTATTTGGCGTCCACTACTTTCCCTTATCTGGAGAAGCAGTCGGCGGCTATAGTAGCTACGGCATTAGACTTGCGACAGGACGTGGCTACTGTTGATTTCTCTAACTCGCTACGGGGTGGAACATCAGCGATGAAGGCAGCTACGGATGCAGTCAAAGCCAACTCAGCCGGCTCAGTTATGGTATGTGCCGCTGATACCCGTATGGGATTGCCTAATGGACCCCAGGAGATGGATTTCGGTGACGGTGCGGCGGCTGTTATTTTGGGCAGCGATGGTGTTATTGCCACTATTGAGGGTGCCTATAGTATAGCGGATGAAATAATTGATGTGTGGCGCCCGGATAATGACGTCTATATTCACTCCTGGGAGGAGCGTTTTAACCGGGAAGGTTATAGCAGAGTTGTTCCCGCGGCAGTTTCCGCGGCACTGGCAAAATATAACCTCACTCCGCAGGATTTTGCCAAAGCTATCTTTTATGCCAGCAACTCTGGTTTGCTGTCCTCAGTGGCAAAAAAACTGGGATTTGATAACAAGACTCAAGTTCAGGATATCCTATCCGCCCAGATGGGGAATACAGGTACTGCCCTTTCTCTGATGTTGTTGGTGGCGGCACTGGAAGAAGTCAAGGCGGGAGATAGGATTCTTCTGGTAGGTTATGGCGATGGTTGTGATGTGTTAATATTACGTGTGACTGAAGAGATTGAGAAGGTAAGAGACAGGCGAGGCATAAAAGGCCACCTTGCCTCCAAGCTGGAACTCGATAATTACCAGAAATACCTTGGGTGGCGGCAGGTTATCCCTACCCAGACCACATTGCGTCCCGGTCCTGACCAACCGTCAGCGGTGGCGTTATTCAGAGACCGCAAGTACGGACTGGCCATGTATGGTCTCAAGTGTAAAGTGTGTGGCACTCCCCACTTCCCCAGGGAGCACGTATGTGTCAATTGCGGTACCAGGGATCAGTTTGAAGATTACTGTTTTGCCGGTAGGAAGGGCGTTCTGACCACTTTCTCTCAGGATAGCTCCTGGGCTGGAATCAGTCTGGATGTGCCGGTTACGGTGACGGCGGTAGACATTGAGGGTGGGGGTAGAATTATATGTGACATGACTGACCGAGACCCGGAGCAGGTTAAGGTAGGTATGTCGGTGGAAATGACCTTCAGGAAATTACGCCGCGTGGGTGGTGTTAATAACTACTGGTGGAAATGCCGGCCGGTAAGAGGCTGAGTACAACGGGGGTAAGTAGGAAAAATGGAGAGCATTAGCGATAAAGTAGCCATTATCGGCATGGGGTGTACCAAGTTCGGCGAAAACTGGGAAAAAAGCACACAAGATATGTTGGTTGAAGCGGCTTATGAGGCCTTTGAGGATGCCGGGATAGACCCCCAGAAAGACCTCCAGGCGGCCTGGTTTGGCAATGTGTGGTCGGGTGGTACCGGATTGGTTCTGGCACGGACGTTACAGTTGCCCTACTTGCCTGTTACCAGGGTCGAGAATCTCTGTGCCACCGGTTCAGAGGCGCTGAGAAATGCCTGCTATGCCGTAGCTGCCGGCGTTTATGATGTAGTCTTGGCCATCGGGGTCGAAAAGCTGAAGGATGGGGGTTATGGTGGTCTACCACCGATAACGGCTCCCATGGCGACTGGTGATGTGCAGCATTCTTATCGAAGCAGTACCTTTACCTCTCCAGGACGGTTTGCCATGATGGCTACCCGCTATTTCGAAAAGTACGGGCTGAGCCTGGAAAAGGGCAAGGAAATGATTGCCCGGATTGCGGTAAAAAACCACTATAATGGCAACCTGGCTCCCAAGGCGCACTTCCATCGGGAAATAACGCTGGAGCAGGCAGTTAATGCCCCTATAGTTGCCTGGCCCCTGGGTCTTTTCGATTGCTGTGGCATAAGTGATGGGGCGGCAGCCGCTATTGTATGCCGGGCTGACATCGCCTTGAATTTCAGGAGTGACCCGGTCTATATTAAGGCACTGCAAATCTGTGCCGGGCCTTATGAAGGGGAATTAAGCCAGAAGTATGACTTTACGCATGTAGAGGAGACGTATATTGCGGGGCAGAGGGCATATGCCGAGGCCGGGATAAAGGACCCGCGCCGGGAGATAAACATAGCTGAGGTACATGATTGCTTCACCATTACCGAAGCTGTAATTTACGAGGACCTGCAATTTAGCCCTAGAGGTGGGGCTAAAGAAGATATCGAAGCCGGTACCTTTGAATTAAACGGGGAACTGCCGGTTAATACCGATGGTGGCTTGAAGTGTTTTGGTCATCCCATGGGTGCTACCGGACTGAGGATGATGTATGAGGTATATCTGCAAATGCAGGGTAAGGCTGGCCCCCGTCAGGTTAAGGATGCCAAAGTGGGTTTGACTCACTGCCTGGGTGGGGTTCCGGGAGGAGGTATTATTAGCGTTCTTATTGCTGGTGCAGAAAAAGGCTAAAATAGTAGTTTAATAGTTCCTGAGACAGCTGGTGCCGATTACGGCTTAAATTGATGTGCCTGCCGAGGAAGAATGTCCTTGTGCTATGGTACAAGGACATTTTAGTTTAGATGAATTCTTACCTGAGTTAGGAGGTGCTGAGGATGCCTAGAGAAAAAAAGGTGCTAATCATTGATAATCTGAAAGACCTTGTTGCTAAGTGTAACATTGGTATCTTAACCGACTACCGAGGGTTATCGGCGTCTGAGATGACTATTTTGCGCCGCCGACTGAGGGAGTTGGGGATTGAATATAAGGTAGTAAAAAACACGTTGGCTCGGTTTGCCGTAGAAAGGGCGGGTAGGGACGAATTGGTCAACCTCTTTGATGGTCCCATTGCCATCGCCTTTGGCTATGGGGATATAACTGAGCCTGCTCGAGCCCTTGACGACTATATTCGCATCTCAAAAACAAGTCTAAGTATTAAGGGAGGCTTTTTAGCCGATAGGTTACTTACTTCAGAGCAGGTGACGACCCTTTCTAAACTGCCGTCAAGGGAGATATTACTGGGCAAGGTTCTGGGTGGGATGCAAGCACCTACCCTGGCTTTACTTGCTTGTCTTACCGCGCCTATGCGAGGAATGGTAGGCGTGCTACAAGCTAGAATTCAACAATTGGAGGCAAAGTGAAATGTCAGAAGAAGAGAATGAAGTTAAAAGCGAGAGTCCTGAAGCAACAGTCGTGAGCGAGGAGCAACCAGCGGAGCCACAGGCAGTAAAAAAGCCGAAAAAAGCTGAGACGGACGCTAGTGAGAAGCCGGCTCCAGCTAAAGCAGAGAAGGCGAAGAAGCCAGCAGCCATTGAGGAAATAATGACGGCCATAAAGAATATGACTGTGCTGGAACTGGCAGAGTTAGTAAAGGTTTTAGAGGCTGAGTTTGGCGTTAGTGCTGCTGCCCCGGTGGTAGCAGCAGCTCCCTCCGCTGAAGCTGCGGCACCTCCTGCTGAGGAGAAGACAGAATTTGATGTCATTCTCAAGGAGATAGGGGCTAATAAGATTAGTGTAATTAGAGCCGTGCGTGAGTTGACACCCTTAGGGCTGAAGGAGTCTAAGGACCTGGTAGAGAGCGCTCCTAAGGCAGTGAAGGAAGGGGTTAGCAAGGATGAGGCAACCGCCGCCAAAGGGAAACTGGAAGCGGCTGGGGCTACTGCTGAGATTATTTAACACCACTTGAAAATGGTGTTAAATAATCTCATATAGTTATTGCTGAACGGCCCTTCCACAAGGAGAAGTTTGAATATGCCAGACCAGGGTTGGTTCATACTCATGGTCATGGGTGGTTTATTTGTCGTCCTCGGTTTGGGTGCTATTTTCTGGGGTCGAGCGGAGGAGAAACGCTACTTCAATTCACTTTCTACCCGCTCCGATGTTAGAGAATATCTGGAACATTGGCCACAGCGCCCTGAGCCGGGGGCGTTAAAGGTAGGGGGTTGGATAGCCATTACTCTCGGCTTGGTTATGCTGGCTCTGGGTGTCGCCTTTTTGTTTTGGAAGTAAAAGTTATGACTGAAGGGCTGTTGGCTGCCGACGAAGTAGAGAGGGTCGGACTGGAATTTATCAAGGGTACATATTACCGCGGGGAGGTTACCCTTAACCAAACAACGCTGGTTACCGAAGGTGCCTTCCCTGTGTATCACCTGGAGGGGAGTATTAAAATACCGTCTCGCAATCCGCTGGGGAAGCTAATCTTTCAGGATTCGCCCTTCACCTTTAAGATGCAGGTGCACGCTCTGGAAGGTAACATACTGGGTTACGAGGTGAGGTAAAAAGGATAAGCCTATACTGTCCTTCTTGGTCTATACTGGATAGCTTCAGCCAGGTGATGGGCTTTAATTATATCGGCATTTTCCAGGTCGGCAATGGTGCGACCCAGTTTGAGGATGCGGTGGAAGGCTCGGGCGGAAAGGTAAAGCTGTTTCATGGCTGCCTTGAGCAGGCTCTGGGCTGATTCTTCTGTCTGGCAAAACTCTCTGACCTCGGCTGGCGTCATCTCAGCATTACAGGTCAGCTTTGTTCCCCCAAAGCGTTTCTGCTGTATATTGCGGGCTGCTTTAACCCTGACTTTAACCTTATCTGAAGGTTCACCTAACCTGTCGTCAGTTAGCTTCTCGTAGTCAATATGGGGCACTTCAACGAATATGTCAACCCGGTCCAGGAATGGTCCGCTAATACGCTGCTGATATCGGGAAACCGTATTGAGGGAGCAGGTGCATTGCCTAAACGGGTCGCCATAGTAGCCGCACGGGCACGGGTTCATAGCTCCAACCAGCATGAAGTTGGCCGGGAAGGTTACACTTCCCTGAGCCCGGCTGATGGTGATTACCTTGTCTTCCACAGGCTGGCGCAATACTTCAAGCACGGCATGTCCGAACTCAGGGAGCTCATCAAGGAAGAGAACCCCTCGGTGGCTGAGGCTTATTTCACCCGGTTTCGGCCAGTGTCCACCACCCACCAAGCCAGCATTTGATATGGTGTAGTGAGGGGAGCGGAAGGGGCGGTGTCTAATTAGGGGGGTATCCGAAGGAAGCAGACCGCTTACACTATAGATTTTAGTGACCTCAAGGGCTTCGTCGATATTCATTGCCGGCAGTATCGAAGGCAGTGAACGTGCCAGTAGTGTTTTACCACTTCCCGGGGGTCCTATCATTATTACATTGTGTCCCCCGGTGGCAGCTACTTCTAAGGCTCGCTTAACATGCTCTTGCCCTTTAATGTAAGCCAGGTCGCTAATCCATGAAGCCGGTGGGGCATATTCCTGAACCTCATCAAACTTACATTCCGGGGCTGGAATTTCTCCCCGAAAATAACTAACTAGCTGAGCTAATGAGGTAACAGGGGTGATTTTAGTGCCTGGTATTAAAGACGCTTCTTGAGCATCAGTATCAGGCACAATAACGTTAGATAATCCTTCCTGATGAGCCAGGGCGACCATAGGCAAGATGCCGTTGGTATGGCGCAAGCTACCATCCAGGGACAGTTCACCGAGCAGGATAGTTTGAGAAACATCAGCCTGTACTTGCTCGGAGCTAAGCAGGATACCGGCCGCAATGGGCAGGTCATAAGCCGGGCCGGCTTTCCTGAGGTTAGCCGGGGCGAGATTAACTACGATGCGCTTCATCGGGAAAGCATAGCCTGAGTTTCGGATAGCAGCTCGCACTCGCTCCTTGGCTTCCTGGACGGCGGCGTCAGGCAAGCCCACAATGGTAAACGAGGGTAAACCGGGCGAAATATCTACCTCGACCTCGACAATAGCCCCTTCCAGTCCCACTACAGCGCAGCTTATTACCTTGGCTAGCATTACATGTCTTCCCCTTTAGCGTCTCATTGTAGCCTAAATAGCCTTGAGACGCAAAGGGGGTGCCTGACACAATACATAAACCGCTGTCTGTGCGGAATGTGGTTACGGCTTTGGAGTGGGGGGTGGTGTTGGCAAAGAGGCTAGATTAGGCTGCCAATTCGCAGCCAATGTATAAATTTACCCTTTTATAATATCGGCCCGCAGCCTTCTTCACAGATTGACGAAATAGGCATAGAAAAGTGCCGCCGTTTTCTGCCCGTAAGCTTCAGTAAGAGATTGACCTGAGGGGTCAGCACTTAACATGTGCTTGTTCCACTCTGAACGGAAGGCGTCCATTTCCTTTCTTCTCCGGGCATCCTTAACCGGCTCCGCTTTCCGATAGATATCCAGGACAATGTCGAAAAACTGTTCTGTAAATTTCAGCACCTCGTCAATATAATCCTCGTGAACGATACGTATGTATCTTTGGGGAGGCGGGTTAGCCTTCAAGAATTCCCCTGGTTCTTTGATTGGGGTCACCGGTTCTGAAGGAATCTCATTTATTGCCTCGAACCACTTTCGTAATGGGTCAACATACTTTCTCGTACTCTCCTCATCCTTGACCAGGGGTCTGAATTGAAATGCGACAAACATTTTGCCTTTTCCAGCGAAGTCAAAAGTAACATCTGCCAGTGTAAAGGGAAAGTCGTATTCATCTTCAGAAATTAGCATTACAAGTGTACCAGCAAGGTCCTCCCCTTGGCTGCGTTTGCTGATTACTATTTTCTTTAGCTTTTCAGCCTGATAAAGAGCAGGCTCAGTGCGTACTCTTCCTGATGGGAGGACAGCTTCCAGCTTCTTTAGCTCCTCCGGTAGTGGTTTTGCTACCATCCCAAGCTCTCTGGTTAGTCTCTCAGTTATTATATCGGCAAGAATGTATTTGTTCATTATCTTTCCTCCTGACTCGTCTTATATGCAAGGCTAATATGAGATTGTTTTTAAGGGCACTTTACATGTTGAGGCTTGAGTATAGTTCACTTAGGAGGTATTGTCAATATCCCAAAATAGAAAGAACTCCTGTGCGTGCGGAATGTAGTTACGACTCTGGAGAGGGTGGTGGTGTTGGCAAAGAGGCCAGGTTAGGCTCCAATCCGCAGCCCGTGTGTGTAGAGTGACCTTTCTACAGTGTCGTTCCTCAGCCTTCTTCACATATAGACTAGATAGTCGTAGAAAAGTTCCGTCATTTGCCGCCCGAAGGTTTTGATAAGCATTTTACCCGAGGCGTCATCTCCGAATATCTTCTGGTTATACTCCGACCGGAAGGCATCCATTTCCTTTCTTCTCTTGGTATCCTTAACCGGCTCTGCCTTCCGATAGATGTCCAGGAAAATGTCGAAAAACTGTTCTGTAAGTTTCAGCACCTCGTCAATGTAGTCATGAGGAATGCTACGCAAGTGTTTTAATGGAGGTGGGTTGGCCTTCAAGAATTCTCCAATATCCAAGGTTATCGGTTCCGATGGAAGCTTGCCTATCGCCTCGTACCACTTCCGGAAGGGGTCAACATATTTTCTCGTGCTCTCTTCATCCTTTACGAGAGGCCTCAATTCAAATCCCGTAGATATTCTGCCTTTTGTAACGAATGGCGGGAAGCCGAAATCAAAGGCAATGTCTGCCAGTATAAAGGGGAGGTCGTATTCATCGTCAGCAAAGAGCATGACAACGGTGCCACCTCCGTCCTCCCCAAGACTGCGTTTGCTAATTGTTATTTTCTTTAGTTTTTCAGTCTGATAAAGAGCAGACTCAAGACGCAATCTTCCTGAGGGGAGGTCTGTTTCCATGGTCTTTAGCTCTTCCGGTAAGGGTTTGGCTACCATCCCTATCTCTCTTGTCAGCCTCTCGGTTACCATGTCAGCAAGAATGTGTTTGTTCATTACTGTTCCTCCTAACTCGCCCTACAGCCTAGGGTAATAATATTGTCTTTAGGGTTATTTCATATGCTGAGACTGGAGTCTAGTTTATATATGAAGTCTTGTCAATGTCAAATTGATATGTGCGGAACGTAGTTACGACTTTGGGGAGGATGGTCTCGTGGGCAGATTGTTAAGCAAATCGGCAAGTAAATCCCACTTATCCCACCCTCGAACTAAATCCCCTAGGTTGTTTAATCTTTCCAGCATTTCGTCTAGATATATAATACTAGGGTTGTAACGACGTATGCGATAAAGATTAACACCGTTAATCCCATTCCTATCTCTCGTAGCAAATACGACTAAAGTACGTGTGCCTGGAAACCATACCTTCAATTTCTGCGATAAGTAATGATGTAAGTCTTCTGCATGTCTGCGAGCCTGTTGGTAGGGATTATCTCGAAAACTAGTCCTTTTTCCGCTTGAAGTATTTCTCACGAATACGATCTCTTCGGGGTAGTCACTTGGGTAAGCTATTCCTCGCCAATTTTTAACTTCGACGGACCATATTCCAGTTGGTCCTGTTACTACTAGGTCTATCTCCTCGGTACCATATCCGTGACAACAAGGAATGTAAATGTTTCTGAAATACGCAAACCCTTTTGGAATGGCTGTAACTACTTTTTGCTCACCAGCTTCACCCAATTCTTCCCATGAGATAGAACTATTCATACATACATCCATACAAAGCACTTATTTTTCCAACTAAAACGAAAAAGGGCACCAGCCACCGCTACTAGGACTTTTTCCCACCTATAAGTAATTCTTCCGATTGTTTTACTATCTGGTTGACTATTATCTTTGCTAATCCCCCCGTTGCCTGTTGAGCTAACAACAGCCTATCGAGAGTAGTCCTCATATGTTCGATTTTGTCACCTTTGAACTCATATGCACAAATTGCTAGGCCTTCAGTTCTTCGACCTCGAAAGGTAGCCGTTATGACATGCTCGAAAAAGGCTTTATTCCCCTGCGTTATGATACCATTACCAGTTTCAGTAATCGTCAGGTCTTGCATAGGCTCAGAGGACAAATAGCACCTCAATTCATCCTTGCCTTTGAGTGTACCGCTAGGGGTCACCCAGTCCACATCTTCCGTAAGATAAGAAAGTGCTTTCTCTACGTCCCTTTTTCCTATAGTTTTAATAAAGTCACGCATGATATCCTCAATCTTTATCTTTTCCTCAGCCATCTTTTATGCCTCCTTATGTGATTCCTATTGTCTTTAGGGTCCTTTCACATATTGGGACTTTACTGTATCCCTGTCTTGAGAGCTTGTCAATACTTAGGACGGCAATACTTTCTTGTGTGTGTAGGTAACAAAAAGCCAATTTGTATAATCATGTGACTTCCAGTAGCAGATGCCGCAACACTTACCACTGTAGATTCAGTGCTGTTTTGGCTATGATGCTCCTCTATTAGTGTCTTGGTGAGGCTCTATTGTCAAGAAGAACTAAGGATGGAAGAAAACTGCTATAAAATGCCTCGCATGAAGCTTATTGTCAGCCCCAGGCACAATCGCCATTTGGTAATCCATGCCATAAATAGCATTTTTAGGGTACGATTCTAGGTTGCTATTCACGTCTTCTTCCAACTCCTCTACGGAGTCGCCCCAATGTAATCTGACCCTAATTTGGTTAGCCGCAATTGGTTTTTCAAACATATTTACCCCCCACTGTTTTTAAGACTATTTCACATGTTGAAACTTTAATGTAGTTCTATTTATAGACTTTGTCAATATCCCAGAAATACAGGTTAAACCTGCCCCGGTGCTTACAGCCCTTGTAATCAGGGGTAAACCAGGTGAAATATTACACACTTGACTTGACAACTTACAGCGAGTATAGTGTAGGGCATAGAGTTACCCTGGTTCAGTGTTATTTCTAGGCTCGACTCTGCACAACGTGCGGGAACCTGTTGCGCTAAATCGGCGGAGGGGTTTTAAGGCCAGAAGACTGCATTGAGGACAAGGGATAGCAAAATACAAAGGAGGTGCAGTTATGGCTTTGGCAGACAAAACCTTGGTGTGCCGTGATTGCGGGCAAGAGTTCATTTTCACCATTGGTGAGCAGGAGTTCTATTCATCTCGTGGTTTAATGAATGAACCTAGCCGCTGTCCAGAGTGCCGAGCTGCTCGGCGGAGGGAGCGTTCGGGTGGTTACGGTGACTCGCGGCGCACTTATACTGCAGTATGCGCTGAATGTGGTCAGGAAGCTACGGTACCGTTTGAGCCCAGGGAAGGGCGACCAGTCTATTGCAAAGAGTGCTATGCCAAGATGAAAGAATCCGGTCAATCTTGGTCCCAGTAGGACTTAGATACCGCTTCGTTTTTTAGGCAGTGTTGGTGGGCAATTTGAGTTTGACCTATTAGTTGTTGATAGCTATACAGGTTATGAATGTTGGTGTGTGTAAGGTTAGGCTTCGTTTACCGGAAAACCTTTCCCTTAAGGGTAAGAGGCAGGTAGTGAAGTCTATTACTACCCGGGTCGGAAATAAATTCAATGTTTCCGTGGCTGAGATTGA
>SDBT01008209.1_pt1 | contig 17075 bp, 15 predicted proteins | sample 2277101 | NCBI WGS metagenome assembly SDBT01 (sample SAMN10404973, study PRJNA504765) | marine sediment metagenome | isolation source: marine sediment core GS10_PC15, 103 cmbsf | place: Arctic Ocean: Southern Knipovich Ridge | collected 2010
TCTTAGCTTCGGTTCGTTGAAGACCTTTTTTACCCTGAAGATCTTTGTGGTTTTCTTCCATATGTTTACGAATGTTTAGCGCCTTTTTTACAAGATTTGAAAGATCTTCAGGAAGAGGTGCTTGTATTTCATGTTCATCCAAAATTTGGCTAATCTTTTTTCCTGTTACAACCTTTATTAAGGGGATTCCATAAGAATCTCGAAGCATAATGCCAATCATCGATTTCGAGAAGCCTTTTCTAGCTAATTTAATAACTAAATTCTCTACTTCTTCAGCGGATCGCTCGATCCATACAGGTTTCTCTAATCGTGGTGGTCTCACACTTCCACTTTTTCCTTTTTTTCTCGAATGAAGTCGTGCCATTATTCCTTTTTATCACTAAATTATAATTGCTAAAAGTTTAGCTTGAAATTTAAATGCAAATTATACTTTAGACTAATAATATGGCAAAATAAATAAAATTTTGGAATTTACACCGTAAATTAAAAGAAAAAATACAATTAAGTATTAAAAAATTCATTTATTTCATTTTCATACTTTTTTTCTTACCACTATTTATTAGGGTGATTTTCTCATTATTTATTAAATCTATATAAAATGATATTATACTATAATTATGGAGAAAGAAAAAGAAAATTCTAAGATTTATTTCGTCACTAAAAATATGCATAAGTTTAGTGAAGTTTTACTTATGTTTCAAAATGAAAATGTAGAATTTGATTTACTGCAATCTGATATGGACACCATTGAAATTCAAGCGAATTTATGCAGAGATGTGGCATTATATAAATTAAAATCGATAAAAGACCAATTAAATTATTCTTTTTTTATAGAAGATTCTGGATTTTATATAGATACTCCACTTAATGGGTTTCCAGGGGTTTATTCTTCTTATATTTACAAAACAATAGGAAATGAAGGAATTCTTAAATTAATCGATGATTTTGGAAATACTGAGGCTCATTTTGTTGCCGTAATTGCCTTATATTATAAACCTACCAATAAAATATTCCTTTTTGAAGGAATAGTGAAGGGTAGGGTTTCAGATAAAATAAGAGGGAAACAAGGCTTCGGATTTGACCCAATTTTTATCCCATATGAATCCCCTGATAGTAAAACTTTCGGGGAACTAACTATGGAAGAGAAAAGTAAATATTCACATAGAGGGAAAGCATTAAAACAGTTTATACCTCTATTAAAGACAATTCATAATCTTTAATTTTAAAATTAAAAAAAAAATAACAGAACATGTCAAAATGATTGCCTAAATACATCCATTACCGTTTGTTTTGATAACTTTAATAAGATTAAATACATACCTATGATACTAACAGCAACAGATATAATGAATACTCTTAGAAATGTATCAAAGGGGAACGCAAAGACAAGGGGCATTTCTGACATTAGGGCAGTATTAGATTGTAATAGATAGGCTGTATATGTCCCTATTGCCATTCCCATAATTCCTGCAGAAAGCATAATTATCAGACTTTCTATCAGAAACATATTTCTTACATTCTTCGCTTTTAACCCAATTGCTCTTAAAATACCTATTTCGAACTTTCTCTCCAGCAAAATTGCATACATAGTACTTACAAGTCCAAAAATACAAATAACGATTGTAAATCCAAGAATAATTTCCATTATTAAACTTTGACGTTCATTGGCCTCCTCTATGAAATTTATCTTGGATATTGCATCATCGATAATGAAACTGGTATCTTGAAATAAATTACGAATATCTTCTTTTGTCTCTTCGATGCTTTCCTCAGAATTATCTCTTAAATTTATAAAAACTTTATCAATAATCATATTTGGTTCACCAGGGTTTTTCACATTCATTAATCTCATATAATTTTCCAGTGATACCATTACACCTCCTCCATATGCAGAAGTCTCTGAACTCCTAAAATTCCAAAATCCGGGGATTCCACCCCCGAATTATAAATAAACCTTGGTTACCACTACCTATTCATAGGTTTCATCTTTTTTGAGTTGTTCCAGAATTAATGGAGAAAGGTACTGTTCTGCTTTTCTCCTTTTTTTAAAAGGTTTAGAGGTCATACTATTGAAGTTATAGAGGACTTTCCGATTTGGATCTAATATTTTAGGATTCTTAGCTATCCAAGATCTATCTTCTTCTGATCCTTTCTTATCATATTCATATTGTATTATAGGATTAAAACCATATTTCTTTTGTAAGTATTCATTTAATTGACCTTTATAAAAAATGCTTTTATCCATTATAGTATCCCAATCACCGTAAAACTTATTAATTATTTTTTCCTCTGCTATTTTTAAACTATTATCATCTAAATATAACGCACCGCATATTGCTTCTAAAACATCAGCTAAAATCTTTCTATCCTTATTCTCTAAATCTTGGTTTTGGTCCATAAAAATATATTTTCTTAGATCAAAATAAAGCTCAGCAATATTAGCTAAAGTCTCATTATTCTCTATAGCTTGCTTAGTTTTAGTGATAATTTCAGGATCTAAATTACTTTTGTTTTCTTCAATTATTTTGGAAACTAAAATTGTTTTAATTACAGCATCTCCAAGAGTTTCCAATATTTCGTAATGGGCTATTCCCATTTTATTTCCCAATAAAGGCGTAGTCAGGGCTTGTTTTAACAAATCCTCATTCTTGAATTTATAATCTATGATTTCTTGTAAGTTATCTAACTTTTTCCTTTGATCATTCGACATTTTTCTTAGTTGTTACTATACTTAGATAAATTTAAAAATTTAGAGGTAACTCTATTATTATATGGAAAAGGGAAATTTAGATAAAATTCTCACAAAGATTAAAGGAATTGAGAAAAAAAATGTAGAGTTCCAGAAACTCATTTCTACACTTGAAATTCCCTCAAGAAATAATATGCTTAAAGAGATTTCTAATGACATTATTAAAAATAACAAATTATTTAAAGAATTACAAGTCGAAACTTCTGGTATAATTGTAGCTAAAGATGAAATCGAAAATATCTCAAATTATAATTTAATTGAAGAGATTGTGTTAAAAATTCAAAATAATCCAACTAAAAAAATTATATTTTTGCAAGAGTTCCTCAGTAAAATGGAGGGTATCTCGGAAAATGATAAAAACGTACTACTACAATCTTTAAACGATGAAAAGATTGAAATAGAAGAAATAAAATAAAAAATGTTGTCTTTAGCTAATATTTTTAATTTAAAGATATAAATTAATAAATTAGTTATTTCAGAATTAAATACTAAACAACTGAAGTAGAATCATTACGTGTTTAATACCTCTAATTTTTGCCTTTCTTGTTAGGATTTTCTTTACAACCATTCCTACTGTTACGTCTCCTCCAGTAAGAATATCCAAGAATAATTGAAGTTTAGCTTCTAAAAAACCATCCCATCCTGCATTTTTCTTTTTTAAGTTTTCTTTTGTGTTCTTTATACTTTCAACATAAATTCTACCTTTATCTAACACAATTAATGCCGCGTCTTTTCCATCTTTGGGATTTAAAAGGACTTTAACTTCTGTATCCTTATATCTTTCTTTAAATTTATCATAACTATTTAAAGGTTCTACTTCTTTGGATACTATCTTAGCAAACCCACGTAATTTCTTTTTGTTCTCTTCTTCAGACATCTTAATCAGATTTATTTTTAAAAAAATTCTAATTTAAATACTATAAAACAACGAATTATTCAAGTAAAATCTATAATGACTTTTAAAATTAGGTTAATTCATTAAATCTTTTTTTAAAGAAGGATAAGATATCTAACTATAGCTCAGATTCAACTCAAACTGAACCTAATAGCCAGACTCCTCTGAGCCTTTGAAGAACTCTTCAAAAGCTTTTCGATCTTGGTCTGAGATTTTATCTCCTTTAAGACCTTCTTTTATAATTATAGGAGCAATTTCTTTCTCATCATGTCTTATTGTCTTAACTATTTTGTATTCATCCTGTTGATTTGTATCTAACTCGAATTCCACATCACATGCTTTACAATAAAGCTTTTTATTTTTAGGGATGAGAATGTTACTACAATCAGGGCAAAAACGCATTTTATTCCATCACCGTTTGATTTTTTGACAAATTTATTAAAATTCTAATATTTAAGTTTTGTGCTTTTTAGCGTTGTTTTTTTATTACTAATTTATTATAAAATCAAATCGAGTATTTAAATTTAATTCTTTCTACATCTTATATTGATAGTTCGGAATTATAAATCTTAGTCTTAATTTTATGATTGAAATTTTCACAAATAAATTACTAAATAAAAGTGATACCATGAAATAATTTATATCATAATAATAATAGATTAATAATTAGTTTTAGATTTAAGAATAATTTTAAACACTTCATACAGTAGGTAATTAGTTTGAATGGAAAAGAAAAAAAAGTATTATTAATTGCCCATAGAGGGGCGAGTAGTGTGGCTCCTCCAAATACTTTAAAAGCATTTTCTAAAGCTATTGAATTAGGAGCTGATTATGTAGAATTTGATATTCATCAATCAAAAGATGGTGAAATTGTTGTAATGCATGATGGTAATACATTTGCTACTACTGGATATAAAGGATTAATAAAAAAAATGACACTCGCCGAGTTGAAAAAGCTTGATTGTGGAGAAGGTGAAAGAATTCCCACTTTGCGAGAATTAATAAGAATTGCTAAAGGTAAAATTGGTTTACAGATTGAAATTAAAGCGAAAAGATTGGCAGAAGATTTGGTTAAAATGCTAAGAGAGGAGGATCTCATTGAGACTTCTATAGTATCTTCATTTTTACATGATGAACTAATAAAACTCCAGAAAATTGAACCTAAACTTAAATTAGCAACACTTGAGCCAATTACAACAAAATCGTCAAAGGAATGGGATTACCACTCAGAAATTCTTAACAAAGCTATTGATAATAACTATTATGCAATCCATCCAAGACATGATTTAGTAAACCAAGAACTAATTAATTATGCTCATGATAACAATATTAAAGTTAATATTTGGACTATTAATAGTAAAGGGCTTATGAAAAAATTTATTCAGATGGGTGTTGATGGATTAATTACAGATAATATTCAAAATGCGAAAAAAGCTTTAGATCGTTAAAATAATTTTTTCCCATAACCCTAAAAAATATTTTTTAATCAAGGTAGATCTTAAATTAACTAGAAACTAACTATTTTAGTAACTTATCATTGTAATTTAAAAAATTATCTTAAAATTGAAATTATGTCAGACTTAAAAGACAACAGGATTAATTTCGAGAAATTATTTGAACCTAGAGCCATTGGTATTATTGGAGCATCTCATGATCCCGCAGGTGGGGGTTTCTTCGCGAGAGCGATGGTTGGAAAATTTAAGGGCCCTATTTATTTGTTTAATCCTCGAATGGCTGGGGAAAAACTCCATGGTCTTAATGTATATAGCTCTATCTTAGAAATTCCTGATGACCAACCAATAGATTATGTAATATTATCTGTCAAAGCAAGATTATGTCCACCAATTTTAGAGGAAATAGGGCAAAAAAAAGTACCTTTTGTTACTATTTTTGCCTCTGGTTTTCGTGAGGTAGGGAATGATGACTTAGAAAGAGAAACATTAAAAATAGCTCAAAAATACAATATTAGACTAATAGGCCCAAATTGTCTGGGGGTTTATAATCCAAAAGTAGGACTATATTTTGCTTATGATTCTAGTCGTAAGAGTGGTAATTTTGGAGGGGTCTTCCAATCTGGAGGAAATGCCCAGAATGTGGCTCAGTTAGCAGTTTCATACGGTGTTCCAATATCAAAATTTATCTCTATTGGTAATGCATTAGATCTGTCGTATCCAGATTTTTTAAAATATTTTCTAAAAGATGCGGATACTAAATTCATTGGATTGTATCTAGAAAATTTAAGGTCTCAAAGTCAGGGACGTAGGTTTATGGAAGCTGCTAAAGATTGTAATTTAAATAGGAAACCAGTTATATTGTGGAGAGCTGGATACGGACAAGCAACCAAAAGAGCAATTCTATCTCATACCGGAGGTCTAGCAGGAAAAAATGAAATTTGGAATGCGGTTGCGAAACAGACGGGATGTTCTTTAGTATCAAATTCGACAGTTTTAGCTGCTTTAGCGAGTGCATTTAAACTAACTCGTTTACCCGCTACTCGTGATGTAGGCGTGATTGGTATTGGAGGAGGGTCAACGATTGAAGCAATCGACATTTTAGAAAAATACAATTTGAAAATACCTCAATTAACTGAAAAGACAATTAATAAATTAAAGAGATTTATTCCCGCTGTAAATACCAATATTTCTAATCCTTTAGACCTTGGAGGATCGGGAGTACGCCCAGATTTTTATTATAAATGTTTATTAAATCTGGATAGAGACCCAAATATTTCATCTATTGTTTTTATAAAGGATCCTGAAAGATTCGGTGGATTTAAAGAATTAATGGAAGAATTGGGTTATAAAAATTTAGACTTAAATAGAGAATTTATTAGATATATATCTAAAGCTAAGAGTGTTTTAAAAAAGCCAATATTCTGCGTAATGCTGAAAATTAACGAGGGATTTGAAGAATATAAAAGTCGATACAAATTTAAATTAAAACTTTTGAATAGAAACGTTCCGGTATTTGAAACCTTAGATTTGGCGGGTACTGTTTTAGATAAATTGAACAATTATAGACAGTTTCTTCAAAAACATGGAAAATTTCCAAAACCTTAAATTTATTTACTCTTTTTTCCTCGATGTTTGACATCTATAGGGCGTCCTGGACTGCCTTGATAATAATATTTCTCTGGTTTACCTCTCCAGTTTTTATGTAATACAGTATTTGGATATATTACATTATCATCAGAAGTTACAGCATTTGGACCAACAATTATTCCGGGATACAGAGTTGTATTTTTTCCTAGTTTAATTTCCAGCATACTAATTTTTCCAAAAATAGTATTAACAGCATGACTTGATAGAGCCGTGGTTGGATAGATGAACACATTATCCTCTAAATCGGTGAATTCTAATCCGACGTATCCATCGCAATAAATTACATTCTTACCAATTTTATTATGGCTTATTCTTCTAAGCGTTCTGTTTATTAACCAGGGGAACGGAGATTTAACTGTTAACCACATAGGAAGTTTGATAATAAATCCTCGCTTATGGTAGTATTTCATCATCTTGCCCTGCTCTCCATCGAAATCATCCAAAACTCTTTGAAATACCCCTTGCTTCGGAGGGGATTTTTTAATCCATCTCGCAGCCCATATTCTCACGAATTCTATTAATAATAATAAATAAATATAGTAAAGGAGAAATAAAAATCCCGGGAGAATAAGAAAATGAATAATTAAGGGAATAGAGAAAAGTATAATAAAATAATATTCAAATAATAAAAACAATCCTAAACACACATACATAGGAGCTATAAAACTTATAATATTAATTTTAAAAAAGTCTATAGCTGGAAGTTCTACAGTCTTCTTTTCTTCTTCCATACTACATAAATTGAATATCTAAATAATAAATCTTAGGATATTATTGGTGATTAAATATTGATTATTTTCTCCAATAAATCTTGGATTTTAAATCTTGGGAGGTCTATTAATAGCAACGTTGGTAAAATCTCCCATATCTTTAGAATACGGTCCAAGTCGAAAGCAATAATAATATTGGATATTTTTTTTTAATTTAAATTCTCTATGAAGAATTGCAAGAGCGGGGATATCGCCCCCAACTCCTTGTTGTTTATAATCAATATTTAAAGTTATATATTCTCGATTTGGTAATTCATGGTTGTGTGTAGCATTCTCTAAATCTTCCATTGTATAAGGCCATGCACTCACATTAAGCAAATCCCCTCCAATATCTGAAATCAACAGACCATATCCTTCTTTATTAGTTATAGTGGCCCATCGAACATCGGTTCGATTGGCATTTTCCTGTGGTCTTATGTAAGGATGAATTAAATCTTTTATTAGTCCAGAATAAATACCAACTGAAGCACCAGTGTTTCTATCTAGCATTGTTTCATGTGGTCCTCTGCCATACCATGTCATTACATTAAATTCACAAGGGATATTCATTTGCATACCAAACCGAACCATATCTATGTTTGGTGTAAAATTATTCTGAATAAAAATATCTCCACTTCCATAGATCGTATAAATTGTTTCAAGTAATTTCTCACTATTAGGTACTCTAAATTCAACTTTAATTCTTTTAATTTGAGGTTTTAAATCTTCTAGGTCTATATTCATTATTTTTCTCATTTCACTAGCATTTTTCCAACTGAAATCTATACTAGTACCATTCTCAATAAAATCTTGCAAATCTTCGTCATCTTTCCCTAAATCATTATCAGTTGGAGCTCTCCAGAAGTTAGGAATTAGCGGTGCTGAAATAATTTCACTTCCGTTATAGATAAGAGATTCTATTGCTCCAGTTGCCTTTCCAATCAGTATTTTAAATTTTTTTCCATCTAATTTTATACAATCTGTTGCTTCAATCATATTTATAGAATTATATTTCTGAATATCTTCTACAGGCGCTTTTGGTATTTCAAATGGAATCTTAAATTGATCCCATGCTAAGAGATACCCTTTCTCTGCCCAAGGATTCTCTTTAGAGAGAATTGATGATAATTTTATATGATATTCGGTATTTGGCTTTAGTTCAGGAATCTTAAAAGGAATATTGACTTCCTTCTGTTCTCCAGGCTCGATTTTATAACGTTCTAATCTCCCTTCTTGTAATGTAATGCCATTAGCTGTTAGTTCCCATACTAAATCTACAAAATCGAGTGGTATGAATTGATATTCATTATGAATATTTACTATACCTTTAATTAAATCGACAGGGTAAGTTTTAATATTTTGGTACACTTTCTTTACTTCATAAAGGGCAGGATTAGGTTTACGATCTGGCATGACTATTCCATTAATACAGAAATTCTTATCATTTGGCTCATCTCCATAATCTCCTCCATACGCCCAAAACTCTTTTCCATTGTCTGAAGTTTTACGAAGTCCTTGATCAACATAATCCCATATAAATCCCCCTATACAGTTTTTATATTTTTCGAATATATCCATAAATTTTTGAAAATTACCCAAACTATTTCCTTCTGCATGAGCATACTCACATAAAAGAATTGGTCTAGTTTCTCCATTTTTCAGATTCCTTCTTGCTATACTTTTAAGCCAGTAAGATGTATAATACATGTAACTTATGATATCTGTTATTTTAAATTTGTAATCTCCTTCATAATGAATTGGTCGCGTAAGATCAATTTCAAGTGCTGCTTTTTTCATTTTTTTAAAATTATCCCCAAAACCGGCTTCATTTCCAAGGGACCATATAATTATACAGGGGTGGTTCTTGTCTCTTTCAACCATACTAACCATTCTATCCACACAAGCTTCTGTCCAGTCAGAATCACTTCCAGGTAAAACGTCTCGTAGCCCATGGGATTCTAAATTACATTCATCGAGAACGTTAATTCCATATTCATCGCAGAGTTCATAAAATCTAGGATCATTTGGATAATGGCTGGTTCTAATGGCATTGATATTATTTTGTTTAGCTAACTTGATATCTTGCACCATTCTATCCAATGGGATAGCACGTCCGTGATCAGGATCATGCTCATGGCGATTTACACCCTTCAAAATAATTGATTTCCCATTGATATACAATCCCCCATCATCCTTGATTTCAACGATCCGAAATCCAAATTTACATTGTTCTACTTCGACTATAATATTCTCAGAATTTTTTAATGTTAAAATTAGATCATACAGGTTCGGGGTTTCAGCAGACCATTTATCTGGATTCTCAATTTTCGATTTTAGCTCAATGATAGTTTCAGAGTACGCTGCAACATCTAAACTTTTTTCCATAAGAACTTTTGTCCCTATAAATTGCTGTTCTTTATCTAATAATGAGATTTCAATTTTATGCTGTAGAATATCAACTTTACCAAAATTTCGAACTTTAATTCTTACTTTTAATTTCGCATCTCTGTATTCCTCATCAAGATCGCAACTTACAAAAAAATCCCGTAGATGCACTTTTGGGGTTGAATATAAGTAAACACTACGGAAAATACCACTAAATCTCCACATATCTTGATCTTCTAAATAAGAACCGTCAGACCATCTATATACTTCAACGGCAAGAATATTATCTTTCTTTTTTAAAAAAGTAGTGATATTGAATTCCGCAGGGGTCATACTTCCTTGGCTATAACCAACTTTTTTACCGTTTAACCAGATATAAAAGGCTGACTTCACACCCCCAAACTGGATAAATATCTCTCGATCTTGCCAAGATTCATGGATATTAAATGACCTTCTATAAGATCCTACTGGGTTATATTCATGATCAATCCTTGGAATATCCTTAATATTGATACTATATGGGTATTTAACGTTAGTATATATTGGAATTCCATATCCTCGCATTTGCCAGTTGCTTGGAACATCTATTTTATCCCAATTATTATCATCAAAATCAACTTCAAAAAAATTTATAGGTCTCTCAGCTGGTTTTCTAACCCAATTAAATTTCCAGTTCCCATTTAATGATTGATAATTTTTAGAATCTTCATAGCTTTTTAACGCAGAATCTAAAGAATTGAAAGGAATTAATGTATTATGAGCGGGTTCCTTATTTTGCCCAATAATGCTCGCATTTTCCCAGTCATTTTTATTATTCAATTTATCTCCCTTAATTTCCGTATTGTTTAGAAAAGTTATTGTTATAAATACTAATTGAAATTAATATTTTTTTACTAAAAGGAATAAAATCTATCATTAAAGGGAATATTTTAAAACCAGAAATATTTTATCTAAGCAATAAGACATAAACTTTAAGCTATAAAAACTATCACTCAACCGAGTTAACCATAATGGATAAAGAATTGTTTGATTCTTTCGTAGATCTTCGAGAAGATCAAGTATTGAAAATGGTTAAAGGAAAAATTGAATCTGGAGAGGATGCCTTTTCTATTGCTGAAACGTGTAAAAATGCATTGATTAAAATTGGAGAACTCTTTAGCAAAAAGGAATATTTTCTCTCCGAACTGGTTATGTCTGGAGAGATTTTTCGAGAAGTAATGGATATCTTAGAACCAGAGCTAGTCGGAAATGGAAATGAAGGAAAAAAAATCGGTAAAATTGTAATCGGGACTGTCAAGGGAGATATTCATGATTTAGGAAAAAATATTATGATCGGTATATTAAAAGGCAATGGTTTCGAAGTATACGATTTAGGTGTTGATGTCCCTCCAGAAAAATTCGTTGAGACTGTTAAGGAAGTAGAACCTGACATATTAGGAATGAGTTGTGTAATTTCAGTAGGTTGGGATTCTCTAAAAGAAACAGTACAAGCTTTAAAGAAGGCAGGACTAAGAGACAAAGTTAAAATTATTTTAGGTGGTGGCGGAGTAGATGAAGAAGTAGCAAAATTTGCTGATGCAGATGCTGTTGTTAAGGATGCAATTGAAGGTGTAGAACAATGCAAGAGGTGGGTTTCGATATGAATTTGGAGCCAGAAGAATTATATAAACAAAGAAAAGAAAGAATTGAAGCCACGACGAATCTAAAGGTTCCTGATAGAGTTCCTGTAATTTTTTCTGAAAATGAATTTGCCTGGGGTTTCGCAAACATTAGCCAACTGGAATTTATGACAGATACCAATAAAATGATGATGGCCTACGAAAAACTTTTTAAGACTTTTCAACAAGATGCCGCCTATTTTGGCCCGAGTTTATTTGATCCGTTATTTAACGTTATTCCAAGCCCTTGCATTATAAAAATGCCTGGAAAAGATCTTCCCGAAGACTCACCCTTCCAATTAGTAGAATCCGAGATAATGACTAAAGATGACTACAAATTTGCCTCTAAAAAAGGCTACTTTCGAACATTGGTTAAATTGCTTCCTAAATTACGTCCCGAAATACCTAATGTGCAGAATATATTCACCGAACAAATAGCTCGATCAGTTGAAGATATGAAAGGATCATCATCTAATCAAAAAAGATTTATTGAATGGGGATTCCCTTTCTGGGTTGGAGGAGGTATGGAAAGTCCGTTTAGTCTTCTCTGTTTGATGAGATCTTACGAAAAATTTTGCCTTGATATGTATAGGCGTAGAGATATCGTGAAAGAAACAGTTGATAAATTCATACCTGAAATTGTAAGGATGTCCCTGGGTGGAGTGAAAGCTAGCGGTGTTCCAAGAGCGCAAATTGGTTTACATCGAGAAAGTAGTTCGACTTTTTCTCTTAAAATCTTTGAAGATATTGCTTTTCCAATGATAAAAAAAATTGTAGCAGAGATTAGTAAAGAGAACGTTATGACTATTTTGCATTGTGATGGAGATTGGACTCCTAATTTAGAGTATTTAACTGAACTCCCTAAAGGAAAATGTATTCTAGATCTCGATGACTCAACAGATATTTTTAAGGCTAAAGAAATCCTTGGAGATAGAATGTGTATAGCTGGGAATCTTCATGAACCCTTGTTTGCCTTTGGTACTCCTCAAAAAGTAGAGGGATATTGTAAGAAATTGATTGATGTTGTGGGAGAAGGTGGTGGTTTTGTTTTAAAGGGTGAGCCTCCTCGAGAAGCTAAAATGGAAAATATTATGGCTATGGTTAATACCGCAAAAAATTATGGAGTCTATTAACTGTAGACTCTAGCTTACAATTATTTCTTTTGCTGTATTTATTTTACTAAATCTCAAGTCCAGGATTCGGTAAAAGTGTAATATTTAAATATATTAGAAATAGAATTTTTATTATCTTAGAATTGAAATCAATATAAATTGTAATCGTACTGTGAATTTTGAAATATATTAATAATTTACTAATTTGAGAGGAAATATTATGTCACCGAAATATACTCCTAAAGAAGCGGCAGTATGGGATAGTTTTAATACTTCTATGACAAATTTACGGGAAAATCCAAATCAAAGTATTGGCACACGAGTAGAGCAATTAGCCGAAGAAAAGCCGAATGACATCGCGTTATATTTTCAAGATCAATCTTGGACATGGCAGGAATTGAATGAAGAAAGTAATAAAATTGCTAATCATTTTCTTAATCTAGGATTAAAACCTGGAGAGGCAGTCTCTATAATGATGGAGAATCGTCCTGAATATCTTTTCATTCTAACAGGAATCAATAAGATACAAGGGATTAGTGGATTAACCAACTTTAATCAGAGAAGGCAAGCGTTAGCTCATTCATTTAATACAGCTGAACCTAAATGGATTATTCTTGACGAGGATTGTTTACCATCATTTAACGATATATTTAAAGAACTCAATCTTAAGAATAACCAAATTTTTGTTGTTAATAATAACAGAGGGGACTCTCATGATTATTTAAACTTATCTGATGAACTTAAAAATGAGTCTAAAGATAATCCTAAAACCACCTGTAACTCAATTTTACAGGAAACGGCATTATATATCTATACTTCTGGTACTACAGGACTCCCTAAAGCAGTAATTATGCAAAATTATAGATTATTTACACAATCGGCGATCTTTGGCCCTTTAGGTCAATTAACTTCTCACGATATCATTTATGTTCCTACACCATTATATCATAATGTTGGGATTGGAGTCTCATGGATGGTAACTATCGTATATGGAGCAAAAATTGTGTTGAGACATCGATTTTCTGCATCAGAATTCTGGAAAGATGTACAAAAATATAAAGCAACATTTTTTATGTATGTTGGGGAAATCCCTCGATATCTTCTTAATCAACCACCCTCTGAATATGAAAAAAACCATACCCTCAAAAAAATACTAGGTTTAGGTCTCCGGAAGGAAATATGGGAGCAATTTAAAGCTCGATTCGAGATCGAGCATATCTTCGAAATTTATGGCTCAACTGAAGGCCATAGGCCGCTCTTTAATGCGGATGAAGTTCCTGGGATGATTGGTCGAAACAACATGGGAGGATTTGTTTTAGCAAAGGTAAATCCAGAAACGGGTGAGTTTTATAAAAATGAAAAAGGGTATTGTATTAAATGTAAACCCGGAGACATTGGAATGGGATTGTTAAAATTAAAAGAATCTTCGTTCTTTACAGGGTACAAAAGTAAAGAGAAGACAGAAAGTAAAATGATCCACAATGTTTTCAGGAAGAATGATACATTTTTTAACACTGGCGATATGTTAAAACTCCACGACGATCTATGGATATCATTTGTTGATAGATTTGGAGATACTTTTAGATGGAAATCTGAAAATGTTTCCACTTTAGAAGTTGAATCTATTTTAACTTCATTCCCCGCAATCCATATGGCAGCTGTTTATGGAGTAGCAATACCCAATACTGAAGGAAAGGCAGGGATGGCTGCTATAAAATTAAATCCAACACTTAAGTTTGAAATCAGTGATTTTTCAAAATTTGTTGTAGAAGTTCTTCCGGGATATTCAATCCCTATGTTCATTCGCATTCGTGATGACCTTGAAACAGCGGGACCATATAAAATTAAAAAGATTGACCTCCGTAAAGAAGCCTATAATGTTAATATAATACAAGAACCTCTTAATTTCTGGGATTCAAACAATAAACAATATGTGCCTTTAACCGACTCATTATATCATGAGCTAATGGATGGAAAATTAAGGATTTAATTTTGTTGTATCCATTAATGGAAAAAGCAAACAATAAAAAATCTTTTTTTTTTTCTAATATTTACCAGAATATATCTAAATATCAGATCATTATAAAAAATATGCTGCTTAAAACAGAAATACTTCTTGAAGGATTAAAATACCCAGAATGCCCTCGCTGGCATGACGGTAAACTATGGTTTTCTGATATGGATATGCTCAAAGTAATGACTGTTGATCTTAATGGTGAGGTAGAAACTATACTTGACATGCCTAAATCTCCTGCAGGTTTAGGTTGGCTTCCTGATGGCAGATTATTAGTAGTATCAATGCAGGATCGGCGGTTATTTCGCCTCGATCCTGATGGACTTACGGAATTAGCTGACTTAAGTAAATTCGCCACATTTCATTGTAATGACATGGTGGTTGATAAACAAGGTCGAGCATATATCGGACATTTCGGATTTAATATTCGCACCCAAGATCCAGGGGCATTTAAACCAGCGGATATAATTCTTGTAACACCAGATGGTAATGCTCGAGTTGTTGCAGATAACATGGCATTCCCTAATGGAACTGTTATTACTCCAGATGATCATACTCTTATTGTTGGGGAGTCTGCTGGTCGGCGCCTTACTGCTTTTGATATTATGGAAGATGGTTCTCTTACAAAACATCGCATCTGGGCCAAACTTAATAGACCTCCTGATGGGATCTGTCTTGATGCTGAAGGTGCTATATGGTTTTCTGCACCCGGAACTGGTAAAGTTTTCCGTGTTCTTGAAGGCGGGCAAATTACCCATAAAGTAAAAGTATCAACACAAGCATATGCTTGCATGTTAGGTGGTCCCGATCGTTGCACACTTTTTGTAGCAACATCGTCAAAGGATAGATCAAATGGGAGAATCGAAATAATTAATGTCAATGTGCCCGGTGCTGGACTTCCATAATTGTATAACTAATATTTTTATAGAATACCTCTATTATTTTTTTAAATTAATATCTAATGGTATTTTTTTTGAAATTAATATAAATTTTCCATTTAATTAAACTAAATACTCAAGAATAACAAATGCATCTTCCTAAAATTGGCAGCAGTATCTTCTTTGATGGTGTAAATTGGACAGTTGTTGGTATTGGGAATACTCCTTTTGAATATAAAGCAAATAAAGGTGTCTTTGCATTAATAAATGTTGATGAAATGGAAACTGTACTCCTTATAATCCGAAAAAAGAAAGGTAAAATCTCTATTGATCCCTCAATTCCTTCTGTAAAAACAAATAGGAAGGAATTATTGACGATGTATGGTGATGTCGGTACATATGCTTTATTAGAATTTGATAAATATTCTAATTAGATTTATAATTTTAAAAAAGAGAAGTTTTTATTTTTTCTCTAGTTTACTCAAATCTGATTTCATATTTGTAAAATCAAACATTTCTATTTTTTTAAAATTCATAATAAAAGCAACTATAGATAAGGAACCTATTAAAAGTCCTAACCAAAAAGGACCGTAAACACCGAATATTAAACCAACAAGAAGAGGTCCAAAAATTTGACCTAAGCTATCTAAAGCTGAGGACCAACCATTTATTTTACCCATTTCCCGAGGAGATACTGATAAGGTTATCTTGGCTATCAATGGACCACGTGAACACGATGCCGCAAAACTAAAAATAAGAGTAAATATGAGGTAACTCACTACATCTTGTACAAATCCTATACACATGAAAGTAATAATAAATAAACCCAATCCTATTTTTATCATTCTCTTCTCTCCTAAAATCTTTAGCATCCTTTTAAATAGCGTAAATCTAATAATAGCTCGAAATATTCCTCCTATAGTAAAAAGAATTCCTGCCTCAAAAACACTTAAGCCTAAGACTAAGTATATGATTAATGCAAGAGTTATGAAAAACATCATGAATGTTAAAGTATGAAACCACCATAATGTTAGCATATACATAGCACTCTTATTTTTTCTTAACTTAATTTTTACGTGTTGTTGTTTAGCCTTCAATATACGTTTTTCTTTTGGCCAAGATTCCTTTAAATAGAATATTGTGACACATACAGTCGTTAAAGACATTGCTGCAGCAGCTAATCCGGGACCGAGTATTCCATAAATAGATAAAATCCCTCCTAGACCCGGACCAATTAATCCTGCAAATATTATAACAACCCCCGCATTTGTCATCTGTAGTCCCCTGTCTTTTGGGGGAACTATATCACTTAAAATAGATTTCACTAGAGTGAAATTCCCTCCAAAGATGCCGTCCACCATACGAGAAAGAAATATCATTTCAAGGCTGTCAGAGAAAGCTAACATCAAAAATGCGGTCATAGTACCGAATTGGCAAATTATAAGCATTGGTTTCCTGCCTAAATGATCGCTTGCTTTTCCCCAAATTGGAGCCGAGATGAATGTAAATACAGCATTAGTGGCCATTAATAATC